>Ga0326727_10000141_pt1 | contig 308471 bp, 296 predicted proteins | sample MB2enrmetagenome_FD_207643 | JGI IMG/M metagenome (GOLD analysis project Ga0326727, IMG submission 207643) | Lab enriched peat soil microbial communities from McLean, Ithaca, NY, United States - MB29MY | ecosystem: Environmental > Terrestrial > Soil > Wetlands > Peat | place: USA: New York... | reverse complement strand
ATAGCCCTGGCTTTCGTGGCCGCCGCCCGAGGTTACCGGCTGATCCTGACCATGCCCGATACCATGAGCGTCGAACGGCGCAATCTGCTCAAGGCCTATGGCGCCGAGCTGGTGCTGACACCGGGGGCAAAAGGGATGCGGGGAGCGATCGAGAAGGCAGAGGAGCTGGCCGCTGCAACTCCCAATTCCTTTGTGCCCCAGCAGTTCAAGAACCCGGCCAATCCGGAGATACATCGGCAGACCACCGCCGAGGAGATATGGGCTGATACGGACGGCAAGGTCGACATCGTGGTCAGCGGGGTGGGGACCGGTGGGACCATCACCGGGATAGGCGAGGTCATAAAGGGGCGCAAAGCGTCATTCAAGGTGGTGGCGGTGGAGCCGTTTGACTCGCCGGTCATCTCAGGCGGACCTCCGGGCCCGCACAAGATCCAGGGGATCGGCGCCGGCTTCGTCCCAGAAGTGCTGAATACGGGTATTATCGACGAAGTATTCAAGGTAAAGAACGAGGAGGCGTTTGCCACCGGCCTGCAACTGGCCAAGGAAGAAGGTCTCCTGGTCGGCATCTCTTCCGGCGCGGCGGTTTTTGCCGCATTGCAACTGGCAGCCCGGCCAGAGAACAAGGGGAAGCTGATCGTGGCAATACTTCCAGATACCGGCGAGCGCTATCTTTCCACGGCTCTCTTCCAGCTCGATTGATCAATGAAAGTGGGGGCCCGGTTCCCGATTTAGTAGGCTAATAAATGATATCCAAAAAGACCAAATATGCGCTGAAAGGCCTTCTTTATCTGGCGCGCAAATACAACCAGGGACCTATCCTGATTTCGGATCTTGCCCGCGACGAGCGGATCCCGAAAAAGTTCCTCGAACTTATCCTACTCACCCTGAAAAACAACGGTATTCTGCAGAGCAGGAAGGGCAAAGGGGGAGGATATTACCTTGGCAAACCTCCCCGGGAGATCAGTGTCGGTAACGTGATCAGGACCCTCGAAGGGCCGCTCGCGCCGGTACCCTGCGTGAGTGAGAGCGCCTATGCAAAGTGTAAGGAATGTCTCGACGAACGTAGTTGCGGCATCCGGTTCGTGATGAAGGATGTTCGCGACGCCATAACCAGTATCCTCGACAAGACCAGCCTCTCCGACGTGCTGGAGTTAGAGGAAAAAGCAATAAAAATGGAGAACGGGATACTGGATTTTTCCATATAATATTTTTTTGCACAAACAGTCTATAAAATCTATAGGCATTTATAGAAAGCAAAAAAGGAGAACATCATGAAGCAAAAAAATGTCGTCAGTTCCCTGTTAGTTGCCCTGCTGCTTGCTTCCTTTCCCCTGGTAGCGCTTGCAGAGGTAAATCTCCTCAACGTTTCCTATGATCCGACCAGAGAACTTTACCAGGACTTCAATGCCTCTTTTGCCAAGTACTGGAAGCAGAAAAGCGGTGAAACCATTGTCGTCAAGCAGTCCCACGGCGGATCCGGCAAACAGGCGCGCGCCGTCATCGACGGCCTCGGGGCGGATGTGGTGACCTTAGCGCTTGCCTACGATATTGACGAGATCCACGACAAGGCCAAGCTGATCCCGGAAAACTGGCAGAAACGCCTTCCCCACAACAGTTCCCCCTATACTTCGACAATAGTTTTTCTCGTACGCAAAGGGAACCCGAAGCATATCAAGGATTGGGGAGACCTGGTGAAACCGGGGGTGTCGATCATCACCCCGAACCCGAAGACCTCGGGCGGCGCCCGCTGGAACTACCTGGCAGCGTGGGGTTTCGCGCTCAAGCTGAAGGGTGGCAATGAGGCAAAGGCAAGGGAGTTCGTGACGCGTCTCTACAAGAACGTGCCGGTCCTCGATTCGGGCGCGCGGTGCTACCAATACTTTTGTCCAGCGGGGACTCGGTGATGTGCTGCTCGCCTGGGAGAATGAGGCGTTCCTGGCAGTAAACGAACTGGGGAAAGACAAGTTTGAGATCGTCGTCCCGTCGGTGAGCATCCTGGCCGAGCCGCCGGTCACTGTCGTGGACAAGGTGGTGGACAAGAAGGGGACCAGGAAAGTGGCCGAGGAATATCTCAAGTACCTCTATTCGCCTGAAGGTCAGGAGATAGCAGCGAAGAACTACTACCGTCCCCGTGACCAGAAAGTGGCTGCCAAGTATGCCAGGGTCTTCCCGAAGGTCAGGCTCTTTACCATCGACGAGGTCTTCGGCGGCTGGCGGAAGGCGCAGAAGACGCACTTTGCCGACGGCGGAGTGTTTGACCAGATCTATCAGAACAAGTAGATGTAACCCCTCCCAGCCTCCCCTTAAACCAAGGGGAGGAGCATTTGCTCCCCCTCTTTAGATGAGAGGGGGGTGGGGGGAGTTATGAGGAAGGAAGGAGAAATCACCATGACCGCATTGATTGTCGGCGGAGATTACATAGAATCGATCAGAAAGGCCATCTCCGCCAGGGGAGTGGAGCAGATAGAGCACTGGAACGGGCGCAAACCCGGCGATCTGCGCAAGACCCTGCCGAAAGGGACGGAACTGATCGTGATCCTGTACGACTACCTGAGTCACCGGATGCTGAAGAAGATCAATGCGGATGCCGTCGATTCCGGGATACCGGTAATCCATTGCCGGCGCTCCCTGGGGCAGTTATGCAGCAAGCTCGATGAGATGGATCTGGGTGGTGATGGCGGGAAAGTGTGCACGTTATGCATAAAAAAGGCAAGAAGCGGAGATAGCTGGTGAAGAACATGAGTTTAAAAGGCTTCAAAATAGAGGTGGGTTTCTAATCCGACCTGAAACCCGTTTTGCAACTCGAAACTTGAAACTTGAAACTTACGAGGTTAATGACATGAGCATAGAGATTCGCAGTGTCAGCAAAAAATTTGCCGATTTCAACGCCCTCAGTGACGTAAGCCTGACCGTTCCCTCCGGAGAACTGGTGGCGTTGTTAGGCCCTTCCGGCTCGGGCAAAACAACCCTATTAAGGATTATAGCCGGTCTTGAATCCCCCGATCAGGGTCTGGTCCTCTTTAACGGAGAAGAGGCGACGAATCGTCATGTTCGCGAACGCCAGGTCGGTTTCGTGTTTCAGCACTACGCCCTCTTTCGGCACATGACGGTATTTGACAACGTGGCGTTCGGCCTCAATGTGCGGCCGCGCAAATCCCGGCCGTCCAAAGGAGATATCCAGGAAAAGGTCCATGGGCTTTTGCAGCTCGTCCAGTTGGACAATCTTGCCGGCCGTTATCCGGCCCAGCTTTCCGGCGGGCAGAGGCAGCGGGTGGCGCTGGCCAGGGCGCTGGCTGTGGAGCCGCAGGTTCTCCTCCTCGACGAGCCGTTCGGAGCGCTTGACGCCAAGGTCAGGCTGGAACTCAGGCGCTGGTTGCGCCGGTTTCATGACGAGATCCACGTCACCAGCGTATTTGTTACCCATGACCAGGATGAGGCTCTCGAAGTGGCGGACCGGGTGGTGGTGATGAACGCGGGGCGCATCGAACAGGTGGGGACCCCGGAAGAAGTTTATGACCGGCCGGCGAATCCCTTTGTCTACAACTTTCTCGGCAACGTCAATCTTTTTCACGGCAGGGTAGACAAGGGGGAGGCGCGGATCGGCGGCATCAGCATCGACCTGCCGGAATTCGAGGATACCGCCGCAGGTCCCGCAGTCGCCTATGTGCGACCGTATGACATCGAGATCAACCGCCAGCGACACAGCCCGGAGGAGATCGAGGCGCGAATCCGCTTCATCCAGGGGGCCGGCGCCGTTGCCAGGCTGGAACTGGAACGGCTCGATACGCTTGAGTTGATCGAGGCGGAAATGACCCGCGAGCGCTATAAGGAACTGGATTTGCGCGAGGGGGAGAAGGTTTTCCTGCGCCCCAGGAATATGCGGGTCTTTGCCGGTGATTATATTATCTGACGTGCTGCCTACTGTGTTCTTTGAGCCGTGTATTGTAAAAAAAGCATGCGGGCAATATAGGGAGAAAATTATGCAAAGTGAAATCACAGCGGAATACAAAGAGCAATGGAACAGTGAACTGGAACTGAAGATACGCGAAGCGCTGCGGGAAATCCGCTACGGTACGGTGACGCTGGTTATCCAGGATGGCCGGGTGATCCAAATCGACAAGAGTGAAAAAATCAGGCTGAAATAAGCGACGGTTTCAGAGCAGAACATAAGGGGTGAGGCTGATTTTCAGCGCCGCGCAGAGAAAGGGGTGGCCGTGTCCGCTCAGCACATAGCATTTTATGGCAAGGGAGGGGTCGGGACATCAACCACCGCAACCAATATAAGCGTCGCCCTGGCCGAGGCCGGCCATCGGGTCATCCAGGTCGGTTTTGATCCCGGTCATGATTCAACTGAGGTCTTAAGGGGGGATAGAGAGGTCCGGACGATCCTTGATGCAGTTCAGAAATCAGGAATCACGTCACCGGACGACATCATCGTGCGCGGCTTCAAGGGGGTGCTCTGCATGGAGACCGGCCTTCCATTTCCGGACTTGGCGTGCACCGGTCACGATGCGCAGGCGGTGATTCAATTTCTCAAAGAGCGCTCTTTCCTGGAGGAATACAAACCCGATATCGTCATCTACGATGTGTCCGGGGAAGCGGTTTGCGGCGGCATTGCCGGATCGCTTCTCTCCGACATCGCGGAGCGGGTCTTCATTGTCAGCTCCGCGGACTTCAAATCGTTTTACACCGCCAACAATTTCTTCCGCAACATTTTACGGCATATAGCCGGCGGAACGCGGCTCGGAGGGAACATTGCCAACGGTCTGACCGCACCCTTTGCCGAAACGATCATGGCGGATTTCGCACTGAAAACCGGAACAAGGGTCGCAGGAACCATCCCGCGATCGCTGGTGGTTATGCAGAGTTCCCTATACAACCAGAGTGTGATAGAGGCCGCGCCCCTCTCTAATCATGCCTACATCTATCGCCGGCTGGCGCGCCAGATCGTGGAGAACCATGAAACCTTCCAGCCTCGGCCCCTTTCCCCGGAGGGTCTGAAGAGCTGGGCCCGCGAATGGGGTGATATGATCCTCGAACTGGAGACCGGCATAATCGGCAGCGGGGGTGGAATCTAGACGAAGAAAAATAATTGTTACACAAAAACAGTTGACAAATAAAATAAGTTAGTCTATAAACTTAATAGACAATTAAATTCTAAATACCATCATCTCACCCGGATAATAATCCGGGACGGGCTGACCGGATATACCGGAGGCCAGGGAGAGACCGTATCAGACGGTCTTCCCTGGCCTTTTTTTGTTTGCTGACAAAACCGTTTCCCGGCAATGGGAGGCAAAAGTAAAGGAGAGAACCAATGCATAAGCAGAAGTATCTATTTACATCCGAATCGGTTACCGAAGGGCATCCGGACAAGCTGGCCGACCAGATCTCCGATGCAGTGCTCGACGCCTACCTTGCCCAGGACCCCCTGGCGCGGGTGGCATGCGAGACAAGTGTAACCACCGGGCTCGTCCTCCTGTTCGGCGAGATCTCAGGGAAAGCTCAGGTCAATGCCGCCCGGGTGGCGCGCGACACCATCACCGACGTTGGCTACACGAGCGCTGAATACGGCCTCGATGCCGAGCACAGCGCGGTCCTCGTCTCTCTCGACCAGCAGTCACCCGATATCGCCCAGGGGGTCAACCAGGCGCTGGAGCTGCGCAGGGGCAAAGGGCATGACGGTTATCTCGATTCGGTGGGGGCGGGAGACCAGGGGATGGTTTTCGGCTTCGCCACCGATGAGACTCCGGAGTTCCTACCCACGAGCATAGCCCTGGCCCATGGACTGGCCCGCAGACTTGCTGAAGTGAGAAAATCCCAAGTGATTCCCTACCTCCGTCCTGACGGCAAGAGCCAGGTGACGGTGGAGTACGAGGGGGATCGGCCGGTGCGGGTCGATACGGTGGTCATATCGGCCCAGCACCATCCAGAGGCGACCCTTGAAGAGATCAGAAAAGACGTTATCGACGGAGTGATCCGGCCGGTTATCCCCGAAGGGCTCCTGGACGACGCTACTAAGATTTACATCAACCCGACCGGCAGGTTCGTTGTCGGCGGTCCCCATGGTGACGCCGGATTGACCGGGCGTAAGATCATCGTCGATACCTATGGCGGTTTTGCCAGGCACGGCGGCGGCGCCTTCTCCGGAAAGGACCCCACCAAGGTCGACCGCTCCGGGGCCTATGCTGCCCGCTACGTGGCTAAAAACGTAGTTGCCGCCGGTCTTGCCCGGCGCCTGGAGGTGCAGATCGCCTATGCCATCGGCGTGGCCCGGCCGGTTTCCATCTTTGTGGAGAGTTTCGGCACCAGCGCGCTTTCCAACAGCGCACTTGCAGAATTGATTGACTCTCATTTCGATCTCCGTCCTGCGGCGATCATCGAAGAGCTTGACCTGCGCCGCCCCATTTACCGGCAGACCGCGGCCTACGGCCACTTTGGCCGCATTGACCTCGATCTACCCTGGGAGCGGACGGATAAGGCAGCAGCGCTACAGCAGGCCGGGTTCCGAAAATCGGCTTAAACACGATATTAATTTCAAGGAGAACGTTCATGGCAGTTGCACTGAACAGAAAAAGAGAAGCGGAATTGAGCCTCTCCGAAGTCGTGGAGAAGTATCCCGACGTCCCGCGGCTGATCACCCTGAAGATCGATGTCCAGCGGCGGGGGGTCCATTACACGGAACTCGCCGAGAGCATAGTCGACAGCTCGGTGCACCAGTTGCGCAGCCCCTACATCTTCGGCTCCCGTGACGGCCAAATCAAGCCACTGCCGGAATCCCTATTGCTCAGGGACGGGACCTCCATCCTTACCGACCCCACGCCCCTTGATCAGGACCCGTACCTCGTCGACCTGGTGGATGGGCGACTGGCGCTGGTGGATGGCGGCGAGGTGCTGGAGTACGTGGAACTCTGGCCGAAGCCGCACTATTACGACAAGAAAACCAGCTCCGGCATTCCCATGAGCCATATCGCCAGCGCCCGCCCTCAGCGGCTGAACATCTTCCAGTCGAGCTTCTGCCACTTCTGGGCCGATAAGAAGGAGTGCCGGTTCTGCGACATCGTCAACCACACAAAACAGCAGAAAAATGAAATCGGGGTCCCCACCAGGCTAAAAGCCCGGGATGTCTCGGAGACCATTGCCGAGGCACTCGAGGAGCCGGGGCGCTTTACCGGCATGTGCCTGACCGCCGGGTCGGTTCTCAAGGGGGAGGAGATCTTCGACCGGGAGGTGGAGTATTATATCGAGACCCTCCAGGCAATAGGCGAGAACTTTGCGTCGAAGAAATTCCCCAGCCAACTGATCGCTTCGGCTTTCAACGAGAAACAGCTTGCCCGACTCTATGAAGAGACGGGACTCATGAGTTATACGAGCGACCTGGAGGTCTTGGGCGAAAGGCTCTTCAACTGGATATGCCCCGGCAAGGCACAATCTGTCGGTTACCGGGAGTGGCGGCAGCGCCTGATCCGGGCGGTGGACATCTTCGGCCGGGGAAATGTCGGCACCGGTCTCGTGGGGGGAGTGGAACTGGCCAAACCGAGCGGCTTCACCAATGAGGAAGATGCTTTGATCTCGACCCTTACCGAAGCGGAGTACCTGGCGGAAAACGGGGTGACCACCGTCTACATCGTCTGGGTCCCCCGCCCCGGTTCCTATTTCCGCGACCAGCAGAACCCTTCCCTCGAATACTTCGTGCGGCTCTCCAGGGGGCTCCACGAGCTGCGGATAAAGTACAAGCTAGGCGTCGATTTCGACGATTACCGCCGTTGCGGCAACCATCCCGACACCGACCTGTCGCGGTTACTGTAAAAGGAGACCTATCATGGCCGTGCAATTAACTGAAGATGTCATCGAACTCTTTGCCGATGGGGAAACAACCAAAGTCCTGGCGACCCTGGACGCGGACGGCTTTCCCCATGCGGTTGTGAAACAGTCTCTGCAGCAGGGGGATGACGGAAAGATTATCTACCTGGAACTCCTGGAGTCGTCCCGGACCAACAAGAACCTGGTGCGCAGCCTCTGGTTCGACCAACGGGTAGCGATAGCGCTCAGTGGGAAGGACGGCCGGAGCTGGCAGGTCAAGGGAAAGCCGATAAAAACCCATATCACGGGTCCGCTGTTCCAGCGGCATTACACGGCTATCCGGGAAAAGCTCGGGGATGTGGACCTGGTGGCGGTCTGGGTGATCGAGCCGGAGGAGATCATCGAGGAGAGTTTCGCCGCCCGCAAGGCCGAAGAAGAGCGAAAGCACCCTTTCTTCACTCATCTTGACCGGCTGGCAAAAAATTAACAGCAGGGAGACAAATCATGAAGAGAACATTGCGAATATTAGCACTGATGATATTGACCGCCATCTTCGGCGGCATGTTGACGACTGTGGCTCAAGCAAATGAACTAAGGATCGCCACCCAGCCCACCCCCTTCTGCGCTCCCATTTTCGTAGCCAGACACAAAGGGTGGGTGGAGGAGGAACTGGCAAAAGTCGGTGCCAGGCCGGCCATAAAATGGGTATCATTCGCCGCCGGCCCTCCCATGAACGAGTCGTTCGCTTCGGGGCAGCAGGATATCGGTTTCCTGGGGGACACCCCCGCCATTATCGGCAAGGCGGCCGGTATCGACACCAGGATCATCGGCATCACCTCTTCAGGTCCGAAGACCCTGGCGGTCATCGTCCCGACCAAATCGAACATCAGGTCCCCCAGGGATCTCAAGGGGAAAAAGGTTGCGGTGGTCAAAGGGTCGTATGCGCATCACCTGCTGGTGCTGGTTCTCCAGAAAGGGGGGCTCACCACCAACGATATCGAGTTCATCAATCTTTCGCAGGCCGATATTGCCACTGCTATCCTCAACGGCAACATCGATGCGGCGGCGGTCTGGGAGCCATTGATCTCCAGGCTGGAGAGCCAGGGACAGGTTAGGGTGCTTGCCGACGGGACCGGCATCAAAAAGGGGGTGCTGGTGATCATTGCCACCAGTGATTTTATCGCCAAAGAGCGGGAACAGACAAAGGCGCTTCTCAGGGCCTATCAGCGCGGCGCCCGGTTCATCAAGTCCAATCCGAAGGAGACGGCGCAGTTGATCGCAGCCGACGTCAACCTGCCTCCTGATCTTCTTCTCAAGGTACTTCCCAAATTTGACTATCACCCGGCAATCCAGACTGATGATATCGGGGAGATCAAGAAGAGCGAGGCCTTCATGCGGAGCGTCGGCATCATCAAGGTGCCGGTCAATATAGATATATTCACGGACGTAAGCCTGGATCGAGAGAGTGGCATCAAATAGCAAGAATCGGTATCGTAGGGGCAAACCTTGTGTTTGCCAGAATCAGGGCGATCACAAGGATCACCCCTACAACCCAGGAGGATTCGAATGGCCCATGACTCCAACCCAAGCTTCCGGAAAATAAAACACCTGCTCCAGTATGTCAGTCTCTCGGCCGTCATCCTGGCGGTGTGGCAGATGGCCTCTAACCTGGGATATATCAAGCCGCTCATTTTGCCGCCACCCTCGCAAGTCGCCATGACCTTCTGGGAGTTGCTGAAAAGCGGGGCGATGGCCAGGCATGTCGGGATCAGCGTGCTGCGGGTGCTGGAAGGGTTCGCAATCGCCGCCGTCTTCGGGCTTGGACTCGGCATAGCTATCGGCCTTTCCCGGACCCTGGACCGTATGTCCGACCTGATCATCCAGGTGGTGAAGCCGATTCCGCCCATTGCCTGGATCCCGTTGGCCATCCTCTGGTTCGGCATCGGCGAGGAGTCGAAGGTCTATATCATCTTCCTCGGGGCATTCTTTCCGATCATCATCAACACCATCGACGGCATCCGCCAGACCGACCACAAGCTGGTGGAAGTGGCGAGGATACTGGAAGTCCCGCGCTCTAGATTCGTCCGTCAGGTGGTGATCCCCGGGGCGTTCCCGGCAATCATGACCGGTCTCCGGGTAGGACTCATGGTGGCCTGGATGTGCGTAGTCGCGGCCGAGCTGATCGCCGCCAGCAGCGGGATCGGTTACCTGATCATGGACGCCCGGCAGTTGTCCCAGTCGGATGTGGTGCTGGTCGGGATGATCACCATCGGCGTTATCGGCAAAGTGATGGACAGCCTGATAAAATGGCTGGAGCGGCGGCTGATCGGCTGGAAGGTTTCTTATGCCGGTGAGTAGGAGGATAGTATGGGAGTAAAGGCATCGCCCGGTGACAGCCTGGTTATCGACGAGCTTAATAAGAGCTACAAGATCGCAAACGGCGATGTTCCCGCACTGCGTGACATCAATCTGGCCATTAGCGAGGGGGAATTCGTCAGCATCGTCGGCAGCAGCGGTTGTGGCAAAAGCACCCTGCTGCGCATTATAGCCGGGCTGGAAAACGGCTATGCCGGGACGGTCACCCTTGGCGCCAGACGGATCGCCGGTCCTGGACTTGACCGGGGGATGGTCTTCCAGGAGCACCGGCTCGTCCCCTGGCTGACGGTGGAAGAGAACGTCGCCTTTGGCCTGAACAGCCTTGCCAACGGGAAAAAGGACGCCATAGTCAGCGAGCATCTGGAACTGGTCGGATTGGCTAATTTCGCCAAGAGCCTTCCCCACCAACTTTCAGGTGGGATGGCCCAGCGCGTGGCGATAGCCCGGGCGCTGGTCAACCAGCCGAAACTCCTACTTCTCGACGAGCCGTTCGGTTCACTCGATGCCTTCACCAAGATCCAGATGCAGCAGGAAATACTCCGCATCTGGGAAGTGGAGCGGACGACCATGGTCCTCGTTACTCACGACATCGATGAGGCGATCTTCCTGGGAGACAGGGTGGTGGTCATGTCGAACCGGCCGGGGACCCTGAAAAAGATATTGCCAGTTGAGCTCCCCAGGCCAAGGGACCGCAGCAGCTATGAGTTCGTCCAGATCCGCAAGGAAATTTATGCCGAATTCTTCGCTGAGGCGGAGAAGCCGTTTGCTTATGCAATATAAACAACAGGCTGAAGGCTGAAGGGTTAAGACTGAAGGATGAAGTCCGCACCCCTGCACTCACAAGCGGGAAAATGATAACGGAGGAATCAGATGAAAATATTGCTCATCAACCCGGCCTTTTATGACGGCAAGGAATTCAGCAACCGCTTTGACGACTATATCGACTGGATCAAGGGGGGGAACCTCTACGTCGCTCCCTTCGAGCCCCCCCTGGGGCTGGCGTTCCTCAGCGCCTACCTGAAGGAACGGGGTCATGAGGTAAATCTCCTGGACATGCAGGGGCTACTCATGGACAGTGCGGAATTGGCGAGGCAGATTGCCGCCCATGCACCCGACATTATAGGGATCACCGCGATGACCCCTACCATTCCCGAGGCACTGCTGGTGGCGAAGCTCTCCCGAGAGACCGCACCCCAGGCAAAGGTCGTGCTCGGTGGAGTTCATCCGACCCTGGACCCGGCCGGGGTACTGGCCGATGCAAACGTGGACTTCGTAATCCGTGGTGAGGGAGAACTGGCTTTTACCGCTCTGGCCGAGGCTCTGGCTTCCGGCCAAGACCCCTCCGACATAGACGGCCTCTCCTTCCGCAAAGACAACATGGTGGTAGTCAAGGAGAAGGCTGCCCCGATTATGGACCTGGATTCTCTGCCGATGCCCGACTACGAGGCTTTTCCCGTGGAGCGGTATATCGAGCACAACCGTTTCTTGCGGAGCGTGCGCGGCATCTCCATGATCGTCTCCCGCGGCTGCCCGTTTCAGTGCACATTCTGCGCGGTCCACCAGACAATGGGGCGCAAGTGGCGAATCAAGTCCCCGCAACGGGTGGTGGACGAGTTGGTAGCCCTGAAAAAGCGCAACCATCTCGAAGGAGTCTGGTTCAAGGACAGCATCTTTAACCTCGACCGGAAATGGGTCAGGGAATTCTGCCGGCTCATGATCGAGCAGAAAGTGGATATCGGCTGGCAGGCCCTCACCCGCGTTGATCTCATCGATGCGGAAGAGTTAAAACTGATGAAGAGCGCAGGGCTCATCCAACTCGATCTGGGGATCGAGACCGGTTCGCCGAAGAGCCTGCTCAGGCTTAAAAAGGGGATTACCGTGGAGCGGATCAAGGAGAAGGTCCGGCTGGCAAAACAGTATGTAAAGGTCTTCGGCTTCTTCATGATCGGTATTCCGGGTGAGGATGAGACGGATGTGCAACAGACCTTCGACCTGGCAAAACAACTGGAGCTCGACCGCTGGACCTGGAGCATCTACAGCCCACTTCCGGGATCGGCCCTCTATGAGGAATTAATTTCCGAAGGTAAGATCGAGCCGTACCGCCTCGACTTCCACCAGGTCCACTTTACGGAGGCCTATGAAGGGATCTGCGACATCCCGCCGACAAGGCTCAAGGAGCTTTACCGGGAGATCAACGAGTATTTTTACAGGATAGGAGCACCAGCGCTTGCCGCGGGATAACACCGCCAGCAAATATCAACAAAGCGCAGTTTTGGGGGATAATTGCCCTGCATCCACTGGCAGCAAAAGCACCGATGCTTGACCCCGCGAAAGGACACCGATGGCAACTGGTTCAGGAATGAAAAGGAAGATCATCAACCGGGCACGCAATTTAGGCGCAAGCCTGGTCCGCTTTGCCCCGGTCTCCCGCTGGGACGAATTCGACGAAGTCGCGCCCGACTATCGGCCAAAAGCGCTCTGGGCCAGGGCCGAGACGGTTATCGTCATTGGCGTGCCTATGCTGCTTCCGGTTCTGGAAAGTACGCCGTCCATAAATTACCAGGAGATGTACAACGCGACAAACAGCCTGCTCGACCAGATCGGCTTCCGCTTGTCGGTCTGGCTCAACGACCAGGGACACGCCTCCATTTTTATGCCGCGCGACGGCTACGGTAACCTGGAAATCCTTCTGGATAAGCCGCCCGGCTGCTTCAGCCATTTATATGCCGGTAAATACAGCGGAATGGGGACAATCGCTTACAGTCATAATCTTATCACTCGCGAATACGGGCCCCGTGTCCGGCTGGTTTCAATATTGACCAGCCTGAAGGTTGCCGGCGACCCGCTCATTGCCGGGGATATCTGCAACAAATGCGAGATCTGCCGCAAGCTCTGTGCGTCCAAAGCCTTCAGCACCCGGCCGGACCAGCTCATCGCCGACATGGACGTGGATGCATGCACCCGTTATCACCAAGTGCTGCGCAGCGAGAATCGCTGGCCGTGCGGTATTTGCGCCAAGGTCTGCCCTATCGGGGCCGACCGGAAACTATACGAAAGCACCAGCATCGGCCTTTACCTGAACGAGCAAGAAGCGCTCGACAAGGACCCCGATGACCCGCGATATAAATCCTGGGTCCATCAGCGCACCCATGGTTCGTCCGGGAAAAGAATCTATTAAGCAAACACCATTACAATATAGCTAATTATCGGGGAGGGAGATCATGAAGATCAAATTTGTAAAATATTGGACCGTAGCTGTTTTAATCCTGATTGCCGCGATTGCGACATTCGGCTGCACCAAGAAAGGGCCAGTCAAACCAGAGGTTGTGAAACTCGACTTTGCATACTATAACCCGGTCAGCCTGGTCCTCAAAGAGAAGAAGTTCCTCGAGGAAGAACTTGGGAAGGAGAACATCAAGGTGGAGTGGAACCTGAGCCTTGGCAGCAACAAGGCACTGGAATTGCTCAACAGCAAGAGTACCGATTTCGGCTCCACTGCCGGAGCCGCGGCCCTGATCGGCAAGGCGAACGGCAACCCGATCAAATCTGTCTACGTTTATTCCAAACCCGAATGGACCGCCCTGGTTGTGCGCAAGGATAGTACTATCTCCAAGATTGAAGACCTGAAAGGTAAGAAAGTGGCGGTAACCCGCGGCACCGACCCGCATGTCTTTCTCCTCCGCGCACTGGACAAGATTGGTCTGTCCGAAAAAGATATCGAACTGGTACCGCTCCAGCATCCCGACGGAAAGAACGCCCTTGAGAAGGGAGACGTAGATGCCTGGGCAGGTCTTGATCCGCATATGGCCAAGACTGAGGTTGACAGTGGTTCCAGGCTTTTTTTTCGGGATCCGGACCTGAATACCTACGGCATTCTCAACGTTCGCGAGGAGTTTGCCCAAAAGTACCCCTCATATGTGGAGAAGGTCATCGCTGCTTATGAAAAGGCACGTCTGTGGGCGATTCAGAACCCGGCCGAGTTCAAGGCCATCCTGATACGCGATGCAAAGCTTAACGATGCAGTGGCCACGCGCGTGCTGGAACGAACCGACCTTTCCGACCCCGTAATCGGCGAGAAGCAGAAGACAACCATCGCCGCGGCTGGCGACGTCCTCAAAAAGAGCGGCGTTATCAAGAGCGAGACCGATGTTCCTGCACTAGTGAATGATATGATCGATTCCCAGTACGTCCAGCGGGTCATCAGGAAGTAACGGGGGATCTTATGGGAATCCTTGAAAAAGAGATCGGCGCGGTTTCCGTGCCGGTCGGCATCCCAATCCGTGCGGAGAGCAAAGCGGGAAGAGTGACGTTTCGCCTCATTATGCCCGAATCCTGGCAAGGGTTCATAGTACCCCTTTCCCTTGTCATATTATGGGAAATCCTGTCAAGAACCGGGTTTTTTCCGGCCAACTGGCTCCCGGCGCCGTCGGTTATCATCCGGACGATCATTGAACTTGCCAGGGGAGGCGAGCTGTTCGGGCACATCGCAATAACCATCGGCCGGGTAACGGCAGGATTCTTGATTGGCGCAACAACGGCGACCATTCTTGGGGGGATGACCGGCTCTTCCCCTCTCCTGCGCCGCCTGCTGGACCCACTCCTGCAGTCACTGCGCATCATTCCTTCCATGGCCTGGGTCCCCCTCTTTCTGCTCTGGCTTGGTATTCACGAAAGTTCCAAAATAGCCCTGATCGCCGTCGGGGTATTCTTCCCGGTCTACCTCAACTTTCTCAGCGGCATCCTCAATGTGGACAAAAAGCTGGTTGAGGTTGGCCAGATATTCAAACTGGGCAAAGTTGAGCTCCTGCGCCGGGTTATCCTCCCGGCGTCGCTCCCGGCCTACCTGGTTGGGCTCCGCAGTGGACTGGGGCTTGGCTGGATGTTCGTAGTGGCCGCCGAAATCATGGGGGCCAGCAAGGGGCTGGGATTCCTGATGATTGACGGCCAGATGACCGGACGCGCCGCGATCATAATCGCCAGCATCATACTGTTCGCCATTTTCGGCAAGCTGACTGACACGGCAATTGACCGTGCCGGCAGATATTTGCTCAGATACCGGGATTTCTAGAAGGGCCGGTTCGCACCGGCGTCGAGAGTAGAGGGTCGCATGACTTTAACAACGTCCGTCGAAGGCAGTCTCTGGTTACATAATTTAAATAAGCGTTTTACTCTGCGCTCCGGAGAGGTGCTTGCCCTCAGGGACATTAACCTCACCATCCGCGAAGGGGAATTCATCAGCATCGTCGGCAGCAGCGGCTGCGGCAAAAGCACGCTGCTGCGGATTATTTCCGGCCTGGAACGCGATTACGAAGGAGAGGCGCTCTTCGACAGTGAAAGGATCAACGGTCCGGGAACCGACCGGGGAGTGGTGTTCCAGGAGCACCGGCTCTTCCCCTGGCTCACGATCCGCGAGAACGTGGCATTCGGTGTCACTGCCGATTCTACACAAGAGATCAGGCGTTCCGTGGATGAATATATATCCCTGGTAGGCCTGGCCGGATTCGAAAAAGCCTACCCGCACCAGTTGTCGGGCGGAATGGCCCAACGTGCTTCCATTGCCCGAGCACTGGTCAATCGGCCTAAGGTGCTTCTTCTTGATGAACCGTTCGGCTCACTCGATGCCTTGACCAGGATACAGATGCAGCAGGAGATCCTGCGCATCTGGAAGGTGGAAAAAACCACCATGATTATGGTTACCCACGATATTGACGAAGCTATTTTTCTCGGAGATCGCGTCGTGATCATGTCAGAAAGGCCCGGAACCATACGCAGAATCGTCCCTGTTGACCTCCCGCGCCCACGTGACCGCGGCAGTCTCGACTTCGCGCACCTGCGCAAGGAGATCTACGCCGAGTTCTTCCAAGGCGAGGAGGAGCCGACGTTTGCCTTTGCAATCTGAAGGATCACGCCAGGATAGCCGATGGGAGCGGTTTTTTTCAGCATTGATTTCCTGCAATATTCAATTTCAGGAAATTTATCAAATAGATCGAACATGGAAGAGTTGCAGTCCGCCCGTCATAAGCCTACAAAAATGATAGACTTCATACAAAAATAATCAAGAATGTTAATGTATTACATGATAAAAATATACTTGACAGATGCAAATCCCAATTTACAATTTTTCATATTGACTACAAGTCTCTGTAATTTTGCCTGAAAGGCCTGATTGCTGATTCTATAGTGAAATAATCAAGAAATTTTCTATTACGTTAACATTAACGCACACAACAAAAAGGATACCGACATGTCAGACAATTTACTGCAGCGAAGTGTGACGACCGCAGTTGCCAAGAATCTGGCGACGACTACTAAAACCAACCCGAAAATGATGTCGATCACCCCGCGCTGGGTCCTCTCCCAGTTGCCGTGGGTGCAGGTGAGCGGGGGGACCTATCGCATTAACCGCACCAAGGTGGAGTTGTCCAAGGCCGAGCGGATCGAGGTGGATATCACCAACAGGAACGTCTCTTTCCCGCCTGAATCGTTGCGCAGCGTGCCGCTTTTTTCCCGGCTGCCGGATGAAATCGTCAGCCGCCTGGCCGGCCGGTTCAAGACGGAAGAGGTAACTCTCGGCAACAATCTGGTCGTCGAAGGTAAAGACCGGAACAAATTTTTCATCATCGCCCAGGGACAGGTAGAGGTCCTGAGCAAGGGGGTCCACGGCAGCGACCTGCGAATCGCCCTGTTGACCGAAGGGGAGTTTTTCGGAGAGACCGAGCTCGTCTCCGAACGCCCCTCGGACGTGACCGTTCGGACCATCACCCCCTGCATCCTGCTGACCCTGTCACGAAAGGACCTCGATGCGGCCTTGGGCGAGAAACCGGCTGTGAAAAGCGAATTCAAGAAAGTTATCGACGAGCATCTGGAACTCTTGTCCACCGTCAACCGTTACGGCGAGCGGAACATCGACCTTGTCTCTGGCTTCGCGGAGAACATTGAGATCCCCGAAACCTTTGTCGATTATTCCGCCGCTCCTCGCGAATACTCCCTCTCCGCGGTGCAGACGGTTGTTCGGGTGCACACCCGCGTTTCCGATCTGTTCAACGGCCCCTATGACCAGCTTGTCGAACAGATGCGTCTCACTATCGAGGGTATCAAGGAGCGGCAGGAGTGGGAGCTTGTTAACAGCAAGAAGTTCGGACTGCTTCATTCGGTGGACCCATCGATGCGCATCAGCGCTCGCTACGGAGCCCCGACCCCAGACGACCTCGACGAACTGCTGGCCCTGGTCTGGAAAAAGCCTGCCTTCTTCCTGGCGCATCCCAAGGCAATTGCCGCCTTCGCACGGGAGTGCACCTGGCGTGGGGTGCCGCCGGTAACGGTGAACCTGTTCGGTGTCCCGGTCATCACCTGGCGGGGGGTGCCGCTGATCCCTTGCGACAAGCTGGAGATCAAGAGCCGATATCTTTCCCATCGGTGGCTGGGAACGACCAGCATCCTGCTCTTGCGCGTGGGCGAGGCGGACCAGGGGGTCGTGGGTCTGCACCAGCTCGGCATCCCGGGCGAGATCCTGCCGAGCCTCTCAGCCCGGTTCATGGGAATGGATAACCTCGGGGTCTCATCGTACCTGCTATCGCTTTATTTCTCCTGCGCCGTCCTCACCGACGATGCCCTCGGTGTCCTGGAGAACGTCGAAGTCGGCTATTATCACGATTATGCCCACAGGGAACTTGGCGGTTTTAACCTCGGACTTGGAATATAAATCAATGTAGTGCCTGCGACCATGCAGGGCACACGGAAAACGGAGGATAACAATGTCTGAAAATAACTTGCTCCAGCGCAGCGTAACTACCGTAGTTGCCAGAAATCTGGCGACGACGACGAAGACCAATCCGAAGATGATGTCGATCACCCCGCGCTTGCTCCTCTCCCAGTTGCCATGGGTGCAGGTGAACGGGGGGACCTACCGCGTCAACCGGACAAAGGTGGAGCTCTCCAAGGCCGAGCGGATCGAAGTGGATGTCACCGGCGGTAAAGCTACCTTTTCGCCGGAATCATTGCGCAGCGTGCCACTCTTTTCCCGGCTGGCGGATGCCCTCATCACTCGGATGGCCGACAGCTTCAAAACGGAAGAGGTCTCCCTTGGCAACAAGCTGGTAGTTGAAGGGGAAGAAGAGAACAAATTCTTCATCATCGCCCAGGGACAGGTAGAGGTACTGAGCAAGGGTGTCCACGGCAGTGATCTGCGAATCGCCCTCTTAACCGAAGGTGAGTATTTCGGGGAGATCGAACTCGTCACCAACCGAACCTCGGACGTGACCGCCCGGACCATAACCCCCTGCATACTGCTGACCCTGTCGCGCAAAGAGCTCGAAACGATCCTTAAAAAAACTCCCACCTTGAACGAAGAATTCAAGAAAACTGTTGACGAACACCTGGAACTTTTATCCACGGTCAACAAGTACGGCGAGAGGAACATCGACCTTGTCTCGGGCTTTGCCGAGAACATCGAAATCCCCGAAACTTTTGTCGATTATTCCGACCATCCCCGCGAATACTCACTTTCTGCCATCCAGACGGTGGTCCGGGTGCACACCCGCGTTTCGGACCTGTACAATGGCCCCTACGATCAGCTTGCGGAGCAGATGCGGCTCACCATCGAGGGAATCAAGGAACGGCAGGAATGGGAACTGGTCAACAGCAAGAAGTTCGGCCTGCTCCACTCGGTGGACCCGTCGATGCGGATCAGTGCTCGTTACGGAACACCGACCCCCGACGACCTCGACGAACTGCTGGCGCTGGTCTGGAAGAAGCCGGCGTTCTTCCTGGCGCACCCCAAGGCAATCGCTGCCTTCGGGCGCGAGTGCACCTGGCGGGGAGTGCCGCCACCGACTGTTAATCTGTTCGGTATTCCCGTAATCACCTGGCGGGGTGTGCCGCTCATCCCCTGCGACAAGCTGGAGATCAAGAGCCGTTTCCATTCGAACCAGTGGCTGGGTACCACGAGCATTCTGCTGGTGCGGGTGGGCGAAGCGGACCAGGGAGTTGTGGGGCTTCACCAGATCGGCATTCCTGGCGAGATCCTGCCGAGCCTCTCCGCGCGGCTGATGAAAACGGACACTCTCGGGGTGGCCTCGTACCTCTTGTCGCTTTATTTCTCCCTTGCTGTTCTGACCGACGACGCCCTCGGCGTTCTCGAAAATGTCGAAGTCGGGTTCTACCACGATTACGAGCACAGGAAACCAAAAGTTAAGTAACCCGTCTGATGACAGAGGGAAACAGATATGAATGAAATAACATCCGAATTGATTGCCGCAATCGCGACCCGCCTCTACAACGAAATACCGGGGGCGAATCTAGTCCCGAAAACGGAGACGGATATCCCTTCATCCACTTCCTCGGCAGCGGAACTTCCCTCCGGGGGCCCCGAACTTCCTGCTTATGGGGTAAGTACGCCGAGCTCCTCCGGTATGGCTTCCGATGAGGTTGGCGTGCGGGATGTGGCCGGTTTCATTCCCGACAGCGCAACTATACCGGGCATAGCAGGGTTCAGCCCCAAGCTGCCCGATGTTCCGGGCGGCGCGGTAGGTACTTCTGAATGTTTCAGCGAGCCGGCTGCCGCAGGAATCCACTCACAGGGTGACACCATACCAAATCTGCAGGGTTTTGCTCCGGAAGGCTTCAGTCTGCCGGGCCTGTCGGGGCTTAGCCCGTCATGGCCCGGGGTCTCGTCCTATGCAGGGAGTTCCCCCGAGAGTTTCAATGCGCCCGGCGCCGCGGGAATCGTCTCCCAAGGATACAGCGTATCGATTCCCAGGGGCTTTACTCCCGATGGCACGGGCCTGCCGGGTGTCGGCACGGACTTTCCGGCAACCTTCGCCGTGCCCAGTCCCAAAGGTGCCGCACCTGACGGTGTGACCGTGCCTGGTATTGCTACCGACCTGCCCGCTTCCTTCGGGGTGCCCAGTCCCAAAGGGGCTGGCCCCGATGGCGCAAGCGCGCCGGGGGTCCCGGAGCACACTTTCGATGGGCTTAATGTTACAAACCGTGAAGAAGTTGCCCCGACCGGCTTCAGTGTTCCCGGCTCCGCTGCCACCTCCACAGACGGCCTGAGCGCATTCGTGCAGCAGATTCGCTCGGCCCACATCCGTGACGAGAACGGTCAGTGCGCAGCCGGACACGACCATGACCTCATCCAGCGATTGGTCGCTGGGAATGCGGTTCCAAATACCGGAGCCCGTCCTCTGGACGTGCCCACAATCCGCAAGGACTTCCCGATCCTGAACCAGAAGGTGCACGGCAAGCCTCTCGCCTGGCTGGACAACGCCGCCACGACCCAAAAGCCGCAGAGCGTGATCGATACCCTTTCCTACTTTTACGCCCACGACAATTCCAACATCCATCGCGGCGCCCACACCCTGGCGGCCCGGTCAACCGATGCCTTTGAGCAGGCCCGGCAGAAGGTGCAAGTTTTCCTGGGGGCTTCATCAGCGAAGGAAATCATTTATGTCCGGGGCACCACGGAAGGGGTTAATCTTGTCGCTCAGACTTATGGCAGGAAATTCCTGCAGCCCGGCGATGAAATCATTCTCTCCACACTCGAGCACCATGCGGTTATCGTCCCCTGGCAGATGATCGCCCACGAGAAGGGGGCCGTTATTCGGGTCATTCCGGTGAATGACCGGGGAGAGGTCATACTCGAGGCGTATGAGGCGCTGCTAGGGCCCAGAACCAAACTGGTAGCCCTGACCCAGGCGTCGAACAGCCTCGGGACAATCCTGCCGGTCGCGGAGATGACGCATGCAGCCAAGCGCTATGGCGCCCGCGTGCTCATCGACGGAGCCCAGTCGGTATCACACATGCCGGTCAACGTGCAGGAGATCGGCTGCGACTTTTTCGTCTTCTCTGGCCATAAGATCTTTGCCCCAACGGGAATAGGCGTGGTCTACATAAAGGAAGAGCTCCTGGAAATCCTTCCCCCCTGGCAGGGTGGCGGTAACATGATCAAGAACGTAACTTTTGAAGAGACCACATACAATGAAGCTCCGGCGAAATTCGAAGCAGGCACCCCGAACATCGCCGATGCCGTAGGTCTGGGGGCCGCGCTGGACTACGTCAACCGCTTCGGGTTGGTGAATACCGGAAAATACGAGCACGAGCTGTTGCAGTACGCAACTGAACAGCTCTCACGGATTAATGGCCTGCGCATGATCGGAACCGCCCCGGAAAAAGTTGCGGTGATTTCATTCGTCCTTAGAGACCGGAAAACCGAGGAAGTAGGCCGCCTCCTGGACCTTGAGGGTATCGCGGTGCGGGCCGGCCATCATTGCGCGCAGCCATCGTTGCGTCGTTTCGGGGTGGAAGCGACTGTTCGACCATCATTCGCCTTCTATAACACGTTCGATGAGATAGACCGGCTGGTTGACGCCGTTAAACGCATCCTGCGAGGATAACGGCCGGGCGCTCTTTTATCCGTCATGGCCGCATCTAATATTAAAAAATTGATCAGACAGGTCACAGAAAGGACCCAACTATGAGCAATATCTACGCTGACAACTCTCAATCCATCGGCAATACCCCCCTGATCAAGCTGAACAATGTCACGAAAGGGGCCAAGGCAACTGTTCTGGCAAAAATAGAGGGGCGCAACCCCGCCTATTCGGTCAAGTGCCGGATCGGCGCCAACATGATCTGGGACGCCGAGAAACGCGGCGTCCTTAAGGCGGGTGTCGAGATCATCGAGCCGACAAGCGGCAACACAGGGATCGCGCTGGCATACGTGGCCGCGGCCAGGGGGTACAAGCTGACCTTGACCATGCCCGAGACTATGAGTATTGAGCGGAGAAGGGTGCTGGCGGCCTTGGGCGCCAACCTGATACTGACCCCGGGCGCGGAAGGGATGAAGGGCGCCATAGCCCGGGCAGAGGAGATCGCCGCAGCCGACCCGAAAAAATACTTCATCCCTCAGCAGTTCAAGAACCCGGCCAATCCCGAGATCCACGAGAAGACCACCGGCCCGGAGATATGGAACGACACCGATGGGAAAATAGATGTCTTCGTGTCAGGCGTTGGAACCGGTGGCACCATCACCGGTGTTTCCCGGTACATCAAGAAGACGAAAGGGAAAAAAATAGTGTCGGTGGCGGTGGAGCCGAAAGAGAGCCCGGTCATCAGCCAGAAGCTTGCCGGCGACAAGATTCAGCCGGGCCCCCACAGGATACAAGGAATCGGTGCCGGCTTCATCCCTGACACGCTCGACCTTTCCGTCGTGGACCGGGTCGAGCAGGTAGATAGTGACGAAGCTATCGAGTTTGCCAAACGACTGGCAAAAGAGGAAGGGCTGCTGGTCGGGATATCCTGCGGGGCCGCCGTTGCCGCGGCTGTCAGACTGGCCAATCTTGATGAATTTGCCGGCAAGACCATCGTGGTCATCCTGCCGGATGCTGCCGAGCGCTACCTTTCCACAGCCCTCTTCGAAGGGCTTTAACGGGCGGTTAAAGCGGAAAGCTCTTGATCGGGCCAGGTGGGTTCTCCGGGCACTTCTCATCGATTTCCCAAGACCTTTAAGTCCAGACGGTTTTATCCCTAAGCAAAAGAGGCCGAAGATCTTCTCGCCTTCGGCCTCTTTTTTTGGTTCTTTAGAAACAGTAAAATAATAAACAATGTGCAGTTTATTGTTGATATCCAAATTGCAGAACGATAGATTATGTATTATAATAACTCAACCAAAAAAGTCAGGAATTATTATTTTTGGCTAAACTGAGCATCCCCGCATTTATCAGGGGCATTGAAACGGAGACGTTAAAGTAATCATGACGGAGAAGAACAAACTATCAATCATTTGCATGAGTGGTGATTTCGACAAGGCGATTGCCGTATTTACCCTCGCTTCCGGGGCCGCAGCCGTCAATTATGAGGTGAACCTGTTTTTCACCTTCTGGGGGTTGAATAACATCAAGAAGAACAAGGGGAGAGGCTTTATCGGCAAGGGAGTGCTGGCCCGCTTCTTCAATTTCCTGCTGGGGGGGAGGAACAACCTTCCCTTGAGCCGCCTCAATTTTGCGGGCGCAAGCCCCGGGCTGATGACAAACATGATGAAAAGCCGCAATGTGGCGACCCTTCCCGAGCTGTTCCAGGCCTCGATTGCCCTGGGGGTGAATTTCTATGCCTGTGAAATGGCCATGCATGTGCTTGGTCTGGCAAGGGAAGACTTTATTCCGGAAGTGAAGGACATTCTCGGCGTCGCCACATTTCTTGAACTATCGAAAGGAGGTCAGACGTTATTCATATGAGCAGAATCAATCTCGATATAACCAAAGATCATTGTCCGATGACATTCGTCAAAACGAAACTGCAGCTTGAACAGATGGAAGAGGGGGACATCCTCGAAATACTGCTGACCGCGGGTGAGCCCCTCGAAAATGTCCCGAGGACGGTCACTGAACAGGGTTTTCAGGTGCTGGAAACAACGCAGGTAAAGGATGACATCTACAAGGTAGTGATCAAGAAATAGGTCCAGACCGTTGACCTGAACTGCTGCTGAAGAGTTGCCTGGTTATCGCACTCCTGCGGCCTCGAATAGTCCCATGTCTTTACCCGCGATCCTTAAGCAAAGGAGATGAATAATGATAGTCAGCGCAGTGAAAACAGAACAGCCAGATCCGGTATGGACAGACCTCCGCAAAGAAGTTGCCGCGTTGGCGGATTCCGAAACAATGCTGGCCAGCTATCTGCATGCAACGGTCCTCAATCATCGGTCACTTGAGAATTCACTTTCTTTCGTGCTTGCCGGGAAACTGGGATCTCCGAATCTTGCCGCTATGACGCTGCGGGACGTGATTGACGAAGCGCTGCATGCTGCGCCAGACATTCGCGAGGCTGTCCGCCGCGATCTCTCCGCAGTTTTGGAGCGCGATCCGGCGGCTCGCGGGTTTGCCCAGCCGTTCCTTTACTTCAAGGGGTTTCACGCCCTCCAATCATACAGGATTGCCCACTGGCTATGGCTGGAAGGAAGGGAAGCCCTCGCCCTGTTCCTGCAAAGCCGGATCTCTGAGATGTTTGCCGTGGATATCCATCCTGCTGCAAGAATCGGCAAGGGAATCCTGATCGATCATGCGACCGGTGTGATAATCGGTGAAACCGCGGTTGTCGGTGACGATGTTTCCATGCTCCATGAAGTCACCTTGGGGGGTACCGGCAAGGAACGCGGGGACCGGCATCCGAAGGTCGGCAACGGGGTACTGATCGGCGCCGGGGCAAAGATACTGGGGAATGTGAAAATCGGCGACGGGTCGAAAATTGCCGCCTGCAGCGTGGTTCTGCATGATGTACCGCCACGCTCCACGGTAGCCGGTATTCCAGCCAGGATCGTTGGCCACCCTGTGGCAGCCGTGCCGTCGCACTATATGGACCAGAATTTTGAACTGGACTACTGCATTTGATGGAGGATTGCGAGCGAGGCCTTCTTCGTGGCAGTGGCCTTTGCAGCGCCGTATTGGCGGCTCACGTGCAAGCTGCGCCATGGCATTTCGGAGAAGGATAGAATATCGAATTTGATTTTGCTTCGGCAGGCATGTCAGCGAAAAACAAAAACCCCCGGACTCTTTTAATTATTCCGGGGGTTTTTCGTTTTTTTGTCTATATTCTCTTCTCAATTTCAGGCTGACTTCTCCAGCACCTCGTTCATGGAGCCGGTCCGGTACCCCTGCAGGTCGAGCGCCACGTAAGTATAACCGGCGCTCTTCACCAGCCTGATCACTTCATCCCTCATGCCGTTCACCACCTGCTCGAACTCGGCGGGTCCCAGCTCGATACGCGCCATGTCGCCGTGGTGTCGGACCCTGATAGTTCTGAGACCCAGATCCCGAAGACTCTCTTCGGCGCGTCCGACCTGGCTGACGTTCTCGCGGGTGATCGTGGTGCCGTAGGGGAAGCGCGACGAGAGGCAGGCAAAAGAGGGCTTGTCCCAAGTGGGGAGATCCATTTCTTTCGACAGGGCGCGGATATCCTCCTTGCTCAGGCCCGCCTCGTCAAGGGGACTGCGGACATTCAGCTCGCAGGCCGCCTGCTTGCCGGGACGGTAGTCGCCACGATCGTCCAGGTTACTCCCGTCCAGAACATAAGGGAGTCCCTCTTCGTCGGCGACCTTGCGAAGCTTGGTGAAGAGTTCGCTTTTGCAGTAATAGCAGCGGTTTTTGGGGTTCTCGGCGAAACCGGGAATGTCCAACTCTTCCGACTCCACCACCCGGTGCCGGCCACCGATTTTTCGGGCAAATTCCGAGGCTTCGCGCAACTCCCGCTCCGGATAGGTTTCAGAAGTGGCCGTCACCGCCAGGGCCCGGTCGCCGAGCACCTTCGCCGCGACCGCGAAGAGGAGGGTCGAATCGACCCCCCCGGAAAATCCCACGACACATCCTCCCATGTCGCGAATGATGGCAAACAGCTTCTCCTTTTTGTCCTGCAGCAATGGGTCCATGGGTGTTCTCCTTATAGGTATTCCACTTCTTCCGAATCGATGCGGCCAGCGGTGATCCGGAACGATTTCAGTACCGGGTTATTCGCCTCCTGTAGGGATACGATAACGTAAGAGACGTTGGGGGTCAGGGCCAGGCGGATATCTTCCGCCGAAGGGCGCGCCGGGCTCTCCGGATGAGAATGGAAAATGGCAAGCATTTCCAGCCCATTTGTCCGCAACTCTTTAATAACGGCGAACTGCTCCTTTGGGTCCATCATGAAGTGTTCGTTGCTTTTGTCGGTATTGGTCATCCGGAAGAGTGCGGAGACAGTGTCATCCGTTCCCCCCATGATACCGCAGACCTCAAGGGGGAAACCTTCACAGGCGTGGTCAATAACGGCGTCGGCCAATTTTCGTGGAATGCGCAGCATTTATTTCTTTTCCAGGTCGCAGACGTTCAACGCGTCCAGTTCATCTTTCAGTTCGGTTATGGTCGGGTTTTCTCCGCATACGGGGCAGTGCGGGTTACGCCGCACCTTTACCATGCGGAAGGTCATGGCGAGCGCATCGTAAACCAGGAGCCTGCCGGTCAGGAGCTCACCCATGCCGAGCAGGTATTTGAGGGCCTCGGTAGCCTGCATCATACCGATAACCCCGGGGAGCACACCGAGGACCCCTGCCTGCGAGCAGGTGGGGATGGCGTCCTTCGGCGGCGGTGTGGGAAAGATACAGCGGTAGCAGGGCGATTGGCCGGGGATGAAGGTCAGCGTCTGGCCGACAAAATGGAGTATGCCGCCATGGGAGTACGGCTTTCGCGCCAAGACGCAGGCATCGTTGATCAGGAACTTGGCGGCGAAATTGTCGGTGCCGTCGATGACGAAATCGTACCCGTCAATGATATCGCCGATATTGTCGGCGCTGATCCAGGTATGATAGGTGTTTACCCGCACATCTGGATTCATCGCCTCCATCTTGTTCCTGGCGGAGAGCACCTTCGCTACGCCGATATCCTTTGTCTGATGGGCGATCTGGCGCTGCAGGTTGGAGAGTTCCACCACATCTGCGTCGGCGATACCGATGCTTCCTACCCCCGCCGCCGCAAGATAAAGGGCGATAGGAGAGCCGAGTCCGCCAGCGCCGATGATCAGGACCTTCCCGCCCAAAAGCTTCTGCTGGCCCTTCCCCCCAACCTCTTTGAGAATGATGTGGCGGGAATAGCGTTCGATCTGCTCTTCGGTAAACATTACTTACCTCCCCCCATGAAATAGAGGAACTCCACCTCATCTCCATCCTTTACTCGGGTGGTTTCGAAATTCTCCCGGTCCAGGATCTCGCCATTCAGCTCCACGGTAACGTATTCCGGCGTCTCCACCTTCAATTCCACTAGCAGGGCAAATATGCTGAGGGTATCTTTGCCGTCGATTGCCGCGGGTTTTCCATTAACTGTGAGTTTCATTTTACTCTTCACCTTTGTCTAAAATTCGGGCTGAAGACCGAAGGCCGAAGACTGTCAGGAGTAATTTTTGCTAACTTGCTTCTGTCTCTTCAGTCTCAATACCTGATCTTTAAATATTTTCCAGGGAGTGCTCAAAGTCCTCGATGATGTCCTCAATCGCCTCGATCCCGACCGAAACCCGGACCATCTCCTCACTGACTCCCATGAGGGTCTTTTCTTCCGCCCCGAAATCACTGCAGATGGTGCTGGCGGGATGGATTACGAGGGTCTTGGCGTCGCCGATATTGGCGAGATTTTTGGCCAGGTGGAGGCCGTTGATGAAGTGGAAGGCCCTCTCTCGGTCAGGGAGGCCGAAAGTCAGGACACCCCCGAATCTATTGCTGTAAAGCCTTTTGGCCGTGGCAAAGCCGGGGTTCTCCTCCAGTCCCGGATAATTTACCCAGGCGACCTTGTCATGTCCGTTTAGAAAACGTGCAAGCTCCATGGCATTAAAGCAATGACGCTCCATCCTTAAGCCCAGGGTCTCAACCCCTTCGCTCAGGAGAAACGAATTCATGGGGGCGGCGCAGGCCCCGAAATCCTTGTGGATCAGTTTTCTGGCCCGGGCAGTGAAAGCGAAAGAGCGGTATTTCTGCACAAACGGGGCGAAGTGGGGGAACTTGCCACTTCCCCAGTAAAGGCGCCCATATCGACAATGGCGCCGCCGATTGCACTGCCGGTGCCGTTTATAAACTTGCTTGTCGAATGGATAACGATATTGGCGCCTAGATCAATGCCCCGGGCCAGGCAAGGGAGTAGTCACGGTCGCGTCAACCATGAACGGGATGCCCGCCTTGCGGGCAATGGCCGCTATGGCGGAGATGTCGGGGACATCCAACTTGGGATTGCCGATGGTCTCGACGAAGATCAGCCGGGTCTTGTCGTTAATTGCGGCGCTGATCGACTGGAGATCCGTCGGGTCAACGAAGCGGGCAACAATGCCGAAGTTGGAAAGCGTACCGCGAAACAAGGAAAAGGTGCCGCCGAACAGGGATGACGAGGCGAGTATTTCATCGCCGCTTCTGACGATGGTCATTACCGCGGTGGTAATGGCGGCCATGCCGGAGGCGGTGGCTATAGCCGCAATTCCCCCATCCCGCAGAGCGAGCCGTTTTTCCAGCGCCTCGGTGGTGGGATTGCCGATACGGGTATAGACCTGGCCTACCTTTCGCCCCCTGAAGATATCCTCCAGTTCCTCCGCGGTTTCATGGGCAAAGGAGGACGATTGGACAATCGGTACGGTGGTTGCGCCGGCTGGGCCGGCGGATAAACCCCCGTGTATAAGTAGGGTATTGAAACGGTATTTCTTTATCTCATCAGCCAAAACATGCCTCTCCAGTTTGAAAAGCTCCCTAATTGACCTCACAGCCCACCTCGTACATCTTCTCCGGGAGAGGTTCGGGACCGTGTTTGTAAAGGATCAGGTTGATCCGGCTCTTGTCACGGTTGAAAACCTCGGCAGTTAGCGATGAAGCTGCCCGCCTTTTCCAGTGATGCATGGCGGGTCCAACATGCTCTCTACTAACTTCCCTTACCAATCTGATTATCTACGACCTGCGGCGGGATGGTTTTTGCCACCACATAGTCCGGGAATTTGCATCGCAAATGACCTAGGAGTGAATCTGCCCCTTCCCTGATGATGATGTCGCCGAGCCTGACCCGGCCCAGTCCCTTGGCCCTCTCCCTGTACCAGGTAAGCACATTAGCGATGAACTCCACCACTCTCTCTTCCGGGAGAAAGGTGGCATAGAGAGTGCCGATAAGCGGCCGCCTTCCCCATTTCCCGCCGATTCGGACCGTGTACCCCTTTTTTATCGGTTTCCAGGCGCTGGTCGGGCAGACCTTTACGCAATCTCCGCAATAAGTGCATCTGTCCGAAGAAAAGAGCGGCTTGTTCTCTTGATCCAGGGTGATCGCCCCTTCGGTGCAGGATTTGGCGCAGAGGCCGCAACTAATACATTCTTCCCGGTTCAGTTCGGGCCAGATCGCCCCCTGGAAGCCGACGTCGTTAGTTGCTGATTTGGGGCAATCGAAAGGGCAGCCGGCAAAGCCGACCTTGAATTTGTGGTGACCGGTCTCAGTGCCGAACAGTTCCCGGTCAACTTCCAGGGCCGACCGTTGCGTATCCACCAGGCCGTTCGGGTTATATTCGCAGCCTCCGCAGGCAGTCGGAACCCTCACTCGCGCGCCACAGGAGGCGACCTTCTGCTCTCCCTCCCCCAGTTCGCTTACCACTGCGTCGAAATTGTTGAAGTTGATATTGATCAGCTCAATGGATTGCCGCACAGAGAGATGAACAAACTCCCCGCCGAATTTCTCGGCGACCTCGGCAATCTTCTTGAGGCGGGAGATCGGCATTCTCCCGCCGGGCACCCGCAGGCGGACGGTGAACAGATCTTTGCCGCGTTCCTTGATGAAGCCGCCAGCCTTGAGATTGCCCAGGTTGATGATAGTATGCTTACTCTGATCTGCCACGCAACGCTCCCCGGAAGTTCCATATACTTTATGGTTTTGAGTTTGCAATTTACAATTGACAATTAAAATTGTCAAGATTAAAGTTAGGATTAGTTCGCAATTTAAAAGTCAAGATATAATAACACGGTTATTGAATTCTCGCCTAAAATTATCGACAATAATTGATTCACTTCAGAGAAAACTAAATCTGGCCATTTAAAATCTCTGCTTTCTGGCGAAAGCAGTTGTAATCACGTTTCTGAGGAAGGACATTCGGGGTTGACACAGCCGGTAGCCGTTCGAAAGAATCCGGAAGGCAAACTTGGTATGGGATAAAAGGAGCATATGATATGAGACTTTCTACCAGAGGCCGCTACGGAGTGCGAGCTCTTTTTGACATGGCCTACACTTCCGGGATCCTACCAGTAAAGATCAAGGACATATCGCGCCGTCAGAATATATCACCCCGCTATTTGGAACAGATTTTTCAGAGCTTTAAAAAGACTGGAATTCTAATGAGCAAGAGAGGACCCGATGGGGGATATTATCTTGCCAGAAAGCCAGAGCTGATAACTCTCAGAGAAATCCTGGAAGCTGCTGAAGGGGATACGCTGCTTGTTGACTGCCTTGATAAGAGAAATGGCAAAAGATCTACATGTAAATTCGATACCAGATGCGTTACGCAGACAGTCTGGGATGAGGCAACTGAAAAGCTGAACGAGTTCTTTTCCGAGACGACTCTGAAATCATTGTGTGACAAGGGCGAAGCCATGGGGGTGAAGAAGGAGCTAAATCAACTGTCGCCTCGGAATTTTACTTTTCCCATGTTTTAATATCGTATTTGCCGATAACACTTCCCTGTCATGTTGTTACCACCTCATAGGCCCCGTCTCCGCTCCTCGATGACCTCCGCCAGCCTGGCTGCGGCCGCCTCAGGTTCCTCCTCGATGAAAAAATAACCGCCAAAAAACTCTTCCATCTTTTCCGTAAGCATACGTACGACCTTCCGACTTCCCGAGACCGGCGGAGGCGGCCAGATCTGGACAGGAAGGCCACTGGCGGCAAAGTAGAGGGCGATGGCGAGTGCCTTCTCCGTAGCCCATTCGGGCGCGGCCGCCACCAGGGGAAGACCCGGTATGTCCCTTCCCAGAAGCTCCGCGATCTCCCCGAAAAGTTGCAGCATCCGTGAGCAGTCTACGCAGGAGCCCATATGAAGGACTGGTGGGATGTCACGGGCCAGGCAGAAGTCACGGAGGTTCGCTGATGTATCAGCGAGGATCGCCATGTCCATCAGTCCCGCCTTGGCTACGCCGATCGCCCAGCAGCCTGTGCCGACGACGAGAATGTCGCGTTTGATCAGCTCCCTGGTGAGGTTGATGTGAAGATGGTCCTGCCGGACTTTGGGGTTGTTGCAGCCGACGATCCCGGCGATCCCCCTGATCCGGCCGGAGGCAAGGGCCTCCGCAAGAGGCCCAAGACTTCCTCCCAGATGCCGCTTGATCTCCTCCACGCCGAAGCCGACCCTGGCGGTTGCAACCTCCCGCGGAATGTGCACCCGCCCCCCGTCGCGCAGAGGAAAAGCCTCGACCGCGGTGCGCACGATGGTCCGGGCTATTTCGCCGGCACGCTCCTCCATGAAGGGTATGTAGATGCCGCCGGGGAAGATGGCCTGGCGGCTCGTGGAGATGAAACGGGTGTGGAAACAGCGGGAGAGGTCCGCCATGGCCGGGAAGATGCACTGCACGTCCACCACCAGCGCCTCCACCGCCCCGGTCATTACTGCCAGTTCCTGGTGGAGGTGGTTGCCGGCCACCTCTATCCCCTTTCGCATCAGCACCTCGTTGACGGTGCAGCACATGCCGATCAGCTTGATCCCCTTTGCTCCGAGGGAGCGGGCCGTTTCCTGCATCTCAGCGCTCTGCACCGCCTCGACGATCTTCTCCGAAAGGATCGGTTCGTGGCCGTGGAGGACGATGTTGACGCACTCCTCATCGATCACCCCCAGGTTGGTCTTCACCTCCTGCACCGCCGGGGTGCCGAAAAGGATGTCCTGGAGCTCGGTGGCGATGAGCGACCCTCCCCAGCCATCGGCCAGGGCGCAGCGCACCCCCTGGAAGAGGAGTGACCAGGGGTCGTGGTCGGTGCCGTAATGGGTGCGGTGGAGCGCATCGACCATTTCCCTGTCGATCCCCCGCGGCAGAAGACCCACGGGCGTGCCGAACCGACCCGCAAGCTGTTCTTCCAGATCTCTTAGCGCGAGGAAACGCCGCTTTGGCATGAAGGATTCCAAAAGCGGGAGCGGACTTGCCTCCTGCCTGCCGAAGGAGGCGAGTGCCATGTCGGCAACCTGTGCCGCCACCTCGTTCATTCCCTTCCCATGGGTCGAAATCCCCAGGCGTATGGCCACCCGCCGCAGCTTCTCCAGATCGGTGATGCCGTATTCCGTATTGCGCCCCAAAGCCACTTCCTTGAGCAGCAACGCGATTTTGCGGCCATGGTCCGAGTGGGAGGCGGTGCCGGCGGCCACCATCCGGAGAAGGTTGCGCGCCACGATAGCATCGGCATCGGCGCCGCAAACCCCGCGGCGGGGCTCCTTGCCGCCCGGATGGATCCGGCAGGGCCCCATGAGGCAGAGACGGCAGCAGATCCCCTGCTCTCCGAATGAGCACTGGGGGCGCTGCCGTTCCAGCCGGTCCCAGACAGTTTCGAGGCCCTCACGGCCGGCCACCTCCAGCATGTCGATAGCCGCCGGGTCGGCTGTTCTCTTGTCGTATCTTTGCATCTGACGTGTCCTTCAGGTGAAACCACTAACAATGGTATGCACCAGAGAAGCAAATATTTCCAAAAGGGTAAGTTTTGGAAATAATTTATTTATCTATTCTGTCAAATATTAACATTACAACAATGGATTATACAATATCAATTTAGTAATCAAATTGTCTCGTAGAAGGAATTGATATAAACGGAAAGCGAACGTGGGAATAGCAACGAAGTATATATATGGAGCAGAATTAGAACTTTACACCGGACGCAACATAGGAGTTTTCATCATTCTGGGGTACGACAACGATTACTCCGGAAATTGAACCGATAACTGTGCTAACTCCGCACATTTTAAGCCATTTTAGCGCATCTGATCTTCTACGCCATCTCGTGAAAGCTTCAATTATTTTATGAAAAACTCTTGACATATATTTTTATTGGTTTAATCTATCAAGCAAATAGGTTTAATAGGTATAGCTGACCAGGCAACTGGAGGCCAAGAGGAGATTCTTGGCCTTCCTGCGTTTTAGGAAGATGTTGGCGGCCGATTGGGCTTGGCAGCTACTGGAGAAGCAGGGGAGGGCATCCCCCGGTTGCTGCGTACAGGCCGCCCAGAGCCCGGAGGACAATGAAAAGCTGAAAGCAGCTTTCAGGATAACTCGAAAGGCGATGTTCCACCGGTACTCTTCCGGAATGATTAGTTTCATCCAGGAGTAGGGAATATGACTTCACCATTTAAAGAAACCATGACATCCAAGGAGCGCACCATCGCGGCGATCACCGGCAAGCCATATGACCGGATACCGGTAAATCTACTGATTAGCGATCATGCGGCGCGGGTCATAGGGGTGACCGTGAAAGACTACAATCACGACGCCCAGACCCTGGCGCGGGCACAAATTACCGCCTGGCGCAAATATGGCATGGATATGATCAATACCGGGCCGGGATTGGTCGGCATCCCCGAGGCGATCGGCAGTACGATCGCCTTTCCCGACGGCTCACCCTATGTGGCCGAATTGGCCGTCAAAGACAAGATCGACCTGGAGGGGTTGAAAGTGCCTGATCCGCATAGTGATGGCCGCCTACCCCTGTTCCTGGAGGCTGCGAGCATCGTTATCAAAGAGGTCGGTGATCAGGTCCCGGTATCCATGACAACCTCCGGCCCTTTTACCACAGCCACCAATATTCGCGGCACTGAAAATTTCATGCGGGACTTGCGTCGGGACCCCGAGTTTGCCCATCGAATCCTCCGTCTTGCCACCGACAGTGTCATTGCCTTTGCCTCAGCTGCTGCGGTAATGGGGGTGCGGATTGGATTAGCCGATCCGACCTCGTCGGGGACCATGATCAGTCCCGGCCTGTTCAGAGAATTCGCCTTCCCATACCTGAAGGAAGTGGTGACGGCGATCGTCCGGGTTGCCGGCTCGCCGCCATCACTCCATATCTGCGGCAATACCCGCAAAATATGGCGGGAGATGGCCGATTCCGGAGTCTCCGTGCTCTCCCTGGACGATGCCGTCGATATCGGTGAGGCCAAGGAGGAAGTGGGAAGACGGGTGGCGCTCCTGGGGAATATCCGCCCGGCGGCAACCATGTACCTGGGCAATCCAGAGGATGTGCGGGCAAATGCGCGGGAATGCCTCGCCAAGGCATGGGACACGCCGAAGGGGTATATACTTGGACTCGGCTGCGGTCTCCCCATCGATACTCCACCGGAGAACATACTTGCGCTTGTGGAATCGGCGCGAGAGTATGGCCGTTGGCCTCTTGACCCGGAGCGCTTCCGCGCCTGAAAAACACGACGGGCTTCACCTCTGAAGAGATTCAGAGGGACTTACGACCATGATTTACTAACCGGCTCCCAGCAAAATATATAAACCTGCCGGGTTGACCAGAAAACTGGAGGCCAAGGTTTATTTGTTCTTTAACGGGCAAACCTTGGCTTTTATTATTTCTTTTCCGAAAGGGTAGTTGCTACTGCCACGACTGCGCGGGTGACACACGATCTTCGGCAAGCTGCTTACATCTCTGACGAGATAGTGGTCTTCTCGTCGTCTCCCGACGCTATTCTCGGCGGGTCCCGGTCCGGACCCCCAGGCCTTGGTTGGGCGTGTCCGAAGAGTTGAGTGCTGTAAGGGAAAAGATTTCTCAAATTTTAAGAATAACTAACATATAAAATCGATAGAGTAAATAATTTTATTGTTGACAAATGGTAAGACATTATGATAACTAGTTAATAGACAACTTAGTTGGGAATTACGAACAAGTTCGCCGGATTTCTCAGAATTGATACGCGTTTTTTTTTATGACCGACCAGAAAAACTGGAGGTCAGGAAGGGGTGACATTTACTCCCTATCCTGGCCTCCTTTTTTTATTCTCTGTAGAGGAATCAGCGCCCGAATGGCCTCGACAACCGGATAGCAAAATGTTTGAAATTTCACTCGAAAATGTTTCATTCGCCTACGGCATCCAGAATGTCCTGAATAATATCAGCTTCACTGCAGCATCCGGTGATTTCGTCTGCCTCCTCGGCCCTTCCGGCTGCGGCAAAAGCACACTGCTTCGCCTCTTGGCGGGCCTCGACCTGCCGACGGAAGGGTTATTGACTCTCAATGGGCGGCCGATCACTGGTCCCGGTCTCGACCGTGGCGTTGTCTTCCAGGACTACAGCCTTTTCCCCTGGATGACCGCCGGACAGAACGTAATTCTCGCCCTCGAACAGGCCTTTCCCGACAAGATGCGAATGGAGTACCGGCAAATTGCCTCCGAGTACCTGGAAATGGTTGGCCTCAGGGATGCCTTTCACAAGCTGCCGGGCGAACTTTCCGGCGGTATGAGACAGCGCGCAGCCATCGCCAGGGCTTTTGCCCTGAATGCGCCGGTTCTGCTGATGGATGAGCCGTTCGGGGCACTGGACGCCATTACCCGCGCCAGACTCCAGGACCTGCTCCTCAATCTCTGGCAGCAGAAGGAAGGAGAGAGAAAAACCGTCTTCTTTGTTACTCATGACGTTGAAGAGGCACTCCTTCTGGCCGGCACCGTTGTGGTCCTGGGGCTTAACCCCGGCACCATCAGGGGGGTTTTCAGCATCGACCTTCCCAGGCCCCGCATTCGCCAGGAACTTTTCCAGAAAGAGCAGTTCCAGATGCTTAGGAACAATCTGATTACCGTTCTGCACGAGAATATCCTCTCGGAACTCGACGTCGAGAGTATTGTGCAGTCCCAGGGCGACGGGATATGAGCCTGTGGGTTGTGAACCCATTGACTGCATGGTTGCCCTTACTTTAGGGTATGCCGCGAGGCTCTGGAGACTGTCGTCGAGAGGGAACCTGAGGGCAGGTGTTACCGGGAATTGAAGGTTTTTTTACAAGATGGAAAATATGAAAAAGGAGAGTTTGCCATGAAAAAACTGTTTTTGCTGTCAGTAGCACTGTTTCTGATCGGACTGCACGCCCCCGCGGCCCATGCAGCGCCGGAAACGAAGAAGTTCAAGGTCGGATATCTTCCGACATCGGGACATCTCCTCTATTTTGTCGCCAAGGAAAAAGGGTATTTCCAGCAGGAGGGGCTTGACGTGGAACTGTTCCGCTTCACCAACTCCGGTGAAGGGCTCACCGCCATCAAAACCGGCAAGCTCGACGCCGGTTCCTTCGGCACGGCCGCGCCGCTGGTCTTTATTTCCAAGGGGGCAGATTTCACTATCTTCGGCGGGCAGATGGGTGAGGGGCACGGCCTGGTTGCCAAACCGGAGAACGCCGAGCGCTTCAAGGAGCTGAAGAATTACCGGGGAACCACCATCGGCGCGGTTCGCCTGGCGACTGGCGACGTGGTCTTCCGAGCCGCGCTCCACGCGGCCGGAGTCGACTGGAAAAAGGATTTGACCATCAAGGAATTCGATTCGCCGCCGGCGGTTCTCGAAGCCGTAAAAAAGGGTAGCATCGATGCGGGGCTCCTCTGGATACCCTATCTGACCATGGCCGAGAACCAGGGCCTGAAGGTGGTGAAGTACTCGGGCGACGTCATCAAGTCCCACACCTGCTGCCGTCAGGTGGCGCTCACCTCCAGCATCAATGAACATCAGGATGATTATGTGCGCTTCATGACTGCCCTCTTGCGCGCCTATAAATTCTATGCGGAAGACCATCCGGGTACCGTGGATGTCGTAGCCAAGTACATATCAATCGACAAGGCATCCCTTACCAGGGACATCTACGGCGGGCATCTCCTGATCAGCCCCAACCCGCACAAGAAATCGGTCCTCCAGTTCTGGGAATTCATGAAGGAAGCCGAATACGTTACATCCAACGAATCTATTGATAACAGGGTAAATACCAGGATATACCAGACCGCCCTGGCAAATATCAGCAAAAGGGATCCTAAGGATAAGATCTATCTGGGGCTCAGGAAAGAATTCTCCGGCGGGGATGCCGACCTGCATATCAAGGGGCATTAGCCTCTCCAGGAAAGAGATGCTGTATGAGGAACATATTCAATTGGGCTAATCTGTTATTCACAGCGCTTCTGGCGGCGCTCTTCTGGCCTGCGGCCGGGACGGAGCATCCGTACAGGCTCCTGATCCTGGCATGCGCCATCGAGTCAATCTGTCTCGTAAACGGATGGATTAAGCGGGAGAGCACCAGCCAGTCGAGCGTAAATGACGTGGCGGCCATCGTCTTCGCGTTCCTCCTCATCTGGTATCTGGCAACCGCCCGTTTCGGGATGATGGACAAAATGCTCTTTCCTGCCCCGGAAGCGGTGTTCACCCTTTTTCTCAAGGAGATCCCTGATCTCTTCAAAGGCCTGATAAGTTCGCTTATCCTGCTTGTGAGCGGTTACCTTCTGGCGCTTGTCACGGCCGTCCCCCTGGGGTTGATCGTCGGCTGGCGCAAACGCCTGTTCCATGCGGTCAACCCCTTCACGAAGGTGCTTGGGCCGATACCGCCCATCGTCTATATCCCGTATGCCATTGCCCTGTTGCCGTCATTCAGGCTGGCTTCCATCTTTGTTATCTTTGTCGGGGCATTCTGGCCGCTCTTCATCAATACCTTGAATGGTGTTTTCAATATTCCGCGGGGGCTTATCGATTCGGCGCGGGTGCTTGCCCTCAAGGAATCGACCATTCTTATCCGGGTCATTCTGCCGGGAGCCATGCCCTCCATCTGCAGCGGAGCGACCCTGGCACTGGTATTCTCATTCGTGCTCCTGACCGCCGCGGAGCTCATCGGCGCAACGTCGGGGATAGGGTGGTACGTAAAGAACTTTTCCGATTTTGCCGACTACCAGCGTGTCATCGTCGGGATCATCTTCATCGGTTTTGTGGTAACCGGTATAACGTTCATCACTGAGAGGATTGAGAGGCGGCTCCTCAGGTGGAGGAACTAAAACTGGATTCTACTACGAAGGCTTTTTAAAATCTGAGGAACAAAGCGATCCAAGAAGGAAATAGGAGGCAATTCCATGAGTTATTTCGACAACAAGATACCGCCGAAGCGTGAGGACCGGCTGAAGGCCTGCATCGCCCACGGCGATTCGATATGCGGACTGGCGAAAAAGGGTAAGGGGTGTCTGACCGACGACGGGGAGCGGGGCTTCACCCAGGGTTCCATCTGCCTTCTTCTGCCGGCTCTGGCCATGCTCAACTCCCTCCCCGATAACGTGGTGATCATTCATAGCGCCATAGGGTGCGGATCATGCTCCTATTCCCAGAACACCAACGTGCGGATGGGGAGCAATGTCCGCTGGGGAACAACGAAGGATGCGATCTGGCTCTCCACGGCCCTGAACGAATCAGACGTCATCAGCGGCGGGGAACCGAAACTGGCCGAGGCGATAGTTGCCGCAGACCGGCGTTACCGGCCGCGGACCATTACCGTGGTGGCTGGATGCGTCCCCGGCATCACAGGCGACGACATTGACGGCATCGCACTCCAGGTTCAGTCCGAAGTAACGGCGCGGATCCTGCCGGTCCACTGCGAGGGGTTCAAGACCAGGATATGGGCCACCGCCTACGACGTGGTCTATCACACCATCGGCCGCAACCTCCTGAACGAGAAGGATGATGCGCCGGAGAAAATCACCAACGATCAGCTCATTGTCCGGTTCCGCGAGCAGGAACGGCTGAAACGGACGGTGAACCTGATGAATGTCTCATCCATGGGGCGGGTCGATGAGGTGGAACTGGAAAGGCTCCTCCAGGCAATCGGCCTCGATGTGAACGTTTTCCCCGTCTTCGCCCATCCCGACAGCATGGTCAAGGCCACGCGGGCGGCCCTCTCCATCAGCACCTGTCCGACTCACGACGACTATTTCCTCGGCTACCTCGAAGAGCGTTTCGGCGTACCCTACCTCCTGAAACACATGCCGATTGGGATCGAGAACACGGCCCTGTGGCTGCGGGGCATTGCCGCGCATTTCGGGGAAGAGGAGCGGGCCGATCGGATCATCGCCGCGGAGGAGAAAGAACTGCGCAAGGCGCTGGAGGAGTTCACCTCCCTCTTCAAAGGGAAAAAGGTCTTTGTCAGCGCCGGTGAATTCCGCGCCCTGGTAACAGCCCAACTCCTCGGTGAACTCGGTTTCCAGGTAGTCGGTATCCGGTCATTCCATCATGACAGTTTTGCCGAAGGGGAGTATGCGAAGCTTGCCGCAGCGACGGGGAGCGATTACCCAGTGGACATCGCCGATGTCCAGCCTTTCGAGGAGGTGAACCTTCTCAAGAGAACCCGGCCCGACCTCTTCATGGGGCACGCCAACGGCAACTCCACCGCCGCCAAGCTTGGGATCGCCACCTCCACCATCTACAACACGGGGCTGGCCTACATCGGCTACCGGGGAGTCTACGAGATCGCCCGCCGTCTCTGGCGGCAGCTTAAAAACCCTTCCTACAACCGGAACCTGAGCCTCAATGTCTGCCTACCTTACCAGCAGGCATGGTACGGGGAGGAGCCGTTCTCTTACATCAACACCCGCGGGAGGAGTATCAATGAGTGAGCATTTTATCGAAAGGCCCCGCTACCTCTGCGCCCTGGGAGGCGCATCTTCCACTGTGACGGCTCTTCCCGATACCATCGCCATCGTCCACTCCGCCTCGGGGTGCGCCGGCAACCTCGCCTGGACCCAGAACGGCGGCAGCGGCCTCCAGGTTGGTGGGTACTGCGGCCCACTGGCCACGCCGAGTTCCAATGTCACTGAAAACGAAGTGGTCTTCGGCGGCGATGAGCGTCTTCGCGAAGAGATCACCAATACCCTCAAGGTAATGGACGCAAAGCTCTTCGTCGTTCTCACCGGCTGCGTTACCGAGGTGATCGGCGACGACATAAAATCGGTGGTGCATGATTTCCGTGAAGAGGGGGTCACCATCATCGGCGCCGAAACCGGCGGGTTCAGGGGGAACTCCTACTTGGGGTATGACCTGGTCCTCCAAGCCCTTTTCAGGGACTTTGTCGCCAGGGGAACGGAAAAATCCCAGGGGACGGTAAATCTCTGGGGGGTCGCCCCCTACCTTGACCCATTCTGGCGCGGCAATCTGGAGGGGGTCCGGGCTCTCCTCGAACTCCTCGGCCTACGGGTCAACAGCTTCTTCACTCAGGCCGACACCCTCGATGATCTCCGCCTGGCCGCTAGCGCCGAGTTGAACGTGGTGGTTTCAGATCTTTACGGGATCAAAGCGGCCCGGACCTTTCAGGAAACGCACGGCACCCCTTTCATAACGGTGCCGTTGCCGGTCGGGCCGACCGCGTCGGCGGAATTCCTGAGGCGCGTTACCGAAGCCCTGGGCCGGGACCCGCAACGGACCGAAGAGGTAATAGGAGAGCAGCGGAAGAGCTACTACAGGTTTCTTGAGCCTTTGACCGATTGTTACAATGACCTGGATCTCCAGCGTTATGCGGTGGTGGTGGGAGACGGCAACTATTCTGTCGCCCTGACCAGGTTTCTTGCTGCCGACCTGGGGTGGCTTCCCGAGCTTGTCGTCTGCACGGACCAGGTCACCGAAGAGGAGAAGGAGAGACTCACGAGCCGGCTCGACCGGACCGATTCAGGGCTTTTTCACAGGTTCGTTTTCGAGACCGACACGAGCGAGATCATCAACCATCTTAACCGCCACTGGCCCCGGCCGAGCGGCGGCAAGTACCACAACGCCTTCAGCCCGGCATTTGTGCTGGGTAGCTCCCTGGAGCGGGAACTGGCTACGACCATCGGCGCCGCCCACCTCTCTGTCTCCTTTCCGGTCTCCAACCGGGCGGTCCTCGACCGGGGTTACACGGGCTTCCGTGGAGGACTCAGGCTTACGGAGGACCTGATCGGGGCGATAGTGGTAAACAGATAAGAATAGAAGGAGCTTTCGCCTGATGGCCCATGATTTGATGACATCAATTGAGCGGCTGGCCGCCTACGGGAAGGGGGAGGCGGTGGATAGGCTGCCGTGCGTCCCGATTGTCGGCAACTCTGCGGCCCGGGTGATTGGTGCGAAGGTGGGTGAATTCCGGGGAAACGGCCGGCTGATCGCCGAGGCGCAGATAGCGGCCTATCGTCTGTTCGGCTACGACATCATCCGAATTTTCACCGACCTTTACACCCAGGCGGAGGCGATGGGAGCAAAGGTCCACTATCCAACGGACGAGACCGCTTACCTGGCTGCTCCGGCAATTGCGGATATCGAGGAAATCGGCCGTCTCCGGCCCGCCGACCCCCACCGCGACATTAACCTCCGGCAGCACCTGGAGGCCATGAAGATTGCCGTGGATGCGGTGGGGAAAGAGGTAGCGGTGACCGGCGCAGTCACCTGTCCCTTTACCAATGCATCTTTCCTGATCAGCGCCGAATCATTGGCGCGGTTGATGCTGAAGGAGCCCGCGACGGTCCATCGCCTATGCGAGCTTTCCCTGGAGACGAACCTTCGTTATGCGGAGGCGATTATCGACGCCGGCTGCACCCCGAGCCTGACCGACGCCATGTCTTCTTCCACAGTCATCAGCCCGAAACAGTTCCGGGAATTTTCTTTCCCCTACTTGAAGAAGCTGATCGACTACATCCATGGCCGGGGCAAAGGCGTGACCCTTCATATCTGCGGCAAGACCGCCAGAATCTGGGAATTGATGGCCGACGCCGGGGCTGACTGCATCAGCATCGACAATGACGCCGACCTGTCAGAGGCGAAACGGCTGGTGGGTGAGCGGGTCCGGATAATGGGGAATGTCCACCCCTCGGCGGTGATGCTTCTGGGAACACCTGCCGAAGTGAAGAGTGCGACCATCTCCTGTCTGCGGCAGGCCCACGACAACCCGAAGGGGTACATTGTTGCTTCTGGTTGTAGTCTTCCCACGGAGACTCCTTTCGCCAACATTCACGCAATGCTCGACACTGTACGGAGTATCGGCTGGCCGGTGAGTACCGAGAAATTCGAGGAGATCGATATAGATGAATGACCTGAGTCCGAAAGAACGACTCCTGAATACGCTTAACGGGATAAAGACCGATCGCCCCCCGGTCATCTGCACAGGCGGTATGATGAACGCCGCAATTGTCGATGTCATGACGAAGAGCGGCCATACCCTCCCCGCGGCTCACTTCCAGGCGGAACTGATGGCCGAACTTGCCTGCGACGTAAAGAAGGAGACCGGTTTCGAGAACTTCGGCATTCCCTTTTGTATGACCGTGGAGGCGGAAGTGCTGGGAAGCGATATAAATTTCGGCACGCTTGAATGCGAGCCGAAGATCGAGAAAGAGCTCTTCCCCTCCGTACGCGAGGTAGTCTACCGGGAGATCGGCGAGATGCTTGACTGCGGGCGGATCAGGACAGTGGCCGAGGCGGGATACCGGCTGGCGAAAATGAACGGGGATGTGCCGGTGATCGGGAGCATCACCGGACCGGTCAGCACCTCAGCCTCTCTCGTCGATCCGATGCGTTTCTTTCGGGAGATGCGCAAGGACCGGGAAAACACCCACCGGGTTATTTCATATGTGAGCGAATTCCTCGTTGCCTTTGCCCGGCTCCTTGTGGAGGGGGGCGCATCCGCCATCTGCATCGGCGACCCGACAGCAACCGGAGAAATCCTCGGTCCGAAGTTTTTCGATGAATACGCGGTCGAATACCTGAACCGGGTAATCGACGGTATCCACGAGATCGGAGTCCCGGTAATCCTCCATATCTGCGGCGACATGAAGGCCGTCAAACCGCTTATCCCGAAGCTCAAGGCCGACGCCCTCAGTACCGACGCCATCGTCAATCTGCGCACGCTCAAGGAGGAGTTCCCCGTCCTCACTACCATGGGGAACGTGAGCACCTACCTGTTGGAGTTCGGCGACCCGGACAAGGTGGCCCGCCAGACCGAGGGTCTCGTAAAGGACGGGGTGGATATAATCTCTCCGGCCTGCGGGCTCAGCACCTCCACTGGTCTTGCCAACATCACCGCCATGACCGGGCTGGTAAAGGAGATGAAGTAGCATGGTAACCGTCCGTTTTTACCCGGCCGACCGCTCCGTCAGCGTTAAGAGAGGTTTTACCATCCTGGATGCGGCGCGCCTCGCCGGGGTCGTCATCGACTCCCCCTGTGACGGAGTGGTGACTTGCGGCAAGTGCCGGGTCCGGCTCGACGATGCTTCGCTTACCCGAGTCGTCCATCGTGGCGCCCATCATCTGAGCAAGGATGAGGAGGATGAAGGCCATGTCCTAGCCTGCGCTACGGAGATGACTGGCGATATAGCCGTGCATATTCCGGAAAGAGGCGCCGACAAATTCCTGAAAATAACGAGCCATGGCCGGAAAGCAAATGTGGCCCTTGACCCGTGGGTGACAAAGAAATACTCCGCCGGGGAGGGAGTGACTTCCGTTTTTGCCGGGGGGCGAGTTTTCGCCCAGGAAGAGGGGGACACCGAGGCAGAATCTTACGGATTGGTGGTGGACATCGGCACCACTACCCTGGTTGTTTCCCTGGTGAACCTTGGCGAGGGGAAAGAGCTTGCCGTCGCCTCAGCCCTCAACCCCCAGAGCAACCACGCCCAAGATGTGCTATCCCGTATCCGGTATGCCTCCGAGGCGAAGGGACTGGAAGAGATGCGGAAGGGGGTGATAGATGAGATAAACAGGCTGACCAGGCAAGTGGCCGAAGAGGCTGGATTAAGTCAGAAGCGGATTTACGAGACGGTATTAAGCGGCAACACCTGTATGCTTCATCTCGCCGCCGGTGTTGACCCCGCTTCGCTCGGCAGGTATCCCTACACGCCGCTTCTGACCGGCGGGGAATACCGGGACGGTGCGGCAATGGGGCTTGATATCGCCCCATTCGGCATCGTCTATCTCCCTCCGGTCATCTCCGCTTACGTTGGCGCGGACATCACTTCGGGAATACTAGCCACCCGGCTCTATGAAGAACGGAAAACAACCCTTTTTGTCGACATCGGCACCAACGGCGAAATGGCCATTGCAAGGGAAGGCAGGCTGTGGAGCACTTCAACGGCGGCGGGCCCCGCCTTTGAAGGGATGAACATCACCTTCGGCATGCGTGCCGGTGCCGGCGCAATAGAGCGCTTCGACATAGCCGCCGATGGTGATGTGAAAATCGGCGTCATAAGTGACACCGATGCCACAGGAATCTGCGGCAGCGGTCTCCTCGACATCGTTGCTGAACTGGTAACAGCGGGAGTCATTGCCGCTAATGGCAGGTTTGTCTCAGTGCAAAGCGCTTCCGTCCCTGAACAACTCAAGGAACGATTCGTTGAGAAGAATGGCAAGACCGTATTCCTCATAACTGATAAGGTCTGGTTGACCCAGAAGGATATCCGCCAGGTGCAGCTTGCCAAGGGAGCGATCCGGGCCGGCATCCAGCTGCTCCTACGCCATACCGGTATGACCGAAACCGCAGTAGAAAAGATCCTGATCGCCGGTTCATTCGGCTATCACCTGCGGGCCGAAAGCCTTGTCGCAATCGGCCTTCTCCCACCCGAGTTCAAGGACAGAATTGAATTCGTCGGTAACACCTCCAAAACAGGAGGCGAAACCTTCCTCTTAAACCGCGACAGCCGTGATGAAATGGTGCGTCTGGTCCACGAGGTGGAGGTTGTCGAATTGGCCAACTGCCAGGACTTCGACAAGGTATTCATCGCTGCTCTGCCATTCTAAGGTATGATGCCAGTATATTTATTGCCAGTATAGATCTGAGGAACAGAGGACCGAAACAATGATAAAACTTCTGCAGAGCATCTGCCACCTACTGGAAGACGGAGAAGACCTGGTTCTGGCGACAGTCATTGGTCACAGCGGTTCAACACCCAGGTCCGTAGGGACAAAAATGGTTGTCCGCCCGGACGGTGCCATTATCGGCACCATCGGCGGCGGTCTCGTCGAGTTCCATGCGCAGAAACTTGCCCGCGAGGTATTCAAATCTGGAAAGGCTTTGACCGAAACAGTCGAGTTTACGGGAGCGGATGCTGCCGTCATGGACCAAATGATCTGCGGTGGGCGCATGGAGATACTGCTGGAGTTGCTTATTGCCGATCCGGAGAATCTGAAGGAGTTGCAGGATTTGATCGCCGCAATGCAGAAGGGACACAAGGGCTTTCTGATCAAGTACATCGATACGAGCGGTGAAGGAGTGCGGCGAATGGAGTGGTGTCTGGTCCATAACGACACTTTATCGCTCGGCGCCTTTCCCGGACCCGCCTCCACGATCTCCACCTTGACCTGCGAGGCCATCAAAGCAAAGCAGCCATTGGCGGTCACTGTCGGTGATAAGCGATTTTTTGTTGAACCGACGGTTCTTCCCTGCACGGTCTTCCTTTTTGGTGCTGGCCATGTCTCCCTGCCGGTGGTCGAACTGGCTAGCATAGTTGATTTCCAGACCGTGGTAGTAGATGACCGGCAGGAGTTTGCCAATGCCAGGCGGTTCCCCAGGGCGGATCGGGTTATTGTGGCCCCCTCGTCCCAGCAGGCCTTTGAAGGATTAGAAATCGATCGGGACAGCTATGTTGTGATCGTGACCAGGGGACACTTACACGACAAGACGGTCCTGGAGCAGTCGCTGAAAACCGACGCGGGATACATCGGCATGATCGGCAGCAGGCGCAAGCGTGACCTCGTATACCAGGAACTGTTGACGAAAGGCTTCAGCCAGTCGGATCTGGACCGGGTACATGCCCCCATCGGCCTTGCTATCGGAGCCGAGACCCCGGAGGAGATCGCGGTCAGCATCGTGGCTGAACTTATACAAGTTCGGGTTGGCAGAGACAGGAACGGAGGCTGCGCGCTCCCAGCGGGAGTTGTTGTCCCTAAAAAATGAAAAGATTAAAGAACAGGTTTTTGAGACTTCGACTAGGTATTCATTGCTGCTGGTATGTTCCCGTAAAATCTATTGACAATATTTTTTTAAAGTAATACCCTACTATACACATAGACTTAATAGTTAATAGCGTCTAACGAAGGAAGATGACGGTGTTTACCGACACGCAGATTGAACGTTATTCCCGCCATTTCATTCTAAAGGAGGTTGGTGGGGAAGGGCAGAAAAAGCTCCTGGACGGCCGAGTCCTGGTCATCGGCGTCGGCGGGCTCGGCTCCCCGGCAGCTCTTTACCTGGCTGCGGCGGGTGCCGGCACCATTGGTTTCGCGGACACCGATGTGGTGGAACTGTCAAACTTGCAGCGGCAGGTTATTCACAACACCTCCGATGTGGGGAAATTCAAGGTGCATTCAGCCAGGGAGAAGATACTGGCGATGAATCCTGACGTGACGGTAACGACCCATCAGACCAGGATAGTCGCTGAAAATATAGCGGGGATTATCAGAGACTATGATTTTATCATCGACGGCACCGATAATTTCGCCTCCAAATTCCTGATCAATGATGTCTGTGTCATGGCAGGCATCCCCTATTCCCATGGAGCTGTTCTCCAGTTCTTCGGAAAGAGCATGACCGTATCGCCTGGATCGGCTTGTTATCGCTGTATCTTTCAATCCCCTCCACCTCCCGGGGCAATCCCAACCTGCGCCCAAGCTGGAGTGATCGGAGTACTGCCGGGAATGATCGGCACGCTCCAGGCCACTGAGGCAATTAAGTATCTCCTCGGCACGGGGGTGCTTCTCAACAACCGGATGCTGGTCTATGATGCCATGGAAAATGTGTTCACAGAAGTGGCCATTCGAAAAACGCAACATTGTCCGGTCTGCGGTGAGAACCCGACAATAACCGAACTGCATGATGAACTCTCGGCAGTTAACGCCTGTGCAAGCGGATAGGGGCTGAGGAAAGAAACATGGAATTGCGTTTGTGTATCAACTCGATGAAGTGACTTAACAGTATGGCAATTTTCCGAAAGCGAAGATGCCGCAAGTGAGAAAGGACGTTCGTATGGCAGCGGAACATGTGGTGATAGTTGGCAAAGGCGGGGTGGGCAGGTCAACCACTGCCGCCAACCTGAGTGCTGCGCTTGCAGAGGCTGGGTGGAGGGTAATGCTGGTCGGCTATGATCCACGCTGGAATTCGACCGCCACCCTGAAGGGCTCACAAAAACTTGAGCCTGTTCCGCACTGGGGCGAAGAACTGCCGGCGCCCCTGTATGCAGCGGGCTATAAGGGTTCCCTGTGTGTTGAGGCGGGCGAGTTGACCAGCGAGGGGAGAGCGGCTTATGCCGCGTCCCTGTTGCAGCTCCCTATTGTCATCAACTATCGCCCCGAGTTTGTCATACATGACGTTTCCTGGGAGCTGGATCATTCATTTGTCATGCCGATCGCTACCGAAGGAGTGGCGCGTTTGATCGTGGTAACCTCGGCTGATATGGCGTCCATCCATGTGGTCAATGAGTTCTTCGCCTGGCTAAAGACCGTATCTGCCGTGGATTGCCGGTTCTACGGAGTGGTGGTCAATAACCTGACCGGACCTTTTTATGAGTCGATGATCACCGATTTCGTAAATCAGGCCGGTACTTCGATAGTCGCCAGCGTTCCCCATTCGTTAATGGTGTCGGTCAGTGATTTTTTAAACCAGACGCTGATAGAGGCCGCCCCTCACTCCCACAACACCTTTGTCTATCGAAAGCTAGCTCGCGGCCTTGTCGAGCAGACACCGCTCCAGCGCCCGGTGGCACTGGATAAGGAGAAGCTGAATCAGTGGGTGATGAAGTGGAAAGATATTATTTCCGAGATGGAAACAGGCATAGTCAGGGATGGATCGAATATATAGTTTTTGTCAAGTAACAATAAAAACAACTTGACAAGAAAATTGTTTTGGTTTATAAGTATATTAAATTGATAGACTTAATAGTTATTGAAAAGGGAGTAGTGATGAGCGAATCGATTCAGTATCAAGCGGAAACATTAGCGCTGCATGCAGGGCAAAAACCGGACCCGACTACCAATTCCCGGGCTGTTCCCATTTACCAGACAACATCCTATGTCTTCAATGATGCCGACCATGCCGCCCGGCTCTTCGGTCTGCAGGAGTTCGGCAACATTTATACACGGATAATGAACCCGACAACCGATGTTTTCGAACAACGAGTAGCCGCATTGGAGGGGGGTGTGGCCGCCTTGGCGGTAGCTTCCGGCCAGTCGGCGATATCCCTGGCGCTTCTGACCCTGGCCCACACAGGAGATGAAATCGTCTCCGCCACCAGCCTTTATGGCGGCACCTATAACCTGTTCCACTATACTTTCCCGCAGCTCGGCATCACGGTGAAGTTCGTCGATCCTTCCGACCCGGAAAACTTCCGCAAAGCCATCACTCCGAAGACCAAGGCGCTCTATGCCGAGTCAGTCGGCAATCCCAAGCTCGACACCCTGGATATTGAAAAGGTTGCGGCCATCGCTCATGAAAACGGCCTGCCGCTGGTGATCGACAATACCACGCCGTCCCCGTATCTGGTCAACCCCATCAAACATGGGGCAGACATTGTTGTCCATTCGGCCACCAAGTTCATAGGGGGCCACGGCACATCGATCGGTGGCGTGATCGTGGACGGAGGGACCTTCAACTGGGGAAACGGCAAGTTCCCGCAGCTTTCCGAACCGGATCCCAGCTACCACGGAGTCAATTTCTGGGAAGCCTTGGGGAACATCGCCTTCATCATCAAGGTACGTGTCCACATGCTGCGGGACGTGGGACCGGCGCTCTCCCCCTTTAACTCCTTCCTCTTCCTGCAGGGGCTGGAAACCCTTCATTTGCGGCTCGAACGCCACAGCACCAATGCCTTGGCGGTTGCCCGGTACCTTAAGGAGCACCCGAAAGTCGGCTGGGTCAATTATCCGGGGCTGCCGGACCATCCTTCCTATGAGATCGCCAGAAAATACCACAGCCGTGACCTTTTCGGGGCACTGGTCGGCTTCGGCATCAAGGGAGGAGGGGGCGATGAAGGAAAGAAATTCATCAACGCCCTGAAGCTCCATTCGCTGCTGGCTAATATCGGCGACGCGAAGTCACTGGTAATCCATCCGGCGTCCACCACCCACCAGCAGTTGAAGCCGGAAGAGCAACTAGCCACGGGCGTAACCCCCGATTTTATCCGGCTGTCGGTCGGCATCGAGAACGTGAACGATATCATTGCGGATTTGGAGCAGGCACTGGCGCAAGTTTAAGGCATTAAATTCTAAATAGACGAAAATAACAGGCTGACCGGACAACTGGAGGCCAAGGAGAGCAATTTCCTTGGCCTTTTTTGTCTCCGCAAGGAGGGGACCATGGCAAAGAGCTGCACCGGACAAAAGAATATCCAGGGACACCCCTGCTTTGGCGGCAACCACCGGGAAAACGGGCGGATTCATCTGGCGGTGGCGCCCCGTTGCAACATAAAGTGCGGTTACTGCACTCGCAGGCACGATTGTGTCAATGAATCCCGGCCAGGGGTAACCAGCCGTATCCAGACACCTCATGAAGCGCTGGAGACGGTGCGCGGAGTGATGAGGAGCGAAGCGCTCGGACACCTGATTAAAGTGGTAGGCATTGCCGGGCCCGGCGACCCGTTGGCCAATGAAGAGACGTTCGAGACCTTTCGCCGAATCGGCGATGAGTTTCCGCAACTGATCAAGTGCCTGAGTACCAATGGCCTGCTGCTGCCTGACTCCATCGAACGACTGCAGGAGCTGGATCTGGGCAGTCTGACGGTGACGCTCAACGCCCTTGACCCGGCGGTGGCGAGCCGGATCTACAACCATATCTCCTATCGCGGCAAGAATTACCGTGGCCTGGAGGGGGTCGGCATTCTTATCGCCAATCAACTGGAAGGTATTGAGCGGGCAGTAGATTACGGCATCACCGTCAAGGTCAATACGGTCCTGATACCGGGCGTCAATGAAGAGCAGGTGCCGGCCATAGCTCGGAAAGTCAAGGAACTGGGAGTGTTCGTCATGAATGTCATGCCCCTCATCCCTCAGGCCGACTTTGCCCATCTGGCGCCTCCCTCCCCCGAACAAATGGAGTCGGTGCGCAGCGCCAATGAACGAATCATCGGCCAGTTCCGTCACTGCCGCCAGTGCCGGGCTGACGCCATTGGCCTGATCGGCAGGGATGCTGATTTTTCCGGTGGTGGATGCGCGATCAAACAAACGGGCGATCAGCCGGGGGGAGTGGAGCTATGAGTAAACAGCATCTGATTGTACGAAAAAGCGAAGGCCCTCACAAGTCTGAAGCGTTGCTAAGGCTCGAAGAAATGCTCAGGACGGTCCGTTACGGCTCCATCACCCTGGTGATTCAGGACGGTAAGGTTGCTCAAATCGACAAAACGGAGAAATTCAGGCTGGACAAAATCAACTAAGTCAAAACAGAAAAGGAGTATAACAGATGTCCGTGAAAAAAGTTAAAACAATCGCGATTTACGGAAAGGGAGGAATCGGCAAATCGACCACTACCTCCAACATCACCGCAGCCCTGTCGGTACTGGGGTTGAAGGTGATGCAGATAGGCTGCGACCCGAAGAGCGATTCTACCACTACCCTGCGGGGTGGCGGCTATATACCGACCATCCTGGACACCTTGCGGGATAAAAAATCCGTAAAAGCTGAAGAGGTGATTTTCGACGGTTTCAACGGCATCTATTGCGTGGAAGCGGGCGGGCCTGCTCCCGGCGTCGGCTGCGCCGGACGGGGCATTATCACCTCGGTGGAACTTCTGAAACAGCTCAGGGTTTTCGACGAGCTCGATCTGGATGTGGTCATTTACGACGTCCTGGGTGACGTTGTCTGCGGCGGGTTCGCCGTGCCGATCCGGGAAGGGATCGCCGAGCATGTCTTCACCGTCTCCTCCTCCGACTTCATGGCCATCTATGCGGCCAACAACCTGTTCAAAGGGATCAAGAAGTATTCCAACAATGGCGGCGCCTTGCTGGGAGGGGTGATCGCGAACTCGATCAATACTGCTTACGCCAAGGAAATCATCGACGACTTCGTGACCCAGACTCAAACCCAGGTAGTTGAGTACATCCCCCGCTCGGTTACCGTGACCCAGTCGGAACTGCAGGGGAAGACCACCATCGAGGCGTTCCCAGATTCAGAACAGGCCAAGATTTACAAGCATTTAGCGGAGAAGATATACAACCATACCGAGTCCAAAGTGCCAACCCCTTTGGACGAGAAAGAGCTTCACGACTGGGCTTTCAAGTGGGCGGATACCCTGCTGGCCATGGAGACCGGAGAGGTGCGCAGCAAGGCGGCCAGCATTTAAAGAAACCGGGTTACCCGTGTCATATACCGATAAATAAAAGATAACTGAGAGGAGGTATTTTTCATGTCAAAAATATTCAACAACCTTACCGACCTTATTGGCGGTACGCCACTCCTGAGCCTGCGCCGGCTGGGGGGAGGGCTCAAGGCCGAAGTGGTGGCGAAACTGGAGTCGTTCAACCCGGGTGGCAGCGTAAAGGACCGGATCGGCTTCTCCATGATCAAGGACGCCGAGGAAAGAGGTCTTCTGAACAAGGATTCCGTCATCATCGAGCCGACCAGCGGCAATACCGGGATAGCCCTGGCTTTCGTGGCCGCCGCCCGAGGTTACCGGCTGATCCTGACCATGCCCGATACCATGAGCGTCGAACGGCGCAATCTGCTCAAGGCCTATGGCGCCGAGCTGGTGCTGACACCGGGGGCAAAGGGGATGAAAGGGGCGATTGAAACTGCCCAGGAACTTGGCGAGAAAACCCCGAATTCATTTGTCCCGCAGCAGTTTCAGAACCCGGCAAATCCGGAGATCCATCGGGCGACAACTGCCGAGGAAATCTGGAATGATACAGACGGAAAGGTCGATATTCTGGTGGGCGGAGTCGGCACCGGCGGAACCATTACGGGCGTTGGCGAGGTGATCAAGGCCCGCAAGCCCGGTTTCAAAGTTGTGGCGGTAGAGCCCTTCGATTCTCCGGTTCTCTCGGGTGGCGCGCCGGGCCCGCACAAGATCCAGGGGATCGGCGCCGGCTTCGTCCCCGAAGTGCTGAATGTCTCGATCATCGACGAGATTTACAAGGTGCGCAACGATGAGTCCTTCGAAGCAGCCCGGCGACTGGCGAAAGAAGAGGGGGTGCTGACGGGAATTTCCGGCGGTGCCGCGCTCCATGCCGCTCTCCAGATCGCCGGCCGGCCCGAGAATGACGGCAAGCTGATCGTGGTGGTTTTGCCGGATACCGGAGAACGTTATCTTTCAACCGCGCTCTACCTGGAAGAAGCACAGGTGAAATAACGGTATGTAATAAAGGGTGAGGCTATGGACACGGTTAATACGGATCAATCAGAGCGGTATCTGTTTACCCTTGAGGAGAATACTAATACTCCTTTGCCGGACAGCAACCCGGCATTGGAGCGGGACGGCCTTCCCTTTTCCGCCAAGGGGAAAGTGAAAGCCGGCTGTTCTCCGCTGGCGGCGCTTCATGACCGGCTTCTCGATTGGTACGGCATGATTGCGCTACTCCTGCTGTGGGAAGCTGCGCCTCGGCTGGGTTGGATCGACAGCCAGTTCTTTCCCCCCCCGTCGGTGATTGTCCTGGCCGGCTGGCAACTCGCGGGTACCGGCGAGTTGTTCGTGCACATCGGTGTCAGCCTGCAACGCACCATTCAAGGCCTGTTGTGCGCCATTGCCCTGGCCATCCCGCTTGCTTTCGTGCTGGGAGGGTGGTTCCCTCGGCTAACCCGATTCCTGAGCCCTTTGCTCAATCTGTTCGGGCAAATCAACGCCTTTTCCCTCTTTCCGCTCTTTGTGCTCTTCTTCGGGATCGGCGAACTGGCCAAGTTCAGCATCATTTTCTGGTCCTGCCTTTGGCCGATCCTCTTCACAACCCTGGCAGGGGTCCAGGGGGTGCAACCGCAATTCGTAAAGCTGGCCCGTTCCATGGGGAGCGGGCGCCTCACCTTGCTCCTGAAAGTGCTCCTGCCTGGGGCACTTCCCTTGATCTTCACCGGTGTCCGGATCGGGGCCGCCGTTGCCTTTCTGATGCTGATTGCCGCCGAGATGGTCGGCGCCAAAAGAGGGCTGGGCTGGATGGTCATGAATGCCCAGGTGAACTATCAGATTCCCCGGCTCTACCTGGCGGCGGTTCTCATCGCCCTGCTCGGCATGGCTCTCAATTACGGCATCCACTGGCTGGAAGGACGGATCGTCAAATGGAAGGAAGAGGCGGATGCGGCATGAACAGATGGTTAGGTTTCACCTAAATGGAGGACATTTATGGCAGGCGCTTCCGCACATGCTCCCTTCTGGTCAATAACCCGCTGGGTTGACAAGCTCTCCATCCTTCTCTTCTTCGCCGTCTGGGAACTGGCCCCGCGGGCCGGCGGCCTGTTCGAGACTTTCATAGCTCCACCCTCGGTGGTGGCGAAGACCCTGGCTGAACTCCTGCAGAGCGGAGAGCTGTACGGACATATAGGGATCAGTCTGGGACGGGCCTCGGCCGGTTTTGCCGCGGCCGGCGCAATAGCCATCCCGCTCGGTTTTTTTCTCGGAGGAGGGTTCCGGACCTTAGAGCGGCTGATCACTCTGCCGCTCCGTTTCCTCGGCCATGTGAACCCGTTCTCTCTCTTCCCGCTGTTCATCCTGCTTTTCGGGATCGGTGAGCTCTCCAAGGGGGCGATGATCTTCTGGGTCTGCCTCTGGCCGATCCTCTTCAACACGATCACCGGCGTCAAGGGGATCGATCCGCTCCTGGTCAAGTCGGCCTGCTCCATGGGAACAGGCCCGGTGACCCTGTTTTTCAAGGTCATCCTGCCGGCGGCGGCGCCAGGCATCTTCACCGGCCTGAAGATGGGTTCCGCCACGGCCTTCTTCATGCTGATCGCAGCCGAGATGATCGGCGCCAGCAGTGGGCTCGGCTGGCTGGTATGGAATGCCCAGATCAATTTTCTGATCCCCCGGCTCTTTGCCGCCACGGTGGTAATTTCCATCCTCGGCCTGATCCTGAATCAGATATTCGTGGTGATGGAGCGGAAGCTGGTCGGCTGGAAGGAAAGCGCGGCAACCATCCATGCGAACTGAATAATGTAAAGAAAGCAGCACACTGAAAGGAGTTACCCAATGGGCACTGCAGAGTTGCTGGCGAAATATCCCGCTTATAACAGCGCCAAGATCGTTGTCAACGGAATCAACCGGGTCTACCATCTGAAGAAAGGGAATGGGGAAGGTCCGCGGGAATTCGTTGCGCTCAAGGAGATCAACCTGGAGGTGCGTCAAGGGGAATTCCTTGTCCTGGTCGGTCCATCAGGGTGCGGCAAGTCGACTCTCCTCGACATCCTGGCCGGACTGGCCCAGCCCAGCTCAGGCGAGGTGTTCATCGACGGCAGGAAGATCACCGGACCTGCTCTTGACCGGGGCATCGTCCTCCAGGGTTATGCACTTTTCCCCTGGCGGACGGTGCGCCAGAACGTCGAATTCGGCCTGGAGGTCAAGAAAGTCGCCAGGGGTGAGCGGAAGGAAATCAGCGACCGCTTCATCAAGCTGGTCAGCCTGGAGGGATTTGAAAACCGCTTACCCCATGAATTGTCCGGGGGGATGAAACAGCGGGTGGCCATCGCCCGGGCGCTCGCCTATGACCCGGACGTGCTGCTCATGGACGAGCCGTTCGCGGCGGTGGATGCCCAGACCAGGGAAACGCTTCAGGATGAGTTGCTGCGCATCTGGGAGGAGACAAAGAAAACGATTGTCTTTGTCACTCACAGCATTGACGAAGCGGTATACCTGGGGGACAGGGTGGCGGTTTTCACCACAAACCCGGGAACCTTGCGGGAGGTGGTGAAGATCGACCTCCCCCGGCCGCGACACAACAGCGAAATCCGCACCTCGGCGGAATTCGGCTGGATCAGGCATAAGGTTTGGGAGCTGTTGCAGAACCATCCATTTGAAAGCCGGCATTCAACTAACGGCAGAACCGTCGCTGAAGCAATCTCGCCGTCAGTGGCGCTGTAAGAGAGGGACGCTACCCCCATGACCGGCAGCATCGAAACCATCAAATACTTTCTACTGCGCAGCTCGGGGGTGATCGTTTTCCTCGTGCTCTGGGAGATCGGACCGCGACTTGACTGGATAGATCCCTATTTCGTGCCGCCATTCTCCACTGTGATGGCTGAAGCAGGCAAACTCTTCGCTGACGGCAGCATGGTCACCCATCTGCTCGTGAGCTCATGGCGCGCCCTGCTTGGACTCCTGACCGCTCTCCTGGTCGGCCTGCCGCTCGGTTTTGTTCTCGGCCGCTGGCTGATTAAGACATCAGAGGCTTTGGGACCGGTGCTTCGCGTTTTGAGCCAGGTCAACCCTTTTTCTCTCATGCCGGTCTTCATGCTTTTCTTCGGTATCGGCGAGACTGCTAAAATTGCCGTGATAGCCTGGGTTTCCCTCTGGCCGATCCTTTTCTATACCATCTCTGCTGTCAGGAATGCCGATGCTCTCCAGGTGAAAACCGCCATTTCCATGGGGGTCTCCGGAGCAGAGCTGTGCCTCAAAGTCATTTTTCCCGCAGCGCTTCCCGTTATTTTTGTGGGGCTCAGGATAGCCGCCAGCATTACGTTCTTTATCCTGGTGGCATCCGAAATGCTCGGCGCCAGTGCGGGGATCGGCTGGCTTGTGCACAATTCGGCCATGAACTACCAGATACCACGCATTTATGCGGGAGCGACATTTATCGTAATCCTCGGCTACCTGCTCAACCGTTCGCTGCTTTCCATTGAGAGCGCTTTGTTCGTCTGGAGAGAAGAAACAGGCATTAACGTCCGCACAGCCGAGAAAATTCAACCCATGTTGAGATTTAGAAAGTTGTCGGCCGCCGCGGCCGGGGTGACGATGCTGCTTGTCCTTGTCTTCGGCGGGCGTGAAGCGCAGAAATTAAACAGGCAGAACAGGATGCAGATGCCCGAAACCGGGGGACATTCCCATCATTTCGGGAATCCGCTGGGGGAGTGATCTCTTCCGGTCCTTTGCATGCATTGCATGACAGAAAGAACAAATATGATATTTTCTCCCACCCTGAAACAGCTGGTTGCAGGTGTGACGATGCTCGCAGCATGGGAACTCCTGCCGCGACTGGGCGTGGTGAATCCCCAGTTTGTTCCTCCGCTCTCCGCTATAGTCGGCGCCATAGTGGAGCTGTTTCAAACCGGCGAGCTGGTGAAGAACTCGCTGGTAAGCCTGGAAAGGGCCTTTGGCGGGCTGCTGGTCGCCGTTGCGGTTGGGTTTCCCCTGGGGCTCCTCCTCGGTGGGTGGTTTCCGCGCATCCAACTGGCAGTTGAACCTCTCATGGAACTGTTCGCCCAGGCCAACCCGGTCATTCTTGCCCACATCATCATCTTCTTCCTCGGCATCGGCCAAGCGGCGAAGATCTTCATCATCGCCTGGCTGTGCGTCTGGCCGATCATCTTCAGCACCATTACCGGCATCTATACCGTTGATCCATTGCTTATTAAAGCAGCGGCATCCCTTGGGCTTGGGCGTTGGCGGCTCTTTATCTGGGTGGTTCTCCCGTCAGCCGCCCCGTTCATGTTCACCGGCCTGCGCCTGGCTGCCGGATACGCATTTATCATGCTGATCGCCGCCGAGATGATGGGCGCCAGTTCGGGTCTCGGCTGGCTGGTGAACAAGTACCAGGAGAGTTACCATGTAACCAGGATTTTTGCGGGGGCGACGGTCATTACCTTCCTGGCAGTGTCAACCGATTGCCTGCTGCGGCTGATAGAGAAACGGGTTGTGGTATGGAATGCCGCTGGAAATGAAGGCTCCCTTATACTGGATGCGGCTGTACGGAGTCATTGAATGAAGACTGTTTTAGCGTTGCTAGTGATGCTTATTTACCTGCAAGGAGACGTTGAAGCCAAATCGCTCCGCATAGGCGAGACTGCTCCTCCGCTGCGCCTTCCGAACGTGGCCGGGAAAAAAATTGATACTGAACGGTTGAGAGGCAAGACCGTGGTGATTTATTTCTGGAACAACAAGTGCGGCTGCGTGGAGCAATTGGGGGAGCTGCGAAGTTTTATCCATGGCATAAATGAGCGGCCGGTGGCATTTCCGTTCGAATTCCTGACGGTAAACGAAGGACAGTCAAATGAGGTTGTGAAAAGTTTCCTTCATGAACACGGCCTCGCCTATGAAGTGCTGATGGACACAGATCTGAAGGCGGGGAAAAACGATTTTGGGGTCAAGGTCCTTCCAACAATAATCGTTATCGACAAATGGGGAGTTTTGCGGGAAAAGGTGATCGGCATAGTCGGTTCGAAAAAACTTCAGGAGATTATCTCGCGCTATTTATAAGCCGGGCAAGGAGAAATAGTTATGAAGATGTTCGCAGTGGCGATCCTGGTAGTTGCGGCATGCCTGGCGGTGGTTTGTTCAGGCAGTGCGGCGGAGCAAGAGTTGGAAAAACCGGCGAAATGCCAAAAATGCGCAATGGAACGGACAACCTCAACTAAGCAAAAGATCGAGAAGCCGGCGAAATGCGAACATTGCGGCATGGACCGGACAGCCTTCGCCGCCAGCCGTGTCCTGATCACTTTCACCGATGGCACGAAACGGGGAACATGCAGCATCAACTGCGCTTATGAGGAAGTTGCGAAAAATGCCGCAAAAAAAGTCAAAGCAATTCAGGTGGCCGACTATACGTCTCAACAGCTTATCGATGGGAAAAAGGCGGTCTGGGTCATCGGCGGCCGCAAACCGGGGGTGATGAGCGCTACGGCCAAATGGGCTTTTGCCCGCAAGGAAGATGCCGAAGATTTCGTTAAGGAGTTCGGCGGCAAGATATCCGATTTCAATGCAGCCTGGAAAGCCGCCGCCGATTAACGGCGTCCGCTCAAACGGCCCCTTTTTATGGAGAAACAAATGGAGCGACTGATACGTTCGATAGTTCTGATTATTCTGGTTGTTCTTGCGACGCCGCTTTTTGCCGCAGGCCAGAAGCCGCTCAAGCCCGGCCCCGGCGATAAATGCCCGGTCTGCGGGATGTTCGTAGCCAAGTACAGTGATTTTGTCACGCAGCTTCAGTTCAAGGACGGGGTCGTGCTCTATTTCGACGGTCCTAAGGACCTGTTCAAGTATTACCTCGGAGTTGCCCCTGCCAGGCCCGGCAGGAAGCCGGCCGATGTTACCGCCATATATGTGACAAGCTACTATACGCTCGCTCCCATCGACGGCCGAACGGCTTATTATGTTGCGGGGAGCAATGTGTTCGGGCCGATGGGGCGGGAGCTGGTGCCGTTCGAGAAGGAAGCGGAGGCACGCGAGTTCAGCAAAGATCACAAAGGGAAGGCGATCCTCCGCTTCAAGGAAGTCACTTCCGTCGTCGTCAAGGAGCTAGACTGATGGCTCCGCGCCACTCCACTCTCTATATCGGGGGAACTGGGATACTGTGGCTTTTGCTCGCCGGCCTGCTGGCCTGCTCCCGTTTTGCAGTAGTGGCAGCATTGCCGGCATTGTCCCGCAAGGCCCAGCTGGTGCGCGAACTGGAGCTGACCGATCTCTGCCTCTTCACCGAGGCGAGCTATACGCGGCACCTGGCCATGACCGATCTGAACACGCCTTTCCAGGATTCCCCCGGTTCCTTCGAACATTTCCCCACTGGGGCACTGGTCGCGCCGCCTCCCCATCTTGTGGCCTCCGGAGCAGCTTCTTCACTCGAAGTTCGCACGGTGGCCCAATCGCCTGGAAGATTAGTGAGGAGCCATGACCAACATAATTGAGCGCCAGCGCCACATCATCGACTTCACCATCGCCTCGCTTTTACGTCGCAAGGGGAAGAACGGCTCCCTGCTCCTGGTCTACACTCTCATGATATTTCTGCTCGCTTCGGTCCTTTTTTTCACCCATGCCATGAAGCATGAAGCCGCCGCTGTCCTGCAGAACTCCCCGGAGATCATCGTGCAGCGGACCCTTACCGGCCGTTACCAGCCGATCCCCATTGCTTGCGCCGACAAGATCAGGGAGATCCGTGGCGTCATTTCCGTCCGGCCTCGGCTCTGGGGTTATTACTACGACGGCAACTTCCTGGCCAACTATACACTCATGGTGCCGGCCGACAATCCCCCGGCTGCAGGCGAAATCGTCATCGGCAGCGTCATCTCGAAGGTGCGGGAGGCCTTTGAGGGGGATACCGTGGGATTCACCGGCTATGACGGCAAGCCGCAGAGTTTCCGGATCGCCGGGGTCCTTCCGGAAGAGTCCCAGCTCCTCTCTGCCGACCTGATCCTGATCTCCGAGGCGGATTACCGCGCCCTGGCCGGGCTACCGGCGGGGCAAGCCACCGACCTGGTGCTGCAGGTACGTAACCCCAAGGAGTTCACCACCATTGCTGAAAAAATTCGCAAACTGCTTCCCGACACCCGACCGATCATCCATAGCGAGATCCTGCGCACCTACGATGCTGTTTTCAGTTGGCGGGGAGGAGTCGTCATCGTCATCTTCAGCATTGCCGTACTCGCCTTCGTGATCTTTGCCTGGGACAAGGCGACCGGGCTCTCCGCCGAGGAGCGGAAAGAGATCGGCATCCTCAAGGCAATCGGCTGGGAGACCTCCGATGTCCTCCAGATGAAATTATGGGAGGGGCTGGCTATCTCTCTGACCGCCTATCTGCTGGGGGTCATTCTTGCCTACGGTCATATATTCTTCACCTCATCGCTTCTTTTCGCGCAGGTCCTGAAGGGGTGGTCCACCATCTACCCCTCCTTCCGGCTCGTTCCGTTTGTCGACTTCGGTGACCTGGCCGCCCTGTTCTTTCTCACTGTCGTCCCGTACACCATTACCACCATCGTCCCGTCCTGGCGGATCGCCACCATCGATCCCGATGCGGTAATGCGCTGAGAGGTTCACTATGATAACCGTTCAGAACATCAGCAAGGTCTTTAACACAGGCCACCCCAACGAATTCACCGCGGTGCGCGAGGTCTCCCTTAATGTCAACCTGCACGAGGTGACCATCTTAAAGGGGCCGAGCGGTTCCGGCAAGACCACCCTGCTCGGCATAATCGGCTGCATGGCCCGCCCATCCTCTGGCCGGATCTTTATCGGCGAGCGGGAGATTACCAGTCTCCCCGAGCGGTTTCTAACCGGTATCCGGCGCGGCACCTTCGGTTTCATCTTCCAGCAGTTCAACCTGATTAAAGGTCTTTCCGCCCTGGAAAACGTCATGGCCCCCGCTTATCCCACCGGCGAGAGATTCGCCCTGCTGAGAAAACGGGCGCTGGAAACTCTCGACATCTTTAACCTGGGCCACCGTACCGATGCCAAGATCGAGTGGCTATCCGGCGGGGAGGCGCAGCGGGTCGCCATCGCACGGGCGCTCATCAACAACCCCTCGTTCATAATCGCCGACGAACCCACCGCCCATCTGGACAGCAAACTCTCCATTGAATTCATGGAGATCATGCGGCGCCTGCAAGGTGAAGGGAAGACCATCATCATGGCGAGCCATGACCCGATCGTCTACGACTCCGACCTGGCCGACCGTGTGATTGAGATGCGCGACGGTCAGGTTGTCGCCAACGGAGTCAGGCCGTGATTCTTCACCCTAGCATCCTGGCCCTGGCGATCTCCTCACTCCTCATCTGCCTGATGGTCCTCTACTCAACCTTTTATGGCATCAGCATCTTGCGCCACTGGGACATCGCCAGCGGCAGCGAGCGGCAGCTGGAACTGGAGCGGAGAACCTACCTGATCTCCACCATCGTCAGCTACTTCCTTGCCTTACAGCTCATTTCCCTCTTCCTTTTCATCTTCACTGCCGACAGCATCTGCAACCTGTTCGTCGGCGCCATGTGCGCCGTCGGCACCCTCAGCGTCAATAGTTTCGGCTATCCGACCCTGCTTCTGAAGATCGTCACCTTTATTCTCGCCGGCCTCTGGCTGATCCTCAATCATGCCGACAATCAGGGGTACGACTATCCTCTGATCCGAAAAAAATACCTGATGCTCGCGGTCATGGCGCCGTTGATCCTGCTGGAAACGGTGGTTCAGGTTATCTACTTTGCGGGCCTCAAACCCGACATCATCACCTCATGCTGTGGCAGCCTGTTCAGCCCGGCAGCGCGGGGGATCGCCACCGAGATCGCCAGTCTGCCCCCGTTACCAATGTTGGCCCTGTTTTACGTTTCGGCGCTGGTTACCTTTGCCTGCGGCCTCTGGTTCTATTGCCGGGAGAGCGGCGGCTATATATTCGCAATATTGAGCGGCAGCCACTTACTGGTGGCGATTGTCGCAATTATCTCGGTTTTCTCATTGTATATTTACCAGATGCCGTCCCATCACTGCCCATTCTGCATATTGCAAAAAGAGTATTATTTTATAGGCTATCCCATTTATATCGCCACTCTGGTAGGAGGGGTGACGGGTATGGGAACGGGGATGCTCATGCCGTTTCGCGCTGTTGAGAGCCTGCGGGATGGACTCCCCCGCATATTAAAAAATTTGACGCTCACGTCACTCGCGTCACTCCTGTTTTTGACGCTCTTGGTCTCTTGGCCGGTACTGAGTACAAGTTTTACATTGCAGTGAAGATTCTGCGCTGGCCGCTCTGCTACAGAGATAATTGGCAATGCAAACGTGGCGAAAGTTGTTCCAGGATTCTATTATAGGGAAAAGGGTTTGCCTTCAGGAATTGCAAAGACTGCCTGCACTGTTCAAGTTAAGGATCTGAATGAGAAGTTTCCCCCGTTTCATAACAGCTCTGTTTCTCACCGCAATCTATGTGGTGATCACAATGAGCCCCGCCATGCGTTTTACGGGTATCGCCCACGCAATTACAGGGGAATACGCCGGTGATTGCAATATCTGCGGTTGCTCTCCGAAGCAGCAAGTCGCCCATACCTGTTGTTGCTGGAAAAAGAAGCAACAGCACGATCACGAACCTCAACATGTTGCCGATTGCTGCAAGATAAAGCAGCGCGGCAAATCGGTATTATCCTGCGGCTGCCCCTGCGGCGGCAACAAGCAGCTTGCATTCTGGAACGGCGAAAATTATGATCAGTTGCCGTATCGTTTCAACGAGGGCATGCAAGTTCTCCATGAAGATGACCTTTCTTCTTTTTACAACAGGCGTCTGACTGACCGTAATGACGACCCGCCTGACCCACCCCCCGAAAGGTGACAGTCTCTCCTGAAAATCAGCCGTATTCAAGCTGCAATAAGGCCCGGCGCACAGCTGTTCGCGTTCAAGGTACAACTGCATCCTGAGTAAATCCCATGTCCAGCGTGTTAAGGGCCCAATTTTGTGTTTAGCAACTTGTAAGAGGTTTTCGTAATGGTTTCTTGCAAGGTTGAATTGTCATCACGACAGCTGTTGAAGCAAAGGGAAGGACGGAAACTTTTCTGCGGAAGCGCGACGCTCTTGGCTGAAGTCTCTATCCCATGACACCTGCCATCGGCACACATATCTTGCCTGAGAACCGCAAGAATCGAGTTCCGATCGTGTCAGCTGCATATGGCAAATAATTATTTTTACAACTACAAGGGAGCGTTCTATGGAGAAAATTACTATTTTAATAGTAAGTTGCCTGCTTTTTACCGGTGTCGCTTTCGCTGCAACGGAAACAATTGAAAATCCCAAAGACTGCACTCAATGCGGGATGGACCGGTTAGCTTCTGCCCGAAGCAGGATACTACTCGTCTATGACGACGGGACAAAAATTGGCGTATGCAGCTTACACTGCGCGGCAGAAGAGATTAAACAGACTAATGGGAAACAGCTCAAGTCGCTCATGGTTGCAGATTACACGACTAAGGAGTTGATAGACGCCAAAACGGCTGTCTGGGTTGTCGGTGGCAGCATAAATGGAGGAATGAACTCTCCTGCTAAATGGGCCTTTGCCAGGGAAGATGATGCCCGGCAATTTGTGAAGGAAAACGGCGGGGAAGTGACCACTTTTGACCTGGCGCTCAAGGCTGCCAAAGAGGAATTGGAGAGTACAACCCATACGGGCCATGATCATTCCGCGCATATGGGACCGGGCGCCCAGATGCTTTACAATCCCGCTTTTGGAGACGATATCTATCACACTCATCCGGCCGGCATGTGGATGACCAACTACAAATTCATGCACACGAGCATGCGCGGTCTACAGTCCGGAACCACGAATGTGCCCATTGACAATGTTATTCCCAGTCGCTACATGATGGCGCCCACCGACATGTCCATGGACATGCATATGTTCATGGTCATGTACGGTGTTACCGACCGCTTTACTCTGATGGGGACGGCAACCTATATAGAAAACAAGATGGATATGCTCATGAACATGGGGATGGGCGACCAACCCATGGCTGGAATGCACACTAGCGGCATCGGGGATACCGAACTGAGAGGGATATACAAGATCAACGAATTCCTCGTAGCAAGTCTAGGCATTAGCATCCCGACCGGTGATACCAATCAGGAGGTTACAGTCATGGGAATGACGTACCGCGCTCCTTACGACATGCAGCTCGGATCGGGAACCGTCGACTTAAAGCCTGCGCTGACAGCAAATTTTCTCAGTGAGGATCGAAAGTGGAACTGGGGCGGCCAAGCCATGTACACCTACCACATAGGGGAGAACAGCAACCACTACAGCCTTGGCGACATCGTAAAAGTCACCGGATGGCTGCAGCGGGCCATCGGCCCTTTAAGCACATGGCTTCGACTGAACTTCAGCAACACCAACCGGATCCAAGGCGCGGACCCGGAGATCCAGGCGCTCCTGAACCCTGCGACTGGCGTTCCAACCCCTGATGCCGATCCGAGCAATTACGGCGGTCAGCGACTGGACGGCCTGTTGGGGATAAGTTTCACAAAAGGTCCGCTCAGTATAGGATGCGAAGGGGGGGTCCCCTTCTATCAACACCTTGACGGTATTCAGCTGGAAACAAGCTGGTTTCTGACCGCTGGTTTACAGGTAATGTTTTAGGCGCTTACAACCTCAGTCTTTGCAAATAATGATCAAAATTGTCTTGAGGGAACTGGTAAAATTGTTTGTTCAGTAAGGCGGCGACATGCCGCGTCAAGAATTGGATAAGCAGCGAAAGGGAATTGAGGTGGTTGAAGTCTGGAAGAAACCTGCAGCGCTTTAGTACGACAGACAAACTACATATGACCGCATAACTTGCGGTAAAGGCCGCGAGGCGATTTCCAGTTCTTCCGATTGAAATTAACGGTGATTCATTCTGTTCAGAAGCGTCGATTACAAAGTCATTCCGCGGATTGCCAGGGCACCATTATTTCCAAACAAAAGGGTAAAGTTATATGGGTAAAGTTAAAAAGCGCAAAACAAATAACAAACCCGCCTCAATAACGAACGATAAAAATTTATTGAGTACTTCTCTTGCAGTGGCTGCATTGCTGGCGATAATGGTGGTTACGATTTATTTTGCGTTCTGTTTTCAAGGACCGGATAAAAGTAAAGTGGTTAAACCGGTAAATGGCACGGTTATTATCCCCATGGAAAAGGTATCGGATGGCATTGCCCATTTCTATCGATTAAACGACGGGAGAAGGGAAATCGTTTTCTTTGTTGCCAGGGGATCCGATGGCGCTTTCCATACTGCTTTTGACGCCTGCGAAGTTTGTTTCAGTGAGAAAAAAGGGTATGCACAGAAAGGAGAGTTCCTAATATGCAAGGATTGTGACGCTAAGTATGCCATTAACATGATCGGCCAGGTGAACGGCATCGGATGCAAGCCTTTCAATCTCTACCATACCGAGGACATGAAAAACATAATAATAAAAGAAGCCGACATAAGATCAGGTGCACGTCTCTTTTAAGGTAATGGGATTTAATCTGTTACAAGAGGTGTTTGACTCAAAAATACACCAAGTCGACAGAAAGTAATTTAAAGGAATAATCCATGACCATTCACACGATAGTCCGCATTGTTTTTATGGGGGTTGTTCTGAGCGTATTCCTGATTGCGCAGGTATTTGCCGCTCAACAGTTGGATGAGAAAATGAAAGCCCCCGACTTAAACATGAAAAGCCCTACAGGCGAGACAGTTCGCTTGGCGTCAACCATCGGGAAAAAGCCAGTCCTGCTCGTCTTTTGGGCATCCTGGTGCACAATGTGCCTTGACGAGATACCTACCCTCAACAAGCTAAATGCCTACCGTTTCAAGGTCCTCGCGGTCAACGAGGGGGAGAGTGCCTGGAAAACTAAGAGATTCATCGCGTTGAACAACATCGACTATCAGGTGGTTCTCGACTCAGATGGTTCAGTGGCAGAGGCTTTCCAGGTACCTGGCGTGCCAGCGTGCGCGATTCTTAGTAAATCAGGAATGATCGTTTATCGGGGCTTAGGGCTGCCGGAACACATTGATTCATATGCGGGGAAATGACGGAAAAAGAGAAAACAAAATTAGGTAATAACAAGCTTAATACAGCAATAAAATGGAGGAATAAATGCATCAAATACGTAACAGCTTAACCGTACTCACCCTTGCTGCAGGCATTAGCCTGTTTACGTCAGTGGATGCCGGGGCTTGTGCAAGCTGCGGTTGTTCATTGAGTAGTGACTGGCAAAGCCTCGGGTATTCCTTCAATCCCGGCCTGAAAATAGATATACGCTACGACTATCTGAATCAGGATCAACTGCGTAGCAGTGCGGGGACAATTTCTCCCATTGATGCCAGCCGCATCGTGAATGGCGGCAATAACCAAGAAGTCGAGCAATTCACCGTGAACAGCTATATTACACTGGGTATTGACTACACCAAAAATCTCGACTGGGGGATTAATCTTCAAGTACCTTATATTATACGTGATCATAGCACGCTTGGAACAGAGTCGAACGGAATTACCGGAGGGCCCGGTGGAGGACAGTATGACTCTAATACAGCAAATCTTGGTGACATAAGAGTAATAGGGCGTTATCAAGGCTTTACTTCGAAACACAACCTAGGTGTGCTTTTGGGATTCAAGTTGCCAACCGGAAGTTATACTTTAACCGGAAATTCAACTGATCCTACCGCACCTGGCCCAGTCCCTATCGACCGTGGTTTACAACCGGGTACCGGCACCACCGATGTGATAGTTGGCGCATATTATAATGGCGCTTTAAATCGTTACCTGGGTTACTTCACCCAGGTGATGTATCAAGTAGCTATGTACCCAACAGACTATTACAAGCCGGGTAACGGCCTCAACGTCAGCATGGGTTTGCGCTATGCGGGATTTGATATTATTGTCCCTCAGCTTCAGCTTAACCTCCGTGAAAGTCAGCGTGATAGGGGAGCAAACGCGGATACTGTCAGTACCGGTGGGACTTTATTGTATGTAAGTCCGGGAGTAGTTGCAGCGGTCAGCAATCTGATATCTACATACACATTCGTGCAATTGCCTATTTACCAGGATGTTAATGGAGTACAACTTGCACCGCGTTTCACAGTATCAGCAGGTGTAAGATATTCTTTCTGAATACACATGTAGCGATGGTGTTTTATAGTTGATAGCATGAAGTTGTGAATATCATTAGTATAGTGTAAATATTATGTCAATATCTTTTGAGTGAGTTTTTACGAGTGTATATTTATCAGAATGCTTGTGACACGGTGTACGGCCTGACGGCCAACAACAACCAACAGAAAGGAGTCAAAGTATGAAAAGGATTGCTCTTGCAGTGAGTTTGATGATGGCAGTAAGCGGTACAGTGTTCGCGGCGGATTCAGTTACGGTCGTGGGAGAAGTGATCGACACAAACTGCTATGCCGTCAGTGGCGCCAAGGGTGAAGCACATCGGGAATGCGGCAGGAATTGTATTAAGAAGGGCTCTCCGGCCGGTCTCCTGGAAAATGGAACAGACAAGGTGTACGTACTGATTCCTAAAAAACCGCTTGCCTCCCTGCCGAAGACGGTGGTAGAGAAGGTGGCGAAACAGGTTTCCATCACCGGCAAGGTCTATACGGTCGGCGGCAGTCAATTCCTGACCGTCGAATCGATAAAGTAACGATAACTCAGACAGGTCGAAATTGCATCGACCCACCAACCGTCGGCAATTGGCAAAGGAACCGCTTCTGGGACCTTGCAGGATTGTATGCTAATTGCAAGGTTGTGCCGGTAAGAGGAAAAGCCGTCAGGCCGTACACCCGTGAGAATGAACATGAATGTGAAACAGTCGAAAGCCCATGAATGGACATTTCATGGGCTTTCGATATTATTGTCTCGGCGGTTAACGTTAACGTGATGGGAGTTAATATGCACGAACTGCTGAATATCCTCGAAAGCTCGCTACAGGCCGGCTCTCTGCTTGCTTATCCGGCGGTGTTCGTCGGGGGTGTGCTGGCCAGCCTCACCCCCTGCGTCTATCCGCTCATTCCCGTTACCGTAGCTTTTATCGGAAGCCGCAGCGAAACATCGATGGGAAAAAGGTTCGCCCTCTCTCTTGTATACGTGATCGGAATAGCTGTTACTTACGCCCTGTTGGGGAGCAGCGCCGCCTTGACCGGCAAGCTTTTCGGGCAGGTAGCAACCCACCCGCTGACTAACTTTGTCGTAGGCAATATCCTGTTGCTGATGGCATTGTCTCTCTTCGAACTGTTCGAGATTCCCGTTCCGCGGTTTCTCAAGCGCTCCGCGGGTTCGAGACCGGTTGGCATTGCAGGGGCTTTTATGGTCGGGGTGACTGCCGGATTGGTGATGAGCCCCTGCACGGCGCCGGTTTTTGGCGCATTGCTGCTTTTTGTCGCTTCCCGGCACAATGTCATCTTTGGCATGTCGCTCATGTTTACATTCGCGATGGGGATTGGTGCTATTCTTGTCGCAATTGGCACCTTTACCGGTTTGATAGCACGTCTGCCCAGGTCCGGCAGATGGCTTGTGCTGATCAGGAAGGCCTTCGGCTGTCTGATGCTGCTGGCTGGAGAGTATTATCTGATACAGGCCGGCAGGTTGCTTGAGTAAGTGGAGACATGATTGCCAAGCGCACTGTTTGTCAAACATCCTGAATGATGACGGTTTCCACGGATTCAGGCCCTATCCCTTTTTTGTAATCGAGGAATTTGATCTCTGTTACCCTGACTTTGTAAAAACTGAACGTTCCGATCCCAACGTTATCAATCCGCTCTTTTATAAATGGACTGTGGGAAGAGATACTTGCAACGGCCACTTGGAGTTCCTCATCTGATTCTATTGTTGCCGCGTTCCCCAGCACCACCACGTTCCGGAAATTCGGAAAGGATTGTCTTTCATGTTGAAAGAGTAGAGACACCCTGTTGTTGGCCTTGATGTGCCGGGTCTTGTCGGTGTCCGGAAGCGTGGCGAAATATATGGTTTCCCCTCTGTTATCCTGGGCAAACGCCCCCATTGTTCGCGGTACGGGCGTTCCGTCATCCCTGACCGTAGTGAGTACTGCCCATTGGGTTTGTTCGATGTAATCAGTGATTTCCCGACTGACGTTCCCTTTTGAATCTTGTCCCATAGCCTCTCTCCTTGTGTAGTCTGTTTTCGGACCGCTACCGCGGTTTTACGTTCGCCACTGATAAAAAAAGACCGGCGGTTTCCCGACCGGTCTCTCGTCTTTCAAGTTGACCTATTGCCTATTAAATAAATAAATGATATAGTTTTGTTACTACACCGTTTAACTTGAATTTGTCAATATTTAAATTTGCTCAATGCAAATCCGCAGGATGTCGCTCAACCGACCGGAAAACCGGAGGTTCCCATCAGTGAAGTGTCTGGTGAGGAGCATCCGGTTTTTTTTTGCCCCAGGAAATCTGACAATTTTGCCGTTATCTCTGCTGAAGAGGGTTGCGGATCGTTGAAAAAAGGGAACGAGGCATTTATGGACCATTTGGAAAAACTGGAGGCACAGAGTGTTCATATTCTGCGTGAAGCGTACAGGGAATTTAAGAAAATCTGCATGCTATGGTCGATTGGAAAAGACAGCACGGTTCTTCTATGGTTGACCAGAAAGGCTTTTTTTGGACACGTTCCCGTACCGCTCGTACATATTGATACTCACTACAAAATACCCGCAATGATCAAATATAGGGATAATCTTGCGCTACAGTGGAAACTGACGATGATTTACGGGGAAAATGGCAAGGCATTGGCTGAAAAAAGAACCTTTCCTGATGGAAATGCCGATCGTATCAGTTGCTGCAAGGCATTAAAAACCGAAGCGCTGAAAAATACCCTGTCCGGCGAGTGGCCGAGATATATCCTGGATCATGAGACGGGTAAATATGTGGTTGATCCCAACAGGGAAATGTACACCGGTGTCATCGTCGGGGCAAGGGCGGATGAAGAAGGCAGCCGCTCAAAGGAGAGGTATTTTTCGCCGAGAGATAAGGAAAATGACTGGGATGTCGGCGATCAGCCTCCTGAATTCTGGAATCAGTTTAAAACCGATTTTGCTCCCGGAACCCATATACGCATTCATCCCCTCCTCGATTGGACGGAACTGAATATCTGGGAATACATCGAAAGGGAAAATATCCCGATAATACCGCTTTACTTCGATCAGGGCAACGGAAAGCGATTTAGGTCTATAGGATGCTATCCCTGCACTTTCCCTGTAGATTCGGAAGCAAAGAATGTCGGCGAAATCATTGAAGAACTAAAAAGCGGGAAATTCGCGCATATCGCCGAAAGGTCCGGCCGTGCGCAGGACAAGGATGACGACGGCGGTCTGGAGACATTGAGAAGAGACGGGTACATGTAAGGGACTCGGAACATACCAATATCCCATTCTAGCTTCCCGCCTTCGGGCCATATTTCGCCGCGCCTCAATCGCAAAATCCTCGACGTAGCACTGCTACGCCTGCGGTTTTGCTCAATCGGCACGACAATATCTGCCCCAAATGCGGGCGCCATAAATGGTATATCGGTATTTACCGAGTCCCTAAGATGGTCAGTAAAACCCCGAGGGAAAAAGTACAATTGCTGAGCCAGGATGAGAAAGAAGAATATTACGCCCTGATACAGGGAATGCCTGAGAAAGGAAATTCAATGAGCAAAAACATCCCCCATCTCCCTGAAAATGCAACGCCCGAAGAGATTCTCCAGGCCGGAGTCGAGGCCGCGCAAGGGCCGGTAAAGCTGGGCTGCTCCTTCTCCGTGGAAGATGTAGTCATTATTGACATTGTCGCCAGACTCGGTATCCCTGTAGGCATCTTTGCCCTCGATACGGGCCGATTGAACGAAGAGACATACGAAGTGGCGGATGGCATTACGGAACGCTACCGGATACCGATAGACTGGTATTTCCCGAGGCATGGAGAAGTCGAAAAGCTGCTGCGGGAAAAGGGAGCGTTTTCTTTCCGCGAATCGCTGGAGAACCGCCACGAATGCTGCCACATACGCAAGGTCGAACCGCTCGGCAGGGCGCTCAAAGGGCTGAGCGGCTGGGTTACGGGGCTTCGCCGGGAGCAGAGCGTCACCAGGACCGTCCTAACGCCCATAGAACTCGACGAGGCTAACGGCGGGATACTAAAGATCAACCCCCTTCTGGAATGGAATGAGGAACAGGTCTGGGAATATGCGAAAGGGCATAACGTCCCGGTCAGCCGCCTGTACCACCAGGGGTACCGCTCCATCGGCTGCGCCTCATGCACGCGGCCGGTTGCACCGGGAGAGCATGCCCGCGCCGGCAGGTGGTGGTGGGAGAATCCCGAACAGAAGGAGTGCGGACTGCACAGACGATAACGATCAGGGTAAAGGGAAACGGTCCGACCTCACGCAGCTCAAGGATGACTACGGCGGTCTGGAGATAATGAGAAAATTCGGGAATATGTAATATGGATTTTAGAGAGCAGATGAACATAGTAATTGTTGGACATGTGGATCACGGCAAAAGCACGGTGATCGGCAGACTTCTTGCGGATACCGGTTCACTGCCGGTCGGAAAACTGGAGTCGGTTAAGGAATACTGCAGAAAAAACGCCAGGCCCTTTGAATACGCCTTTCTTCTGGATGCGTTAAAGGATGAGCAGGCCCAGGGAATAACAATTGATACGGCAAGATGTTTTTTCAAGACTGAAAAAAGGGATTACATCATCATCGATGCGCCCGGACATATAGAGTTTCTGAAAAACATGGTTACCGGCGCATCGAGAGCAGAAGCGGCACTGCTGGTAATTGACGCCAGTGAAGGCATCTGCGAAAATTCAAAAAGGCATGGGCACATGGCGTCCATGCTCGGCATCAGCCAGCTTGTGGTATTGGTGAACAAAATGGACCTGGTGGGATTTGATAAAAAAGTTTTCGATGACATACAGTCTGAATTTACGGTGTTTCTGGAAAAAGTGAATATTAAACCGGTTAATTACATACCTGTCAGTGCGTTCTGCGGAGATAACATCGCGGCGCCATCCGATAATGCCGGATGGTATGGAGGACCGACGGTATTACGGCAGCTGGATGACTTTGTAAAGAAAAAAGGGAGTCAGGAACTTCCTTTCCGTATGCCCGTGCAGGATATCTACAAATTCACCGAAGCAGGTGACGATAGAAGAATTGTAGCGGGCACAATTCTAAGCGGTTCCATCGGCAAGGATGATGAAGTAGTCTTTCTTCCATCCAATAAAAGATCGGTCATAAAAAATATTGAGGGTTTTAACGTAAAACCAAGGGATACCGCATATGCCGAAGAGGCTATCGGTGTAACATTAAAAACCCAGATATATATAATGCCCGGAGAGATCATGGTGAAGGCAAAGGAAAGTCTTCCCTTTATCAGTCCACGGATCCGGGTGAATATCTTCTGGGTGGGCAAGGCGCCTTTTGTAAAAAACAAAAACTACAAACTGAAGATAGGCTCCATGAGGAGCGGTGTAAAACTGATTGAGATTCTGCACATCATAGACGCAGCCGAACTGCACATCTCCGCAACAAAAGATAAAGTCGAGAGACATGCCGTTGCTGAATGTATTCTGGAGACCACCAAACCTATTGCATTTGATGTGATAACGGATATCGAATTGACTGGAAGATTTGTCATTGTCGATAATTATGAAATATCGGGCGGGGGCATTGTTCTCGAAAGTGTATCTGATGGAATCTGTAGGGTCACCGAGCAGGTAAGAGAGAGAGAATTTCTCTGGGATAAAAGTTCGATATCTGCAGTTGAAAGGGAAGGGGTTTATCAGCACAAATCCAAGTTCATCGTTATAACCTCCGGTAGTGAAGCAGACGAAAAGATCATTCAAGAAATTGCCAGGGGAGTTGAGAAAAAACTCTTTTCCATGCGCTGCAACGTCTATTACCTCGGCATTTCCAGTTTCCTCCACGGGCTTGCATTGGACACAGTAACAGGGAATGAAGGAAGAGATGAGCATATCAGGGTGATTGGAGAACTGGGGAGGTTATTAACCGACTCCGGACAGATATTCATCACCGCGATTTTCAGGCTGGATGATTTTGAAGTGGATAAACTGAAGGCATTAAATAACCCATACGAAATTCTGATTATCAATACAGGGGAATCACCGCTTAATAACTTCCAACCGGATGTCTGCGTCCATTCAACGGATGTACCGGGGGCGGTTGAGGAGGTCTGTGAGTTTCTTAAAATACATGAGATTCTTCTCGATTATTACCTGTAATCATACAGATGAAATCCAGCATCGATCCCAGAAGAGGCGTGCTAAAGGAGTTGACAATGCAATATAAAATTCAGTTTGAGCGAAAAAGCGAGGAAGAGTTCATAAAGGATCAGGGACTGGTTATTGACTATGATGAAATCGCCCGGAAGGGAAAGATGTCAAAAGAAGAAGGCCTTATATCCAAGTGGTATGGTGTATATCAATCCCGTCAACAAGGCAATCATATGGCGCGGATCGTGGTGCCTGGCGGAAGGATTACCTCATCCCAGGCAAGAATAATTGCCCAGGCTTCGGATAAATATGCGGCTGGGGTGCTTTCCATTACGACCCGTCAGGCAATCCAGCTTCACATGCTGCAACTCGGCGCGCTTCCGGACATGATGCGGGATATTGCAACTGAAGGGCTCTCAACCTTCCATGGCTGCGGTGATGTCGTCAGAAATATTGCGGCATGCCCCCTTGCCGAAACCTGTAAATACAGAAGAATCAATGTCTTTCCCCATGCGGTTGCCACCGCTAAATTTCTTGCTTCATGCCGTGACCTGGATAATTTGCCGCGGAAACTCAAAATCACCTTCTCGGGATGCCCGGCCGGATGCGCGCAGCCTTATATGAACTGCATCGGCATTGTTGCAATCACCCGGAACAATAACGGTTTGCTGGAGAACGGGTTCAGAGTGATTATCGGCGGCGGCATGGGATGGAAGGCTTATGTGGGCCGGGAGCTCTTCGGATTTGTTCCCAAAGAGGCGATTAAGGACTATTGCCGGGCCATAGCCCTTCTTTTCAAGGATCATGGAGACCGTTTTAATCGCGCTACATCCAGGCTCAAGTTTGTCGTTGAGCGCTACGGCATAGAAAAATGCCGGGAAATTGTTCTAGAGAATCTGCATAACGAGAAGAAAAAGATCATGGGCTGTGTCCGTGCGCCGGTTACGGACGTCGTGATTCCGCATCCCTTGCGGCCGTTGACTGAGCAGGACCCTGCCGGTACCGACGGAAGGGTGACAGTGCGTATCATCATACCTAAAGGTGAACTCAAGTCTTCGGAGTTGTTACGGATTGCCGAGCTTTCAGAAATCTATGGGAATCAGAGAATTTATACCGATAACCGGCAAAACCTGTCACTGCATAGGATAGAGCCGGGCAAAGTCAACAAACTTAAAACGGCTATCCGCGGTTTGGGGTTTAGAACCGAAGGTTTTTTCGGCCTGACCGACATGGTTGCCTGTGTCGGCACGACCTATTGTCCCAAAGCAGTATCTACTACTCGATCACTTTTTGATCTGCTCGCGCCCGTGGTCAATGATGAAAAATATAGGGAGATCCGCTACAGAGGCATTATAAATATAACCGGTTGTCCGAACTCATGTTCTCCATACCGAATCGCCGATATCGGTTTCAGGGGGGCAAGGATACGGGAGGAATCAGGCTCGGTGGAAGGGTATGAACTATTGCTGGGCGGAGATGAAAGAGATCATGGGAAAAAACTTGGAGATTTCAAATTGAATGACTGCCCCGAGCTGGTCAGAAAAATCCTTGACACATTTTTATCCGAGTCAGAACCAGAAGAAACTATTAGGGATTTTGTGCTACGAAAAGGTGTGGACCATATAAAGGCTGCTTGTTTGCCAATAGGTTATCAATATGAAAAGGCGCCGATTCCCGTGGAGCTTTCAGTTCCCGAAGGATACGGCGGCCATGAAACGGATTTCAACACACAGAAAACCAGTGTCCCCTGTCAGGCCGGATGTCCCGTGACTACCGACGTTCCGGGTTATATTGAAAAGATAGCCCAGGGCAAATTTGCTGAAGCCTATCAGATCAACCTGGAAGATAACGTGATGCCGGGGGTGCTTGGCAGGATCTGTGTCCGTCCCTGTGAGCAAGAGTGCAGGCATAACTGGACGGATATCAATGGAACCGTGAAAATCTGCCATCTGAAGCGTTCCGCGGCGGATAGGAAATCTGGAGGTGTCGCACCGCCTTCTCCCTGGTTTACTGATACCGGTTACCGGGTTGCGGTGATAGGAGGGGGGCCAGCCGGGCTTGCCGCTGCAAGAGAACTTAGGCGGTATGGCCATAATGTAACAATTTACGAAAAGGAAAAACAACTTGGTGGAATGCTGGTGGACGGCGTACCCAGGTTCAGGCTTCCTATGGATATTATCGAAGAGGAAATAGAACTGATTACCGGAACCGGAATAGAAGTCCTTACCGGAACACTTGTTGACCGTGACCGGATGCATAAAATAATGAAAGAGTATCATGCCGTAGTGCTGTCCACCGGAACCGTCAAACCGAATACTATCGATATAGAGGGCCTCACACCGGAGCTTTTTACTACAGGGCTGGAGTTTCTGAAGAAGTACAATCACGCGGAAATCAAGGATCTTGAAGGAGATGTAGTCATTATAGGCGGAGGTTTTACCGCTGTGGATTCAGCACGTTCCTGCGCCAGAACAGCGCGGAAGCTTCTGGGACAAAACGGTGATGTCACCGTTGTCTACAGGAGGTCCGAGCATTACATGGCGGCGGACTTGATTGAACTTGAAGAGATGGAAAAGGAAAACATCAAGGTAATGACGCTCCTGTCTCCGGTTTCGGTAAATGTGAATAATGGAAAACTTGAATCCGTAACATTTCATAAAAATTATCTCGGAAAAGGGAGCAGCAAAGGAAAACCGGAGATTACCCCGGTTGTTGGAAGTGATTTTGCCATAAAATGCAACCATCTAATTATGGCTATCGGTCAGAAGCAGGACTGGTCGATTCTTCCGGAGGGCGTTGAACTAGCCGAAAAATTCAGGACTACCGACGGTAAAATTTTTACAGCCGGGGATTTTATGAACGGGAGTCTAGATGTGATCCATTCAATTGGGGATGGAAAAGAGGTGGCTGCCGTGATAGACGCATGTCTAATGGGAAGAGGCAGACTGGAAAAGAAGTTGAGGATCGAAAACGCCCATGACGATGGTGAAACTGGTAGGTACAGGCAGCATGACCTACAAACTCCTCTCCCAATGGCACATCTCGAACTGATAAAAAGAATCCCCGCCACTCCGGAAGTGGAACTGGGATTTGACGATGAGGAAACGAAGGTCCATTCAACACGGTGTTACCTGTGTCATTACAAATTCGAAATCGATCAAGATAAATGCATTCACTGCAACTGGTGCATTGATGTATCTCCCAGAAAATGCATCCATCTGATTTCTCATTTTGATAAGGATGAAAAAGGGGTGATACTTCGCGCATATCCTGTGGAAAGTGCGGAGGAGGCCACTTACATTTGGATCGACAATAAAAATTGCATCCGCTGCGGCAAATGCCTGCGGGTCTGTCCGACCAGGGCGATCAGCATGAAAAGAACAAAGATCGTCGATTGTCTCACCGACTCCGGCCGGGAAAACGGGAGCCATGACTAAGGAGAGAACCCATGGACAAGCGTCAGGAAGCCTTGGATTACCATTCAAACGGGAGAAAGGGGAAAATCGAGGTAATCTCCACCAAGCCGTGCATCACTTCCCGTGACCTCTCCCTGGCATATTCGCCGGGGGTAGCGGAACCTTGCCTGGAAATCGCCAGGAACCCTGAAGATGCCTACAAATACACCGCAAAAGGGAATCTGGTGGCGGTATTGTCGAATGGCACCGCGGTCCTGGGCCTTGGCAATATCGGGGCGCTTGCGGGCAAACCGGTCATGGAAGGGAAGGGGGTCCTCTTTAAGCGTTTTGCCAATATCGATGTGTTCGACATTGAAGTCAACACGGAAATCCCCGCTGAGGTGATCAGGGTCTGTCAGCTCCTCGAACCGACCTTCGGCGGGATCAACCTGGAGGATATAAAGGCTCCGGAGTGTTTCCAAATCGAGGAAGAGCTGAAAAAGAGCATGAACATCCCGGTCTTCCATGATGATCAGCATGGCACGGCTATAATCACCACGGCGGCGCTTCTGAACGCCCTGCATGTTGTCGGGAAAAAGATCAATGAAATCCGGGTCGTCATCAATGGCGCCGGGGCCGCCGCCATCGCTTGCGCCAACCTGGCTGTAACCCTCGGTATGCGGAAAGCGAACATCATCATGTGTGATACCAAGGGGGTCATTTACAAGGGCCGCAGCGCAGGGATGAACCCGTATAAGGAGAGGTTTGCCGCCGACACCCATTACCGGACCCTGGACGAGGCAGGGGCAGGGGCCGATGTCCTCCTCGGTCTTTCCGTCAGGGGGGCATTTACCAGAGAGATGATCGGGAAACTGGCAAAAAACCCCATCATTTTCGCCATGGCCAATCCGGACCCGGAGATTACACCGGAAGAAGTAAAAGAGGTGAGGGACGACGCCATAGTAGCCACCGGCCGTTCCGATTATCCGAACCAGGTAAATAATGTTCTCGGCTTCCCCTTTATCTTCCGCGGCGCACTCGACGTGCGCGCCACCGCGATCAACGAGGAGATGAAAATTGCCGCGGCGCACGCCCTTGCGCAACTGGCGCGGGAAGAGTGCCCGGAATCGGTGAGCCGTGCCTATGGCAATATCAAGTTTTCTTTCGGGCGTGATTATATCATTCCCAAGCCTTTCGATCCCCGTACCTTACTCCGGGTTGCCCCGGCGGTCGCCAGGGCGGCCATGGATTCGGGCGTAGCACGTCAGCCGATCGAGGATATGGGAAAATATGTGGAACACCTGGAAGCACTCCAGGGAAGGGCCAAGGAGATCATGCGCCATATTATCAATATGGCCAAGGCTGACCCGAAACGGATTGTCCTTCCGGAGGGGGGGCACGAGAAGATCCTCCGTGCCGCTCAGATTATGATCGAGGAGGGAATAGCCGTCCCTATCCTCCTCGGCAACCGGAAGGTAATCGGGGAAAAGATCGAAGAACTGCATCTGGGGTTAAATGGGGTGACCATCATTGATCCGGACGACAGTCCCGACACAGAGCATTACGCCCAGGTCCTTTTCGGACTGCGCCGGCGCAAAGGGGTCACCCTTTCCGAAGCTCACCTGCTGATACGGCGCGGATCGGGGACCTATTACGGCAGCGTCATGGTCCGGCTGGGGGATGCGGATGCTCTCCTTTCCGGTATTGACGCCCACTATCCGGACATCATCCGGCCAGCACTGGAGGTGATCGGGAAGCGGGAGGAGCTCTCCAGCGTCCATGGCCTCTATATGATGGTCTTCAAGAGGGGGATATTCTTTCTCGCAGACACCACCGTTTGCATTGATCCGACCTCCGAAGAACTTGCCGAGACAGCGATACTGGCCGCCGAAATGGCGCGGGTGCTGGAAATCGAGCCGCGCATTGCCATGCTCTCCTTCTCGAATTTCGGCTCCGTAAAGCGCCCTGATGCCATCAAGGTAAAGCGGGCCGTGGAGATGGTCAAGGAGCGGGCTCCTCAACTGGTAGTCGACGGGGAGATGCAGTCGGACACCGCGGTTACCCCTGAGATCCTCGCTGCGGACTACCCCTTTTCCACCTTGAAGGGGGCCGCCAATGTCCTGATCTTCCCCGACCTCACCTCCGGCAACATATGCTATAAGCTCCTCAACCGGCTTGGTGGCGCCGATGCCATCGGCCCCATTCTGATGGGGATGAAAAAACCGATACATGTACTCCAGCGGGGCGATGATGTGGTCAATATCATCAATATGGCCGCCATAGCCGTGGTGGATGCGCAGAATTCCCAAAGGGGTCCCGCTTAATTGATAAAGGAGGCGACATGAGGGATTACACGGATATGGTCAGGGAAACAACACCTAGACGTTCGGCTCCATGCACTCGGAGGGACCATGCTTGAGATTGGTGTGCCGTTAATCACCATAATCGCGTCCAATGCCATCATGTCGATTGCGTCTTCGCTCCAGGCGTCGGTGGGGTTCGGTCTCGCCCTGCTTGCCGTGCCGTTGCTTGCGCTCGTCGACCCGCGACTCGTCCCTGGACCGATGTTGCTCGCGGGCTCCTTACTCGCGCTCGCTTCCGCCTATCGGGAATAGCATGCAGTGGACACAAAGAGCTTTGGCCTCTCGTTGCTTGGCCTTGCTACTGGAACCGTCTTTGGCGCTGCTGCTCTCAGGGCGATAAGTACCGAGCACCTCACCAAAATTTTCGCAAAACTAGTGCTGCTGGCGGTTGCCCTGAGCGTTGCAGGTCTGCGCGTTCGCCCCACACCGCTGGCCCTTTTCGCTGGAGGAAGCGCCCCTGGGTTGATGGGTACGATGGTGGGTATACATGGCCCTCCCATTGCGCTCATGTTTCAGAATGCCCGGCCAGAGCAGGCTCGGGCGATGCTGGGAGCGTTCTTCTTTGTTGCGTACGTAGGGTCCATTGTGACTCTCACTGCGTTTGGCCTGTTCGGCATTCTGCAGTTAAAGTTGGCGGCGGGGCTGTTGCCGGGCGTCGTTGCCGGGGTGCTCGTGGCGCCACTCCTCGACGGGCTTGTCACCCATGCTCGTCTGCGCGTGGCAATCCTCATCATTTCCGCCTCGAGTGCCGTCGTATTGCTGTTGCACTAGATACTGTACTCTGTCGCGTTTACAGCCTGTTGATGCACCAGGTGGAACTCTTCGAACAGTTTCCTCCGAAGCATCATGAAATCATCACTGGTGCGTTCGCGTGGATAGGCCAGATCGATGTCGATAACCTGTTGGATGCGTCCAGGGTTGGGGGCCATTAACACCACCCGTTCACCGAGGTAGATCGCCTCATCCAGGTCGTGGGTAACGAAAACCACGGTCGGCCGTTTCTCGCTCCAGATACGCAACAATTCATCCTGAAGATGCAGGCGGGTGAAGGCGTCCAGGGCTGCGAACGGCTCGTCCATGAAAAGGACGCTCGGCTCCACCGCAAGGGCTCGGGCGATGGCCACCCGCTGTTTCATTCCGCCCGACAGTTCAGAGGGGCGGCGCTGGGAAGCGGAACTCAGTCCCACCAATTCCAGCGCCGCCAGTGCCCGCTCCCTGGCCTCAGCGGCTGGAACCCTACGTGCCTGGAGACCGAAAAGAACGTTGGAAAGAACCGTCTTCCAGGGATATAGTCCGTAGTCCTGGAATATCATGATATGGTCGGGGTCGGGAGCGGTTACAGGTCGCTCGTCAATCTCCAGAATCCCGGCAGATGTGCGTTCAAAGCCGGCTAACAGATTAATCAGGGTGGTCTTGCCGCAGCCGCTGGGACCGACTAAGCAAACAAACTCTCCGGCACCAATCTCCAGGTCCAATTGACTCAGCACGATTTGCTCTTCTCCACGGCCGGACCGGAACCATTTCTCCACTCCTGTGAGGCTGATTTTTATGGGCCGATAGTCGCTTCTCACTGGCTCACCCCCCAGCGCCTGCCGATCACTCGCTCAATGGCGCGCATACCACGGTAGATGGCCAGTCCAAGGATCCCCACCACCAGCATGCCGGCCATGATCCAGTCGGTTCGCAGGAAGTTCCTAGCGTCCACGATCATGAACCCCAGCCCCGACTGGGCTCCCAGCATCTCCCCGGCCACCAGATGTATCCAGGCGGTACCCACGGCTATATGCAGGCCGACCATTATGCCGGGAAAAGCCGCTGGTACGATCACTCTCAGAAAAGTCATCCCCGGTTTAGCGCCGAAATTTGTCGCTACCTTGAGATAAACCGGCGGGATTGCCCGCACGGCGCTGATTGTGGCGAGCAGTACGGGATAAAAAGCAGCCAGAAAGATGATGAACACTGCCGGCGCGTTGCCGATGCCGAACCAGAGGACGGCCAGCGGGAACCAGGCGATGGGAGAAATGGGGCGCAGTACCTGGACTAATGGATCAACGGCCTGATGGCAGCGGACAAAACGACCCAGGAAGAGTCCCAGCGGGATGGCAACGATTACTGCCAATGTGTAGGCGCCGGTAAAACGGGCCAGACTGATGCCGATGTTACTCCAGAGAGTTCCGTTGGCAGCCAGTTCGGCGATAGCACGCACCACGTCCGATGGCGCCGGGAATTGTTCCGGCGGATAGCGGCGGGCGGCAAGCTGCCACAAGAGAGCAAAAGCAAGAAGGGTTCCGACCGGCAGCGTAATTTTTTTTAGGCTCTCAACCATGGTCAGGCAATTTTACGCGCAAAACGATCATCCAGATATCCGGCCAGGCTCACCTTGTCTTTCGCGATACCGAATTTGACCATGTACTCCTCAGTAGCCGCAAAATCCCTGTTTGCCGGAACCAGGTTTTGGAAAGTCAAACGACCACGCGGGGTGGTCAGCACTTTTTCTATAATTTCCGGTTTTTGCCCGAGCAGCTTGACCGAACCCTTGGCCGCCTGGGCCGGATTGGCCTCGATGAAGGCGGCAGTGCGGACCAAGCCGCCCACCAATTCCTGGACCTCCTCCGGATGGGCGGAGATGACCTGTTCGCGCAGGTTGAGCACGCAGCAGATGTGGTTGGGCCAGATGTCCTTGGAAAGCATCAGGACCTTGCCAACCTTCTGGGCCTCCGCCTGGGCGCCAAACGGTTCGGCAACGATATAACCGTGGATCCTGCCCGTTGCCAGGGCCACCAGCATCTCCGGCGGGGCCATGTCGATAATCTTCAGGTCGTGGGCCGGGTCGATGTGCTTCTCGGTAAGTATCTTGCGCAGCAGAATGTTATGGGTGGAAAAGGGGCTGGGGATGGCAATGGTTTTCCCTTTCAAATCTTCGATACGGTTTATCTCTCCGTTGTTTTTGACGGTGATGACGCTGCCGTTGCGGTGGCCGAGCAACACAACCTTGATCGGCACTCCCTTCTGGCGAAGAGTCAAGCCGATCGGGGTCAGGAGGAAGGCGCCATCGATTGCACCAGCCTTGAGTGCTTCGGCAATTTCAGGCCATGAGGAGAACTTGACCGGCTGGATCGAAACGGTTTTGAACTGTTCCCGTTCGGCGGCGATCATCAGCAAGTGGTCTGTAATGGGAAGGTAGCCGATCTTCAGGTCCAGCTTTTTGCCGCTCGCAAAGGCCGGGAAAAACGGCCCTGACAAGGCAGTTGCGGCAAGGGCTGCCGTGCCGGTGATCAGAAATTCTCTGCGCTTCATTTAATGCCTCCTTTAATGGCGATGATCCGAGTGATGAGGGTCATCATGGCTGTGACCGTGGTTGTTGGAATGAGTATTGGCGTGCATCCCAGTGGTTGTTGCCGGCTGGCCAGGCTGCTGCCAGCCTAGTGCTGCCCGGCGGGCGTCAAAATCAACGATGATGCGATTTGCAAGCGAATAGGGATCATGGTCCACAACCATCACTGAACCGAGCAACTCCCGGGTATCTTCGGCAAAGAAGCGCGCAACCTTGTCCGAGCCCCCCACCGGCGGTTCGATGCAATGATAGGAGTCAAGTCCCAGCAGGCGAAAACCGAGGGCCGCACCGACTCCTTTCTCGTTTGACCACTCCGGGCTGGAAAAGGCCAGCGGGAGACGTTTCAGCGGCTCTGTCGACGCCTCGGCGACGGCGCGGAACAGGCCGGTGGCGCGGGCATTGTCAAGGCACTCCCCCATGTGCCAGACCGGTGGCAGATTAAGGGGAGCAAGGGCGGCTCGCAGGCCGCTCCCCGCTTCCTGCAGCGCCTCCGGTAGGCAATAGCCGGTTTTGAGCAGGGCGTAGGCAGCACAGCCGTTGGTCAGAACTATCACATCGTGGGCGATGAGCGTATGGGCCACCAGCACCACTGCTTCTTCATAGACTATTTTCGGGTTGTTGCACCCAACCAGGTTGACAATCCCCCGCACCCGACCGGTCTTCAGGTGATCCAGCAGCACCGGGGCGCCGCCGAAGGTCCCAAGAACGTTTTCCGCCGAGAAACCGACCTCGGCATCCATCCGGGCCTGCGGGATGAAAACCTTGCCCGACTCCCGCTCCCGGAAGGAGTCGATTGCCATTCTAACGATACGCTCGGCCAAGAGATCGGCATCGGCCATATTGCTGTGGTGATGGTCGAACCCCAGATGGGTGGCGCCGGGCAGCCGGGACGAGTCGCTTGTGGTGACCACACGAGTGTGGAAACAGGCCGCCACATCCATGATGCCGGGGAAGACATCCTGAACGTCCGCCACCCACAAGTCCAGGGCTCCGGTGGCCATGGCAAGTTCGGCTCCTACGGCGCTGGTCAGGGGATAAACGTCACCGAACTTGGCCAGGGCCGAATGACCTGAACAGCAGATCCCATAAAGGCCGATACCTTCCGCCCCGATGGATTTCGCCTCGGCGATCAGGTCGATGCGACGGGCGGCCTTGACGATGGCTGTCACCAGGACAGGTGAATGGCCATGCACGGCAATATTGACAATAGCGGGTTGTATGACTCCCAGGTTGGTGGTTATGCGACTCCGTTTGGGGAGGCCGTAGAGGCAGTCCATGGCAATGGCGGAACCGGCCACGCTGCTCCAGGCAAAGGCCAGACCACAGCGCAGCACCTGACGCATCAGGTTTTCCCAGTCACCGTCGGTGCCGGTAGTGGTGCGATGCAGAGCCTCAAAAACCTCGTGGTAGGCGCCGATGGGAAGAATATCCAGCTCTTTCCAGACCGCGATCCGCTCCTTGGGCGCCAAGGCTTCCAGTGTTCGGTGCGGTCCAGGCAGGGTGCGGCAGAGGTCATCCAGCAGGACCATGGCAATCTCGCCGGCAAGTTCCTGTACTGTCTTTTTCTCGCTGAAAATGCCGAAGGCCTTTGCCGTGCCGATGACCTTATCCGGGCCAAGAATCGGGATGTCCAGATTCCCTTCCGCTGCTCCCTTCAGCGCCAGCATTACTTCGCGGCCGCGAGCACCGTGCGCGCCGACCCCGGCCGCCACCCAGCGCAGGATGTTACGGGCCACAATAACGTGCGCGTCAGCTCCACATACGCCCTTCGGGCTCTTGGCAGTGATGCGGCATGGGCCCATGTGACAATTCTTGCAGCAGGTGCCGGCCAGGCCGAATCCGCAGTGCGGTTTCTGGGCGTCGAAACGGTCGAATGGCGTTTCGATGTCTGCCTGATCCAGGTGTATGAGCATCTCACGTACCGCCGGGTCAGGGGCGCGGGAAATGACATCTTTTTTGGTCGGAAATTGGTTTTTCCTCATAGGCTTACCCATCATCCCATTTCAACTAGAGAATCGTGTTCTTATAAACTAATTAGTAAAGTAAACAATTAATGACAATATCCTGCTATATATGCTGATTGAAATAATAGACAATTAGGCAAGTTAATGTCAACATGTTTTAGTCAGTTTTGAGATACTTGCGAAAGAGATTCATGCCTCTTTTCCCAAGCAGAAATGATCTTACATTTTTGAAAGGGTTCGGCAAATGTGCAGCGTATCGGCGTCAGAAAAGACTTGACAACCTGATGGGAGATATCTTATGTTTATAACAATAAGCTATTAAATTGATAGACATAATATATTCATCTCGCCGTTTTTGCCGTAAAAAGGAGGCCACATGTGGGATTACACTGATACGGTCAAGGAGCATTTCCTCAACCCGCGCAATGTGGGGGAGATAATGGATGCGGATGCGGTGGGTGAAGTGGGAAGCCTGGCGTGCGGCGACGCCCTGAAGCTCTTTATCAAGCTGGATGCCGTGAAGGAGCGCATTGTTGACGCCAAATTCCAGACCTTCGGCTGCGGCAGCGCCATTGCCTCGTCGTCGGCACTGACGGAAATGATCAAGGGGAAGACCATCGACCAGGCGCTGGGGGTCACCAACAGGGAGATCGCCGACTTTCTCGGCGGTCTCCCCGAGGAGAAGATGCACTGCTCCGTCATGGGCCAGGAGGCCCTCGAAGTGGCCATTGCCAAACTCCGCGGCTATAACGCGCCGAGGCACGAGCACGGCCATGACCATGAACAAGAAGGGGAGATTGTTTGCAACTGCTTCGGCCTCACCGACGGCTTCTTAAAGAAAGTCATAGCCCAGAATCGGCTTCAGAGCGTCGATCAGGTGACCCATTTCACCAAGGCGGGTGGCGCCTGCGGCACCTGTCAGGCGAAGATCAAAGCACTGATTCCCATTACAGGAGGCGATTCTCAACCTACCAGTGTGACCCGGCCGGAGAAACTGACGAATCTGCGCAAGATGCAACTCATCCAAGATGTCCTGGAAAAAGAGATCAGGCCGCAATTGTGGGCCGACGGCGGCGATCTTGAACTTATCGATATCGATGGCGGCAGGGTGCAAGTCGCTTTCCGCAAGGCGTGCGCCGGCTGCGCGTCATCCGGATACACGGCAAAATTCGTTGAACAGAAGCTGCGCGAACTGGTCAGTGATGAAATTACTGTCGAGGAGTCAGAGGTATGAAAGAAGTCTACCTGGATAATAATGCCACCACCAGAGTGGACGGGGCGGTATTCGAGGAGATGCGCCCATTCTTCTGTGAACTTTACGGCAATCCCAGTTCCATGCATTACTTCGGCGGCCAAGTGCAAAAAAAGGTGGACGAGGCGCGCAACCGGGTTGCGGTTCTTTTGGGAGCACTGCCGGAGGAGATAATATTAACCGCCTGCGGGACGGAGAGCGACAACACGGCAATTCGTTCGGCCCTTGAGGCATTTCCGCAACGCCGCCATATCATCACTACACGGGTGGAGCACCCGGCGGTCCTCAATCTCTGCCGGGGGCTCTCCCGACGAGGATACAGAGTTACCGAACTGGGCGTTGATGGGGAAGGGCGTCTTGACTTGGATGAACTGCGGACTGTTATCGACGACGATACCGCGGTGGTTTCCATCATGCACGCCAACAATGAGACCGGCGTCATCTTTCCCGTTGAGGAGATCGCTGTAATCGCCAGTGAGAAGGGGGCACTGTTCCACACCGATGCGGTCCAGACCGTGGGGAAGGTCCCGATCAATCTGAAGGGCTCCGCCATTGACATGCTCTCTCTCTCTGGCCACAAACTGCACGCTCCCAAGGGAATCGGCGTCCTTTATCTCCGGAGGGGAGTCCCGTTCCGCCCCTTTCTTGTCGGTGGGCACCAGGAGAAGAACCGTCGGGCCGGCACCGAAAACACCGCTTCGATCATCGCCCTCGGTAAGGCGGCGGAACTGGCGGGAGAACAGCTGTTTGAAGAGAATAACCGGATGAAGCTTCTTCGCGACCGGCTCCAACGGGAGCTTCTGGCCAGTATTCCCCATGCGCGGATAAACGGGGGCCTGGCCGAGCGGCTTACCAATACCCTTTCTATTGCGTTTGAATACGTAGAAGGGGAGGCGATCCTTCTTCTCCTGAACGAGCATGGCATTTGCGCCTCGTCTGGAAGTGCCTGCACCTCCGGTTCCCTGGAGCCGTCCCACGTCCTGCGGGCCATGGGGATTCCCTTTACTTGCGCCCACGGCACCATCCGCTTTTCACTGTCACGTTATACCACGGACGAAGAGATCGACATGGTAATCCGGGAACTGCCTCCGATCATCCGGAGACTGCGGGAGATTTCCCCCTTCGGCAGAGAAGGAACGGCTGTGAAGACTGCGTAAACATTATTGCGAATCCGTGGATGTTGATAGCGTCTATGCCGCCACGGGAAAAGGAGGAATACCCATGCTGAAAATCGCGGTGGCTACCAGCGACGGGCAGAAGATCGACGAGCATTTCGGCCAGGCCAAGGCGTTCCAAATTTATGATGTTGCCGAAGATGGTACGTTCCAGCTTATCGAGGAACGGCACATTACCCCTCATTGTCCCGGCGATCCGGCAATCGGCCACGCAGCCGATGCAACGGTGGCGCAACTTGCCGATGTGGACGCGGTCTTCGTCAACCGGATCGGCCCCGGCGCCGCCGAGACCCTTGCAGGGCGGGGAGTAAAGGCCTTTTCCCTGGCCGGACCGATCGACCGGGCACTTACTGCATACGGCAAGCGGCACAATCTCATAGATGTCAAGATCCCGGGAGTAAGCCAGGGATTCACCACGGTTGGCGGCGAGTCGTGCGGCTGCTCGGGAAAGTGCGGTTAAAGTCGGGCGAACTGTTCGACAAAAACACCTGCAAAGCGATTTAACAGTGAAGGCAAATTCATGCTATCATATTTTTCTCTGCCGGAACCGGACGTTGAGGACTACGACATATTCCGGGCTCAAGCCGTGTAAGTAAGGAGAGAATGTGCATGAAAGAGACCTTTGAATCACTGTTTACCGAAGAAGAGCTGATTCCCGGAAAGTATCGCATCGAGACGCCGATTCACCAGGACTGCTATCTTGTGAATGGTGAACTGCGACGCTGGGAAGGACCGCTGCAGCAAATTCTTTCACCAATCCGGGTAAAAACCGAATCAACTCCGGCCCGAAAACTGCTGGGGAGTTACCCGCTCCTTTCTGAAACCGCTTGTCTGGAAGCACTCTCCGTTGCCGTGCGGGCCTACGACAACGGCCGCGGCTCTTGGCCGACCATGTCCGTTGGTGAGAGAATCCAATGCGTACAGAAATTCGCCCGTGCCATGGCGGAGAAACGAGAACTCATCGTCAGGCTCCTCATGTGGGAGATCGGCAAGTCTTTGCGTGACGCGGAGAGCGAGTTCGAACGGGCCTCGGCCTATATCCGCGATACGCTGGAGGCGCTGAAGGAACTGGACAGGGTCTCCTCGCGCTTCGTCATTCAGCAGGGTATTATCGGCCAGATCCGCCGTGCCCCGCTCGGGGTCGTCCTCTGCATGGGCCCCTACAATTTCCCCCTCTACGAGACATTTACGACGCTTGTCCCTGCACTGGTCATGGGCAATACCGTGGTGCTGAAGCCGCCCCGTTTCGGCGTTCTCCTCTTCCGGCCGCTTCTCGAGGCATTTCGCGATTCTTTTCCTGCCGGAGTGATCAATACGATCTACGGTGAAGGAGGGACCATCGTCCCGCCGCTTCTCGCTTCAGGGAAGGTTGATGTACTGGCGTTCATCGGCACCAACCGGGTCGCGGACTCCCTGCGCAAGTCCCATCCCCGCCCCCACCGGCTGCGTTGCGTGATGGGGCTTGACGCCAAGAATCCGGCCATTATTCTGCCCGATGCCGATCTAGACCTGGCGGCGGCCGAATGCATTCGAGGAAGCCTTGCTTATAACGGCCAGCGCTGCACCGCCCTAAAAATATTTTTCGTTCACCGGAAGATCGCCGATGCATTTCTGGAGAAAATGTCCCGGGGGATCGCCGCCTTGAAGTGCGGCATGCCATGGGATGAGGGGGTCACCATTACACCCCTCCCCGAGCCGGAAAAGCCGGCGTACCTTGGCGAACTCGTGCGAGACGCACAGGACCTGGGGGCACGGGTGATTAATCCGGATGGGGCCGTTGCCTGCAATTCCTTTTTCTATCCTGCGCTTCTCTATCCGGTTACACCTGGAATGCGGCTCTACGGCGAGGAACAGTTCGGGCCGGTCATCCCGGCGGTCCCCTTCGATGACATAAGTGAACCGATAGATTACGTGGTTTCTTCCAATTACGGCCAGCAGGCGAGCATTTTCGGCCGGGATTCGGACCTTCTCGCACTTCTTGTGGATTCGCTGGTAAACCAGGTCTGCCGCATCAATATCAACAGCCGGTGCCAGAGGAGTCCGGATACCTTCCCGTTCAACGGCAGGAAGGATTCAGCTGAAGGAACCCAGTCCGTAACCGATGCCCTGCGGATATTTTCCATCCGCATCGTCGTGTCGGCACGGGAAACGGAAGCCAATCGGAAGATTATCACCAACATAGTCAAAGAGAGGAAATCCCACTTTCTGTCAACGGACTTCATTTTGTGATAGAGTAATTACTGCCAACATGCCGCGCAATAATCAGGAGGGGTACCCGGACAATGGCAACCTACCCTAAGAAGATCAGTTTCGCCAGCGACAACTACGCAGGAATATGTCCCGAGGCTTGGCGGGCGATGAAATCCGCCAACCAGGGCTACGCGACTTCTTACGGTGATGATCCATGGACCGACAAGGCGTGCGAACGTTTGCGCGAGATCTTCGAGACCGACTGTGAGGTCTTCTTCGTCTTCACCGGCACGGCAGCGAACTCGCTGGCGCTTGCCTCCCTCTGTCACTCGTACCACAGCATCATCTGCCATGAGATGTCTCACCTGGAGACCGACGAGTGCGGTGCTCCGGAGTTCTTCTCCAACGGCACCAAGGTGCACCTCGTCCCCGGTGCGAACGGCAAGGTCGATCTTGGCGCTGTCGAACATACAGTGCACAAGCGCTCCGACATCCACTATCCGAAGCCCCGGGTCCTGAGTGTCACCCAGGCGACCGAGCTCGGCACCGTTTATTCGGTAGACGAGCTAAGAGCCATAGGCGACCTGGCGCGGAAGCTCTCGCTTCGATTCCACATGGACGGCTCACGCTTCGCCAATGCCGTTGCTTCACTCGGCGTTTCCCCGAAGGAAATCACCTGGCAGGCAGGAGTGGACGTCCTCTGCTTCGGCGGCGCCAAAAACGGCTTGGCCATGGGGGAGGCCATCGTCTTCTTCAATCGGCAGCTCGCTGTTGAGTTCGACTATCGCTGCAAGCAGGCGGGACAGCTCGCCGCGAAGATGCGTTTTCTGGCTGCCCCGTGGGTCGGGATGCTCGAAGATGGAGCCTGGATCCGTCACGCCGCTCATGCCAATCGTTGCGCCCGGGAGATTGAGAAAGCAGTTGCCACCATCCCTGGGGTTCGGGTCATGTTCCCCTGCCAGGCCAACTCCGTCTTCCTCGAAATGTCTCCAGCCGTGGCGGAGGGGCTCCGTCAACTGAGATGGCACTTTTACACCTTCATCGGCTCGGGCGGGGCGCGCTTCATGTGCTCGTGGGAAACACAGCAAGAGGACATCGATGCGCTTGTCGCCGACCTCAGGGAGGTGACGGGGGAGAGTTAGGCAAGATCCCCTCGACCTTGGTGATCGCAATCTCTCGATCCGAAAAACTTATTTGACAGGTTGAGTGGTGAGAAAAAGTCGAAGAGTGGCCACGTGAATTTATAACATCCGGGCCTGAAGTCCCTGATTTAGATTTTTTGAAGATAAGGCAGTTTTTATGTTTTAACAGGAGGGGAGATGACGGCAAACCTGAAGGAGTTGGTGGCGCGCTGCAAGAGAGGCCCGGAGTCGGTTATGTTCCCAGAGGGATGACGGAACTACACCCCAGCTTACTTCGCCTCCCGTAACGGGCCGCGGCAGAGTTGCTCCTTGAAGTGCTCGACATGCGGCTCAAGGCTGACCCCAGGAAAATTTATCCGTCTGAGGACCTCACATGTTGAGTCTGAACCCTCACATAACCGTCATCCTCGTGGCCATGGGTTCCCGGCCTCCTAAAAAAGCGTGTTTCTGACGCATGGTGATTCCATGATTATCAGAAGTTCAAGGTCGGGTTTGCCCCGCCTTGTTATTTTTCTTCCGGTACGGGCAGTTGCACAAGGCATGCGGCGCTGGGCTTCTTTGCAATGTCACCTTCCCTGACCTCACCCTCAACCACTTCCGCGTCAAAGTAGTGCTCTCCAGAATATTGAGTGATCTTTACTTTTCCTACCTCCTTGAGTTCCCGCGAGTATCGCTCATAGGATTGGCGGTATACCGGTACCGTTTCGTTCAAGCAGAATGCCTCTTTGGCCTCCTTGGTTCCTCCATGAAAAAGCCGGACGGTTTCACCACTGGTTTTGGTTATGACATTAGCCTGGACTTGCTGATTGGAGCTCGGCCCTGCGCAGCCTGAGATGACCATTGAAATCGAAAGAATGGCAATTACCGAGAAAACAGTTGATAGTTTAAGCATGACATTTTTCTCCTCTCTCAAGTTTGATTTGACTTCGACACATCCTAATTCGGGAAAATTCCCCGGCGCTTCTCTCCGAAAATGAAAAGAGGCCAAAGAATAAATTCTTGGCCTCTAGCAGTCTAGTCGGCTGTATTTGCGGACGATTCAGTTATAGTTTAAGATTAGCCCTGAAATCATTTTTGTCAAGTCGGACCGCGCACAAAATTAGTTCCGACAAGCGCAGTCAAGAGGAAATTAATATCCGGCTGACTTTATAGCGCTTCCTGAGCACACTATGCCTCTGCGCGGTTTAGGTAAGGAGAGATTGAGAAAAAGACAGCGATGCCCAGGATGGTCCGCCATGCCGCGCCATTGCCTGCTTCATTCGACCAAGCGCTTCCGCGAGCAGAGTACGCGAACAGCCGAAGTTGAGCCGGACAAAGCCCGGCCCGTCAAATTCCTTCCCGTCCGACAACCCCACACCGGTCTCCTCAAAGAAACGGGCCGGGTGCTCGATTCCGCTCAAACGGGTGTCGATCCAGGCAAGGCAGGTTGCTTCTCCCGGGGTCATTGACAATCCCGGCATCATCCCCACAGCCTCGGTCACCAGGTCCCGGTTGGCGCGAAGATAATCGATCAACGCCCGACGCCATTCTTCACCATCGCGGTAGGCCGCCAGGGCGGCAACGTAACCCAGGGCGTTGACGTGCGGCACGATCCCGGCCATGGCCTTGCGGAGAGCATGACGCAGCGCCCGGTCGGGGATGATGGCGAAGGAACAGCCGAGACCGGGAATATTGAAAGTCTTGCTGGGGGCCAGCAGGGTGATGGTGCGGCGGGCCGTTTCCGGCGACAAGGTCGCGATGGGTATGTGGCGCTTCTCCTCGTCCAGGATCAGTCCGGCGTGGATCTCGTCGGAACCTATGACTAGGTCATGACGGGCGGCTACCTCGGCGAATTGAGTCAGTTCCTGCCTGGACCAGGCGCGACCCACCGGGTTGTGGGGGTTGCACAACATCAGCATCTTCGTGCGTGGCGTTATCGCCTGCTCCAGCGCATCCATATCCGCCATCCAGCGTCCGTCACGCAGTTGCAAGGGAACCTTTACCAGCGAGCGGCGGGAGAGGATCGGAGCCGACAAGAAGGGTGGATAAACGGGCGTGAAGGTAATCACTTCGTCACCCTCTTCGCCGATGGCCCGGCAGAGGACGTTCAGGCCGCAGACCAGGCCGGGTAGCCAGACGATCCACTCTTCCTCGATCCGCCAGGCGAAATCACTTTGCAGATGTTTTGTGACCACTTCAACCAGTTCCTGAGGCGGGTGAGTGTAGCCGAAGATACCATGCCCAACCCTTTCATGAAGAGCTTCGATCACCGCCGGCGGGGAACGGAAATCCATGTCCGCCACCCAGAGGGGGATTATGTCACGCCCCTTGTACTTGTTCCATTTTTCGCTGTCGCTATTGCTCCTGTCGACAACGGTGTCGAAATCGAAACGGTAATCAGGCATGTGGGCTCACTCCCTGTATTTTTCTGAAGATTTATCACCCAATTGGTCTTTGAAATAGTCTTGACTTTGCGGCGATCGTTTTATTAGACTATAATACCAATAGAAAAATGTGAATAAAAATATGTCGGGAGGCCGACCGGATAACCGGAGGCTGAGGATGAGTTGAGTCCTCAGCCTTTTTGTTTGTCGATGAAGAAAATGAATTGATGAAAGCCTCACATACATCGGGAGCGGTTCTTATATAAGCCCTCTTTATTCCGGTCATGCCGGGCGGGTGATGCTGAAAATGCCGAATGAGCAACGCTAGGAGCCTGTTTATGCCAAAAGTTACATTGCTGGTAAGAATTCCTCATCTTGCGCTGCTGTTAATCCTCGCCGGTTCCGGTCTCGCCTCGGCGGCAACCGATCCCGTAAAACCTGACAAGGAGCAGACGGCTTTGGAAGTGAATGGCAAGCGCACGGATCAGTCCGAGAGTTCCTCCCTTCCTGGCGCAATTCCTTTCTCTGGCGAACTGCCAGGCAAATTTCAGGATATCAGGAAAAAGCGCGGCAAGGATTACCAGCCAAGGACCAGGCATCTTCGACCAGACGGGTGGGCCGTCTATACGAACCGGCTTTTTCTCCAATCGAGTCCGTACCTTCTGCAGCATGCCCACAATCCGGTCAATTGGTTCCCCTGGGGCGACGAAGCCTTTGATCTGGCGCGCAGATTAAACCGGCCCGTTCTGGTCAGCATCGGCTATTCCACCTGTCACTGGTGTCACGTGATGGAGGACGAGTCGTTCGAGGACGAGGAAATCGCCCGTTACCTTAACGAAGATTTCATCGCGGTTAAAGTGGACCGGGAGGAGCGCCCGGACCTGGACGACATCTGCATGAACGCGGTGCAAGCCCTCACCGGTAAAGGCGGCTGGCCGCTGAATGTCTGGATGACGCCTGATCGCAAACCCTTTTACGGCGGGACGTATTTCGCGCCGCGCGATTTTATGGAGGTGCTGAAGTCGGTAAAGAATGCATATGCCTCCAGGCCGGACGAGATAGTCGAGATGGGTCGGCAACTGGTGGAGAAAGTTCAATACGCCATTTCCACCGAAAGCGGTGTGGGACTCCCACCAGTGAGTGTGATGGACAAGGCCGCCCTCGAATACCGTGCCCGGTTCGACAAGGACTTTGGCGGCGAAACAGGTTCCACGAAGTTTCCGAACAGCCTTCCGCTCAGATTCCTGCTCCGCTACCAGCAACGGACAGGCAAAGGGGAATTCCGAGATATGGCGGAGCTTACCCTGACAAAGATGGCGGCTGGGGGCATTTACGATCAGGTTGGGGGAGGGTTCCACCGCTATTCGACCGATGAACAATGGCAAATTCCCCACTTCGAGAAGATGCTGTACGACAACGCCCTCCTCGCCGTATCCTATCTGGAGGGATACCAGGCAACAAGAAACGCGGATTTTGCCCGGATCACCCGGGAAATCCTCCGCTATCTCGAACGCGACATGTCCTCTCCCGACGGGGCTTTCTATTCCGCATCGGATGCCGACAGCACGGCACCGGGAGGGCATCGGGAAGAAGGGTATTTCTTTAGTTGGAGCCCGAAGGAGGTCGAACAGGCCCTTGGCAAAGAACGGGCAAAGGCTTTCAACGCTTATTACGGCGTAACTGAAGGTGGCAATTTCCAGGGACGCAACATCCTTCACGCCCAGATATCCCCGGCGGCTGTCGCCAGGGGCCTCAATATACCGGAGGTGAGGGTAAAGGCCATAATCGACGATTCAAAGGAGCTGCTTTATAAGGAAAGAAGCAGGCGACCACATCCGCCGCGGGATGAAAAGATCGTGACAGCCTGGAATGCCCTGGCAATTTCGGCATACGCCCGGGCAGGGCTTATCCTGGCTGATGAGCATTATGTGGAGAGGGCTGTCAAAACCGCCCGTTTCATCCTGCAAAACTGCTATGAAAATGGGAGGCTCTCAAGGAGCTTTCAGGAGGGAAAAGCCAGGGGGAGCGCTTATCTGGATGACTACGCATTCCTCATCGGCGCCCTCATCGATCTGTTTGAGGCTTCCGGTGACGGCCGCTGGCTGGAAAAGGCGGTCAAATTGGATGAAGTCCTGGAAAGACATTTTGAGGATAGTGAAAACGGCGGATTCTACATGACAGGTGACGAGCAGGAAAACCTGTTGATGCGGGAAAAACCGTCTTACGATGACGCCCTCCCGTCGGGGAATTCCGTTCAGCTCATGAACTTGCTCCGGCTCGCTCAATTGACTGCGAAAGAGAGTTATCGGAAACGCGCCGAGAAAGCACTGCGATTTTTTTCAGGAAACCTCTCCTTAGAGCCCGATGCCTTTTCCGAGATGCTTATTGCCGTCGATTACTATCATGACTCAGCCAAAGAGGTGGTGATTGTTGCTCCCAAAGGGAACAAGGAGGCGGCATCATCACTGGTAAACGCATTCATGGGCCGTTTTCTGCCGAACAGGATTTTCATCGTCGTTGCCGAGGGGGACGAGTTAATGGCGATGGGAAAGCTGATACCCTTCCTGGAAGATAAGAAGGCATTGAAAGGGAAAGCCACCGCCTATTTCTGCGAAAACAAGAGTTGCCGGTTGCCGACAAGCGATCCCGAGGTATTTGCCGAACAATTGAGGAAAGCGGCTGAAGGTAACAGACCGGCAGGAAGGGAATGATTTATTCCTCGAAAAAACGCTTGACAAAAATAATAACTCATGGTAAAAGTATATTAAATAGATAGACAAAATAGTAAAATTTGAAGTTATTAAACAGTTTGTAGTTGCTACAAATACGATGGCAGGCTGACCAGACAACTGGAGGTCAAGGATTATTCCTTGACCTTTTTTATGGCAACACCGACAACCACCTTTATATAGCGTGCTGCCGGCGTCGTATAGACTCCGGCAGGCTGACCAGACAGCTGGAAGCCAAGGATAACCGCCCTTGGCTTTTTTGTTAGTGAGCACGGCTCCGGGGAAAAAACGAAAGTGAGCAAGGAGTCATTACGATGAACAAAAATTGGCAGAAATGGGGCGGCGGGATAATTGTCTTGGCACTGGTTGCGGCAGTCGCCGTCGGGGTCGCCGGTAAGAAAGTGCAGGCACTTCCCGTCAAGGGACCGTTCGTCATCAAGACCTGGAGCGCCAAGGACTGCTCGGTAACCCCCTGGGTTGTTTCCGACAGGCTCGGATTCTTTGCAGCAGAAGGTATCAGGATCGAGTATACCGGCGAGACCCAGCCGGCCCTGCAGATCCCTTCAATCTTGAGGGGTGACAATGATGTTCGCTCCTTTCATCCTAACACCATCGCTGTTGCCAAGGCGGGCGGCGCCAGGATCACCGGCGTTGCCGAAGGGGATATCGAGCCTACCGACAAGAACATCGATCCCAAGTTCCGCCACATGTGGTGGTTCGTAAACCCCGGGACGCACCCGGAAATCAAAACTTTCGCCGACCTGAAGAACATTCCGGGGAATATCAAGATCACGACAATCACCAGCAACATTTGCGCCGATTTCGCGACCAATCTGCTGGCTGACAAGTACGGCATCCCCCGGAACAAGTTCGAATGGGTCTCCATGCCGGACGTCCAGGCGATCCAGGCATTGAAGCAGGGGCTGGTGGATATCTCTCCGGTTCATCCTCCCTTCTACAAAGGGATGAAGGACAACGGGGCGCTGAAGATTGCCGACACCAACGAAACCGGCATAGGAGCGGCGGCTGGAATCACCTATTACATCTTCCGAGACCAGTTCATTAAGGAGCACTCCAAAGAGGTGGCTGCTTTCGTCCGGGCGATAGTAAAGGGACAGAACTGGGCCGATCATAATCCGGTTAAGGCGGCCAAGCTGACCGAAGAGGCAATCGGCGTGCCGGTCAACGGCTACCACTACTACTCCGAATCACTCAAGGTCGACGAAAAGCTCGCCGGCCTCTGGATAAAGGACCTGGAGAACAACAAGATCATCCCGAAAGGTAAGGTAACCACATCGACCCTTGTCACCCACGAAATCGAAAAAATCAACAGTGGGAAAAAATGACCTAACACGGCAGCAAGGTTGTACTTCACCTTGTTGTCACTTCCTGAGAAAGGAGATTAACAATGAGCAATCCTGAAGCAAGTGATTCCATCGATCTGACAACAAGCAGTTGCCCCAACCGGGAACAGCGGGCTAACGGCGTCAACGTCTTCTACGGCAAGGCGACCGAGATGGTCGCCACTGCCCGCGCCGGCAAGCTGAAGCACCAGGAGCGGGCATTCCAGCAGACCTCCGGCTGCATCCTCAATTTCTATCTGACGGTACGGGTCTCCACGATCCGCGATGCGGTGATGATCGTCCACGCCCCGGTCGGCTGCTCGTCGTCAGCTCTCGGTTATCGCGAGCTGTTCAAGGGTATCCCAAAAGGACTCGGCGGGCTTCCGGACGATTTCGAGTTCCATTGGCTCACCACCAACCTGAACGAGCGGGACGTGGTGTACGGCGCCGCGGATAAGCTGAAAGCCGCCATCCATGAGGCGCAAAACCGTTACAACCCGAAGGCAATCTTTATCATGGCCTCCTGCACCTCAGGGGTCATCGGCGAGGATATCGACGGGGTGGTGGCTGATACCCAGCCGGAGGTGAGCGCCACTATCGTTCCAGTGCATTGCGAGGGGACCAAATCGCGGCTGGTGCAGACAGGCTACGATGTGTTCTGGCACGCCGTTCTCAAGTACCTGGTGAAACCTCCCAGGAAAAAGCAGCCGGACCTGGTCAATATTGCCAGCATGCTCTCTTACACCTGGCAGGACAGGATGGAGATAACCCGTCTGCTGGGCAAGGTGGGACTGCGCGTCAGCTTCATTCCGGAATTCGCCACTGTCGAGCAGTTCGAGCACCTCTCCGAAGCGGCGGTTACCGCGCCGATGTGCCCTTCCTACACGGATTACCTCTCGCGTGGTCTTGAGCAGGAGCATGGCGTCCCCTTCTTCCTCTACCCATCGCCGATCGGGATCGCCCATACTGACGAGTGGCTGCGCACCATAGCAAAATACACGGGCAAGGAGAAAGAGGTTGAGGCCCTTATCGCCGAAGAACATGGCGAGTGGGTCCCGAAGCTGGAAAGCATCCAGAAAGAGTTCAGGGAGCTGGCGCCGGAAGGGGACAAGCTTGACGTACTCGGCTCCCTCGGCCAGGGGCGGCTTCTGACGCAAACCCCGTTCTTCAATGAGATAGGAGTCAAGGCGACCGCCGCTATTGTCCAGGATTTCGACAACCTGGTCCTCGATGAAATGGACAAGATGATCGCGGAAACGGGTGATTTTGACGTGCTGGTCAATACCTTCCAGGCGGCCGAGGTTGCCCATATCGCCAAGAACCGAGCTCCCGACATCGTCCTCAGTTGCCCGTTTCAGGGTAGCGCTTATAAAAGGGACAAGGGGATGACCAGGATCCATGCCCTGCGCGGCGATCCACGTGAGTGGAGTACCCAGGCGGGTTACAAGGGGGCGGTGGCTGCCGGCAATTTCCTGCTCCAGTCCACAAAGAACAAGTCCTTTCAGCAGACCATGAAGGCCAATACGGAAGAGACGTATACCGACTGGTGGTTCAAAAAGGCAAAACCTGTTTACCTGAAAGAGGAGGCGGCGTAACCCATGAGTGAAGCAAAAGTTGTTGAACTTTATCCCGATATAGCCGAAGCGCCCCGTTACTCCTGCGCCCTTGGCGGAGCCTATGTTACCGCTCTAGCTGTCAACCATACGGCTCCCATCCTTCATTCTGGTGCCGGATGCGGGCTCGGCCAGCAGTTCGGCCAGAACTATCCCGGCGGCATGAACGCCGCCGGCAGGCACGGCAACACCAGCACCCCCTGCTCCTGCCTTGTTGAAGAGCATGTCGTCTTTGGGGGCGAGGAGAAGCTCCGCGACCTGATCGCCTCGACTCTCAAAGTCGTCAAGGCGGAACTGTTCGCCGTGATTTCCGGCTGCGTCCCTTCCCTGATCGGTGATGATGTCGCGGCAGTTGTAAAAGAATTCAAAGACCAGGCAAACATTATTCATGTGCACACCGCCGGTTTTCTCGGCAATTCCTACCTGGGCTACGAGCACTTCTTTGCGGCGGTGGTGGACCAACTGCTGACTCCTCTTCCGAAGAAGGAGAAACTGGTCAACATCTTCGGTATCGTACCGAGCCAGCATCTCCAGTGGAAAGGGCATCTCAGGGTATTAAAGGCGCTCCTGGCGAAGATCGGGGTTGAGGCTAACATCATTTTTACCGAAAAAGACGGTCTTGCAGCCCTCAAACAGATACCCGCGGCGGAGTTGAACCTGGTCTTCTCCCCCTGGTTGGGGGCCAAGGTGGTGAAAAAATTGCAGGAAAAGTTTGATACCCCGTATGAAGTGATCCCTTTCGTGCCTGTGGGACCCCAGGACACCTCCGGTTTTCTCAGGCAGATTGGCCATCTGCTTCATGTTCCGCAAGAAACCGTAGAAGCGGTTGTGAAGACAGAGGAATGGGATGCCTACAATACGGCGGAATATTTCGGCGACCTTCTTGTAATAGGCCTGCCCAACGCCTATTTCGGCGTGATTGCCGACAGCGGCACGGCCATCGGGCTGACCCGCTACGGCACCAATGAAATCGGTTTGCTTCCTGAACTGGTGATTGTCAGCGATAACCCACCCGAGGAGTCCCGCGAGAATATTACCCGCCTGCTGACAGAGGGGCTGGCAAGCGGAATCAAACCCAAGGTCATCTTTGAAACGGACAGCCACAAGATCAAGCTCATTCTGCAGAAACACACACTGCAGCTTCTGCTGGCCAGTTCTTTGGAAAAGCATCTCCCCAGGGGCGACGCCGGTTTTTTAAGTGTCTCCTTTCCAACATTCGACCGGCTGGTCCTCGACCGGAGCTATGCCGGCTACCGGGGCGGATTGGCATTTATGGAAGACGCGGGTTCCCAGTTCTGCGGACCGCTTTAGGCGGCACATAGGGGCAACGCTGCGCCGGCTGAACAGACTGCGGCGTGGCGGCGGCTCACCCTGTTTAGGAAAGAAATAAATGGCAACAATCAATCTGAAAACAGCCGATGTCCCGATCAGGGAGATCCGGCTCGGTTCCGTCACCGGTTACGATGGGAGCGCCGGGGAGCTGACCCGGCGTTCCCGCGATTGCTCACTCCGGGAGCGGGAGCGGAGCTTCACCCAATGCGCCACTTGCGCCTCGGTCACCGCCATTTGCCAGGTGGCGATGATCCAGGATGCTGCGGTTGTCAACCATGCGCCGCTGGGGTGCGCCGGAGATTTCGCCAATTTCAATTTCATCAACCGGGCGGGACAGGCCAGACGGGGTTGGCGGCTCGCCAACGCCCGTCTGCTCAATTCCAATCTTGACGAGCATGACATTGTCTTCGGCGGCGCGGAAAGGCTGAAGCGAGCGGTGCGTGAGGCCATGACCAGGTTCGCACCGAAGACGATTTTCGTCACAACTTCGTGCGCTTCGGGGATCATCGGTGATGATGTCCCGGCCATCTGCCGGGAACTGGAGGAGGAACTGGGGGTCACAGTGGTCTCCATCTCCTGCGAAGGTTTCCGCTCGCAGATATGGGCCACAGGGTTCGACGCCGCCTATCATGCTATTCTCCGGCGGGTGGTCAAGCCGGCGCGCTCCAGGCGCCCGGAGTTGATTAATGTCATCAATTTCTGGGGAGACGATATTTTCACCGCTCTCTTCGGTAGGCTCGGCCTTACCCCCAATTATGTTGTCCCCTTTACCACCGTCGCGCAACTGGAGCGGCTCTCGGAAGCCGCGGCCACCGTGCAGATATGTTCCACCCTGGGGACCTACTTGGCGGCCGGTCTGGAAGAACATTTCGGCGTGCCGGAAGTGAAAGCTCCTTCCCCATACGGTATTTCCGGCACCGATGCCTGGCTGCGAGAACTGGGGCGTATCACGGGGAAAGAGGCCGAGGTGGAGACACTGATAGCAGAGGAGCATGAGCGGATAACCCCGGAACTTACCGAGCTGAGAGCCCGGCTCAAAGGGGTAAGTGGTTTCGTTGCCGCCGGCGCGGTGCATGGCCACAGTCTCGTTGCCATACTCGGGGAGCTCGGCATGGAAGTGGTCGGGGCCACCGTCTGGCACCACGACCAACGCTTTGATCACAACGATCCTCAGGGCGACAGCCTCCAGCATGTGGTAAGCGAGTACGGAGACGTTCCTTTTAGCGTTTGCAACAAACAGTCGTTCGAGATGGTCAACCTGCTCAACCGGCTCCGCCCTGACATCTTCATCGTCCGCCACAACGGCATGGCGGTGTGGGGGGCCAAGCTCGGTATTCCCACCTTCCTGATGGGAGATGAGCACTTCGGTCTCGGTTATGAGGGGCTGCTCAATTACGGCCGAAAGATATTGGACTCAATCACCAATCCTGCGTTTGTACAAAATCTTGCGCGTCATACGCGTCTTCCCTACACGGAGTGGTGGCTCGCTCAGCAGCCGTTCTCTTTTCTCGGTGAAGAAGCATGAGCGGCGTCATCGAACAACCCCGTCATTTGTGCATGCTCAGCGCCAAGCAGAGTGTGGTGGCCATCGAGCGGGCGGTGCCGCTCGTTCATGCCGGCCCCGGCTGCAGCGGCAAGCTGTGGAGCGGACTCAGCTTCTGCAACGGTTTCCAGGGGTCGGGCTATGCCGGCGGCGGCGCGGTCCTCTCCACCAACACGGGTGAGAAGGAGGTCGTGTTCGGCGGTGAGGAGCGGCTGCGGAGCGTGATCGAAGGGGCGCTCAAGGTGATGGATGCCGACCTGTTCGTCGTGCTGACCGGATGCACCAGCGACATCGTCGGGGACGATACCGGGCAGGTGGTGCGCGAATTCCGGGAGCAGGGGATACAGATAGTTTATGCGGAAACCGGCGGCTTCAAGGGGAGCAGTTTTGTCGGCCACGAGGCGCTGCTGGAGGCGGTGATCACTCAACTACTCGACCCGGCGCCGCCGGAGAAGGCGCCGAACCTGGTGAACGTCTTCGCCTCGGTCCCTTACCTGGACCCCTTCTGGAGCGGCAATCTGGAGTCGTTGCGAGAACTTTTGGCCGGCCTCGGTCTGGAGGCGAATATCCTGTTCGGACCCGGTTCGGGCGGCATCGCCGCCTGGCGTAAAGTCCCGTCCGCCCGCTTCAATCTGGTGGTTTCCCCCTGGGTGGGGCTTAAAGCGGCACGGCTCCTGGAAAAGCGTTACGGCACTCCTTTCCTGCATTATCCGGTGCTCCCCATCGGCGGAGTGGAAACCAGCCGTTTCCTGGCCGCGGTCGGCGAGTTCGCCGGCGCGGACCGGGAAAAGACAGCGGCTTTCATCGGAAAGGAAGAAGCGCGTTTCTACTATTACCTGGAACGGGCTGCGGACTTTATCCTGGAATTCCGCTATGACCTGCCCGGGCGCTTCGTCACAGTCTGCGATTCTCTCTATGCCCTGGCGGTGAGCCGTTTCCTGGTTAACGACCTGGGGCTCCTTCCCGGCCGGCAGTTCATCACTGATCAAACGCCGACGGAACACCGGGAATCTCTGCAGGCGGAGTTCGCCGCTCTCTCACCGTCGGTTGCGGCACAGGTGACCTTCACCCCTGACGGCGGAGAGGTGCAGAGGGAGTTAAGGGCGACGAAACACCACCAGCCGCCGCTCATTATCGGCAGTACCTGGGACAAGGACATTGCGGCGGAACTGAAGGGGTACCAGGTGAGCCTTTCCCTGCCGGTCACCGACCGGCTGGTGCTGGACCGTTCCTATGTCGGCTACCGGGGCGGCTTGCGCCTCGCGGAGGACTTCTACACCGCGATCCTGGGAAGTTATCAATAAGTCTGGGAAGGTGGGACAGGTATGAATGCAGAGCAGTTGCAGAAGAGAGAGTGGAGCTTTTACACTTTGGCTCTCCATGCTGGTCAGGAGCCGGATTCGGTTACCGGGGCGAGGGCGGTTCCCATCTATTAGAACACGTCGTTAGTGCTGGGTGACACGGCTCGGGCGAGCCGGCTTTTCTCGCTCGAAGAAGTCGGGAATGTCTATACCCGGATTATGAACCCCACCCAGACCGTGTTCGAGGAACGTATTGCAGCCCTGGAGAAATGGGCAGGGGCGCTCGCAACCGCCTCGGGCCAGGCTGCCATAACTTATGCGGTCCTTAATATCGTCAATTCGGGCGACGAACTGGTCTCTTCTTCGACGCTCTACGGGGGCACATACAACCTCTTCCACCATACCCTTCCAAAACTGGGTGTGAAGGTCGTTTTGTCGATCCGTCCGATCCGGAAAATTTCCGCAAAGCAATTAACGCACGAACCAGGGCGGTCTATGCGGAAACCATCGGCAACCCGAAGATCGAGGTGCTGGACATCGAAAGGGTGGCCGGGATCGCACACGGGCATGGCATTCCGCTGATCGTGGATAACACTTTCGCTACCCCGTATCTCTGCCTACCCATAGAGTGGGGGGCTGATATCGTGGTCCACTCGGCTACCAAGTTCATCGGCGGACATGGCACCTCTATCGGCGGGGTGATTGTTGACTCAGGGAAGTTCGACTGGACCAACGGCAAGTTTCCCGGTGTCGCGGACCCTGATCCGAGCTATCACGGCCTATCCTACATTGAGGCATTTGGCAATCTTGCTTACATCATCAAGGCGCGGGTAACACTCCTTAGGGACACCGGTGCCGCCATCAGCCCATTTAATTCCTTCCTGTTCCTACAGGGAATCGAGACGTTGCCACTTCGCATGGCACGCCACGTGACGAATACCTCGATCATTGCGCGCTTCCTTCAGATGCACCCGCGGGTGGAATGGGTAAATTATCCGGGGTTAACCGGCAACCCGTCTTTTGATCTGGCGCAAAAGTACTTCCCGCAGGGTGCCGGTTCCATCCTTACCTTCGGAATCAAGGGTGGCAGCGAGGCCGCCCTCAGGTTCATCGACAATCTTACCCTGTTTTCTCATCTGGCCAATGTGGGGGAAGCCAAGTCGCTGGCGATCCATCCCGCCAGCACCACGTACCAGCAGCTTACCCGGGAGCAGCAGGCGGACAGCGGTGTAACCGCTGATCTGATACGCCTTTCAATTGGTTTTGAGGGGCCGGAAGACCTGATCTATGACCTAGAGAAGGGGTTGGCGGCCAGCCGCCGCGGAAAGAAACAGAAGCAATCTTCACCGTACTGATTCCATAAATGAAAATCGATGAAAATAATTCTTGACATTTCATAGTTAGACATATTAATATTACTCTATCATTTTGATAGATAAAATATACTAAATACGAACGCGCTGACTGGATATCTGGAGGCCGATAACTCATTTAAAGAGACTATCGGCCTTTTTTGTTTCCAGGGTGGCAGATGAGGGAGGTAGCGACCCTCCCAATCGATGAACAACGCAAGGCTGACCATACGAACTGGAGGCCGGACCCGAAAAGCGGGTTCCGGCCTTTTTCATTCATTGGACTGTAAGGAAAAAAACACAGACTCTGGGAAGCAAAAGCTACAATCGGGTCCCGGCGGAGGGAGGAACGCAAAATTGATACGTAAACTAGCACAATGGATTGTCCACTACAGAATTGCTGTTTTTCTGGTAATCGTGGCTATAACTGTTTTCTTCGCTTGGCAACTGAAGGACATCAAGATCGCCTTTGGCGGAGGGGACATCGTTCCGCCGAACCATCCGTATGTAAAACTGAACGACAAGATGGTGGAGACTTTCGGCGGTGAACATCTGGTCGAGATCGCCGTCCAGGTTAAGGATGGCGATGTCCTCGATCCTAAAAACCTGGCCAAGATTTACCGGATCGACCAGAAGCTGCGCGAAATGCAGGGAGTTGTGACTCACACGATCACCTCAATCGGCTCACGGAAGTTCGACCGCGCAAATTTTTACTACGATGAGTTGGGATACTCCTCAATCCACTTCGACAAATACCAGGACATTGTCCGGAAGATCACCGCTGGCGATGGCAAGGAGGCGGCCGCCTTCCGTGAGGAGGTGCTGAACAGCGGCCTGGTCGGATCTTTCGTCTCTCCCGATCTGAAGAGAACGCTCGTCCTGGTCGGCTTCCATTACGAGGAAGACTACCGCTATATTTTTGAAACAATAAAGAAGATCGTGAACGACGAAAAGGACGCGAACACGGAGTTCTTCCTCGCTGGCCGGCCGATCATGCTGGGCTACATCGATTCCGCCTTCCGGGGCATACTGATCGTCTTCGCCATAGCTGTACTTGTCATGGTGGTGACTCTATATCTGGACTTCCGGACGATCCGCGGCGTCCTTCTGCCGCTCTCTTCGGGATTGATAGGTGTCATATGGGGCGTAGGTTTCATGGCTTTCCTCGGCCACAGGATCGATGTCCTCGGAGTGACCATTCCATTTCTGCTGATCGCCCTGGCGCACGGTCATTCGGTCCAGATCCTTTCGCGTTACTACTACGAATTCGCCAACGGCCGCAACCGCGAGGAAGCTGCTGTCGAGTCGATGATCGCTCTGCTAAAACCGATGACCACCTCTATCTTTGCCGACGCGGTAGGCCTGTTCGTTCTAATCCTGATGCCCTTCAAGAGCGTCCAGTCGATGGCCCTGGTCGGAACTGCGGGCATCGTTGCGATCTGCGTTGGTTGCTTTATATTCATACCTGTATCCCTTGCACTGCTGCCGCCTATGAAGCAATCGTCCGTCAATCGTGAGGAGAAGTGGTTCGGCCCTCTATTTGAACGTCTGGCGGTTTTCTCCCTGGGAAGAGGGAAGTGGCCGATTCTCGGATTCACCGCCGTTGTTCTTGTCATCGCGCTGGTCGGGGCCTTCAAGGTGCAGGTCGGGGAGCTACAATCCGGCTCTCCTGATTTCTGGCCGAGCGCTCCATATAACAAGGCGGAGAAGATAGTCGAACAGATGACCGGCGGTACCCCATACTGGATCAATATTGAAGGGGACCACACTGGGGCGCTTTACGATGCCAAGGTCTTCCGGGACGTCAATGCCCTCCAGCGCCACCTGGAGGAACGTCCGGAGGTGGGTTACTCGATATCCTACGTGGACAGCCTCAAAAAGGTGAATGCCGCCTGGCACGAAAACGACCCGCGCTGGGATATCCTTCCCACTGACACCGCGTCGGCGGGCCAATTCATCGGGATGGTCGGTAGCGGCCAGGGTTATGAGGATACCAAGGATTTGTTCACCAAGGATTACAAATCGGGTGCCATAAAGGTCTTCCTGAGAGACCGCAAGCCGGACACGCTGCGCAGCATCATCGCCGACACGCAAGACTTTCTTAAAAATAACCAGACGAGCAACGTCCGGTTCGAGTTCCCCGGCGGTTTGGCGGGAATCTACGCGGCCATCAACGAGGAGATCGAGAAGAACGAGTTCCTGAGCGTAGCCATTGTGGTTGTCGCCTGCCTCCTGCTGACCGTTCTTGCCTTCAGGTCGGTGCTTGCCGCACTTATAATATTTGTCCCGCTCTTGATCGGCAAGGCGATCACAATGGCCTTCATGGGTTATGGTGGGATTGGTTTTTTCATCTACACGCTGCCGGTCATCACGCTCGGTTTCGGACTGGGAATCGACTTCTCGCTCTACATCCTTGCCAGGCTGAAAGAGGAGATTTCCGACTCGGGCGACTTCAACAGAGGGTACATCAAGGCGCTTGCCACCTCAGGGCGCGCGGTGCTGTTCACCGGTCTCACCATGACCGGCGGGCTACTTACCCTCCTGCTCTCGGAGATGCGCTTCCAGGCTATCCTTGGCTCGATGCTCTCCGTGGTGGTCATGGCCAACACGATCATCGCACTGGTATTCTTCCCGGTATTATTATCGGTTTTCAAACCGAAATTTTTGTTCAAGAAGGAGGGGAAATGATTATGCATCATTATGCGAAGAAATGGGTGCCTCTACTGGCTGCGATGTTGTTGATGGCTGGTACCGTCCCCGCCCGGGCGGCGGACGAACGGACCGCGGAACAGGCGGCAAGCCAGAGCGCGGCCTCCGAGACCGCAGCTCAGGCCGCTGATCAGGAGACGGCCAGCCCGGATTCTACCTCGACCCAGTCTGCGCAACAGCCTGAACCGGTGCTGGAAAGCAAGCAAGCTTCTGGCAATGTCGAAACATTGCCAGAGTCGTATAACCCCTTTAACTGGCTCCTTTACAAGCCGCTCTGGGCACTGACCGGCTTAATCGGCGACTTCAACCCCATCGGAAAACATGTGTCGGACCCGCTTGAGGAAGCGGTTCCAGGGCTGCAATTCAAGGGATTCCTCAACACCATCACGCAAATCAACACGACGGCCTCCACTAATGATGTCGGACTTGGCGGCAGGGACAAGGACTGGCGGCTGCAGAAGCAGGAATTCCGCCTCCAGACCGAATTCAAGTACCAGGCAAATGATAATATTGAATTAGTGAACATCGATAATATGCAGTATGACGGAGCATACGACTTTCAAAGCAGCAATGGCCTTTACCGAAGCGGAGAGTCAGACCAGGTATACTATTCCCAGGGGAAGCGGATCATTCGCGAGCTATATGCCCGCGGGAATTACGGGAACTTCAACTTCACCCTTGGCAAACAGATCGTGAACTGGGGTAAGATGGATGGGAAGGTCATTGATATCGTCAACGCGCAGGACTGGCGCGACGTGGTCGATTCTCACATCGGCGATTACGAGTGGCGGGATCTCGGCCAGTGGATGGCGTATGCCTCGATTAGGCCTGTTGAGAATGCAACCGTCAGCCTCCTCATTAATCCAGACTTCCAGCCAAACCTCTACCCGTCCCCTGGCTCGCCCTATTGGTTCCCTTTTGCACCCTCCTCTCCCCTACCTGCAAATGCAGCAAAACCTTCAGGTTTTAACCGCATTGGGGACGAAGAGATTGGCCTGCGCGCGGACACCACAGTCGGCGGTCTCTCCATCAGCGGACTCTACTATTACGGGTTTGACCGTGATCCGGTTGGCTTTTCTTCCGATGGTTTGTTTCACTATACCCGTGAAAACCGTTTCGGCTATGCGGCGGACTACGGGACCAGCATCTTTGGCCAGCGTCTGATCATCCGTTCGGAAGGTCTCTATACGCATGGTATGGCGTTTAACACTTCGGATCCGACGGCGCCAAACGGGATCGTGAAGAAGGATGTTGTCAAGATCGCTCTCGCCTTTGAAACCTCGATCTTCTCTGACGAGAACAAGATCGACATCCTCTATCAGCCGATCTACACCACCCAACTGGGATTCGACCCACGCACCTCAAGCACACTCACAACACCGGCGGCCCGTGCCGATATCTTGCACGTCGTCAACGTAAGCCATTCATTCCGTTCAACAAGCGACAAGCTGTCCGTTTCAGCTACAGGATATCTTACCGGCGGATCCGATTTCGCCGGATTTTCTTACAATGTCGGCGGAGGGTGGAAATTCAGCGATAATCTCAGGGCTAACGTAGCCTTTAACGACTACGAGGGAGGAAATACCCGGATTCCCTGGGGGGCATACGAGAAGTGGAAGAACGTGACTATCGATCTCAAGTACGAGTGGTAAAACGCAGAAATAAAGGAGCGGTGGCATGAGAGACGACAACATTGACAAGATGATGAACCATCAAAAAGGAATGCGGACTTTGCGTCGTTTGATCTTTGAGGCTGCTTTAGTTCTGGCAGCAGTTTTCCTCCTGTCCGCCTGCTCCTGGACCGGAAAAAGTGAGAAGGAGGTCCACGCCTCGGCATGGATTTCCTACCGCCTTCCCTTCAACCATGTAGTTTTCGATCTGAAGCTGACCGGAGAAAAGGATGGTTGGGCGGTGGGGGAGCGCGGGCTGATCCTCCATTTCAATGGCACGGCATGGGAACAGGTCGAGTCTCCCGTTGCAGTCCCTCTGTTCGCCCTTTCTTTTCCGGAACCGCGACATGGTTGGGCGGTCGGTGCTGACGGGACGATCCTGGAAGGATCAGCAGAAGGATGGCAAGAAGTCCCCAAGGTGGACAAATGGAACCTGATGTCGGTGGCGTTCACATCGCCTGCGGACGGCTGGGCGGTCGGAGAGCGCGGCTCTATCCTGCATTACGATGGCAAGGTCTGGAAGAGCGCAGCCTCGCCGGCGAATAAAGTGACGCTAAACCGGATCGTCTTCAACGGCCCGAGTGACGGCTGGGCTGTGGGAAATCAGGGACTGATCCTCCATTACGACGGTAGGGAGTGGAAGGCGGTTCACGGTCCGACCGACCGTACCTTGTATGGAGTCGCATTTCGCACCCCTACCGACGGCTGGGCCGTCGGTGAAAAGGGAACTATCCTCAGGTATGACGGCACGTCGTGGTTGACCGCGGAAAGCCCTGTGGAGAAGACATTCCTGAGCGTGGCGTTTCCCAACGAGAAAGACGGATACATCATCGGTCGCGGCGGAGAGATCCTTGCCCTGCGTAACGGCAAATGGACGCAGGAGACAGAATCGCCGACCGGCAAGACGTTGTACGGTATTTCCGCCGGTTCTGACGGGCAGCCCTGGTTGGCCGCCACCAGCCGCGACATCTTCAAAAAAAGGTCTTGAGGGGAATAAGAAATGATATGAAAAAGAGGGGGAAGGAGGCGTGGAGCTTTACAAATGAATTGAGGAGAACTCAACGTGGATACAACGCAACACATCAAGCTAAGCGGATTACATGAGGCCGTAACGGAAAGGAGAAAGAAATGAAATTATTTGGTAAAACGAGCAGGAAGATCATCGGACTTGGCCTGATTGCCGTGACTGCGTTTGCGGTTGCGGCCGAATCCGGTATCGCCAAGGAAACCGTCGATTGGAGCAAAGTCGCCTGGTACCCGGTCAAGTCCCCCTCCCCATGGAAAGAGTGGCAGTGGAACCCGAAAAAAGAAGGACGGACCTGGAAGTATGTCGAAGAACTGACAGCCGCGGAGAAGGAGTACTGGCAAATCGATCCGCGCTGGTCGCACGAAATCCCGAGGGACAAGGATTTTCCTAAACTGCCGGAAGCGAAATATCCATTCAAGCCCCCTTACAGCGGCGAAGAGTTGAACGCCCTTGCGGAAGCGGGGGGATCGACAACCACCATGTGCGGTCTACAGACCCATCATGGCTATCATATCAACAGGACAAAGGACCGCACCGGGGTGATAACAAAGTCCGACCAGATATGCAACACGATCAAGCACTTCAAGACGTTCGGACAGGAGCTCTATGATCTCAAGCCCGGGCAGGAGCAGGGCGCCTTTCTGGTAGTCATTACGTCTCCCCCCGAGGATGCAGGCACCGTTTCACTCTCCAAGTTCTATAAGGATGGCCCTGGCGTCTCTAAAGTCGAAGACCGCTGGGCATACCTCCCCAGCCTGCGGCGCGTCCGCCGGATCTCCGGTGCGAAAGGCGAGGATTATATCCCCGGTTCCACTGATACCTATGATGACACTTTCCTGCGCGACTTCTGGAAATATGACTCGAAGATCATCGGCGTGGACATTCTCTACCAGGCGTGCAACACAAACAAGCCTTACGGGCCGATCAAAGGTCCCTACCGTGCCGATGGCGGTGTTGAATGCTATGTTGTTCTCAGCAAGCATTACGATAAGGGTTACTACCTAAGCCAGTGGATCAGTTGGTTCGAGAAGAAGAGCGGCCATATGATCCGTACCGAACAGTGGGACCGTAGGGGTAACTTCCACAAGATCAACGAGAAAGGCCTGAGCGGTGTGGTCTCTTATTACGGCAAGGATGTCTATCCGTGGCTGGAAGCGATGAAGGGCGGGCTTACCGAGGCCGGGACTGAGCGACGGGCGCTCCTGCATGGTGGCGGCCCCTGGACATTCTGGGATATCGAATCGGATATCCAGACCTATACCATCCCGCACAACGATCCGAAAGTTTCAAACGTTCCCAATGAGAAATTCGGCAACCTGGACGTATACGCCGGGAAGGAAACCTGGAAGCAGCTCTTTCAGCCGCAGCGTATCGAGAACCCGTTCGTGAAAACGGCGCCGACGGTGAACTTTACGGCGAAGGACTTCCCGCCCACACCGCCGCTCTATCGCGACAAGTTCCCCAAATTCCGCAAGATCGTACTTCCCGCGGAGATCGCATCCAGGATCAAGAAGGAAGAGTTGGAGAAGCGGAAGCTGTTCTAATTTCAGACGCCAGATGCCGGTGCCCGCGGGATACTCGCGGGCACTGATATTCAAAAAAGAGGAGCGCCAAAATGCATGACAATTTGAGTGACCTTCCCATAACGGATGATACACCCATAAATCTCAATGAGAAGACCTGCCCGACCCGCGAACAGCGGCTGTCGGTAGCTATAAACGCCTATTACGGGAAGATGAGCGACCTGGTCCAGGGGACGCGTGATAAAAGCATCGTTCAGCCGGACCGCTGCTTCGAACAGTCGGGGAACTGCCTCCTTGCGCTCAACGCCCAGCGGCTCATAAGCATTCGTGACTCTGTGCTCCTCTTTCACTCTCCGATAGGCTGCGCCGCGGGGCAACACAGCAGCCACGAGCTTTTTCAGCATATTCCCGTAGAGCAGGGGCGCCCCGCCGATCTCGACTTTTTTCATGCGGTGAGCACCAATCTCACCGAAAAAGATGTTGTCTTCGGCGGCGGTGACAAGCTGGTGGCGGCGCTCAAGGAGGCGGACCGCCGTTATTCACCTAGGGCGATATTCGTGGTGACCTCCTGCGCCTCCGGCATCATCGGCGACGACCTCGAAGGGGCGGTCAGCGAAGCGCAGCCGCATGTGAAAGCCAAGATCGTTCCGTGCCACACGGAAGGTTTCCGCTCGCGCGTCACGCAGACCGGCTACGACGCATTCTGGCACGGTGTCCTCAAGTATCTGGTGAGGAAGGACCTGCCAAAGCAGAAGGACCTGGTCAACGTCACCAACATGTTCTCTTATACATGGATGGACAAAATCGAGATCACCCGGCTTCTGAACAAGCTCGGGCTCAGGGTCAATTTCATTCCCGAATTCGCTTCGGTCGAAGACCTTGAGAATATGGGGGCCGCGGCAGTTACCGCGCCGATCTGCCCGACATTTGCCGATTACCTGATGCGGGGGCTGGATGAGCACTTCGGCGTTCCCTATTTCAAGGACGTGATTCCGTTCGGCATCAATAAGACCGATGAATGGCTCCGCCAGATCGCAAGTTACACCGGCAAGGAGAAGGAGGTCGAGGAACTTATCAGGGAGGAGCACGCAACCTGGATTCCGAAAGTCGACAGGATCAGGCAGGGGCTTGAGGATATCCGCAAGGGCTTTGTGGAGAAGGGACTTAAAAAGGAAGGCGAGAAGCTGACCGCCATCGGCGCGGTCGGTCAGGGGCGCGTCATTGGCCACGCAGTATTCCTGGAAGAGCTCGGGCTTGAGGTTGCAGCCGCATGCACCATCGATTACGACTCGCTGATCGCTGATTCCTTTGATTCGCTCGTTAAAGAGGTTGGAGATTTCGTTATTCTCGTCTCAACCTTCCAGGCTGCTGACTACGCAAACCTCTTCAACCGGATCAAGCCGGACCTTTCGCTCCAGGCCCCTTTCAAGGGGGGAGTCATCAAGTCCGCCAAGACGATCGCAACCATCCACTGGCTCCGGGGCGATCATCATCCATCCCAGACCCAGGCGGGATATGCAGGTGCCGTTGGATATGGCAACATGATCCTGCGCTGCTTCCAGAACGATGCCCTGACCAAACTGCTCGCGGGCTTTGACGACTCGCCGTACAAGGAGTGGTGGTATAACGCCGATCCGATGCATTTCGTGAAGGGGAAGGACGATATCTTCAAGTCAAACCCTGTCAAGATCGAAGAGCATCTTCATGGTGAAGGCCACGACCATGGCCACGATCACGGGCATGATCATGCGCACGAACATGGGCACGAACATAGTCTCGCCTCCGGCCACGACCACGGCCATGCCGGTGGCCATGAGCATGGTCATGGCTCTCCCCATGTTCATAGAGCCGAACCTTGTGAGAAGAGCAATGAAGCCAGGCGAGCGGCCTGTACCCGGAAATGATCAAAACCGGATGACCTGCATCGTCGTCCCGAATGTTCGTAGAAATATCGTCATAAACAGAATATAAGGAGAATAAGGGATGACTCCATCTGCAACAGTACTTAAATTTCAAAACGAAGATGATAGGATAGCCGCGCTCGATCCCAAGGATCGCCCCTTGCAGGAGACACCACGACACACTTGTGCGTTGGGTGGAGTAATGGCGGCATCCTCCGCTGTTGCGGGGGTAGTGCCGATCCTTCATTCGGGAGGAGGGTGCGGTTGGGCAAATTTCTTCGGGTTCATCGGCGCAAGCGGCGGCGGGCAGATTGGTGATGGCGGCGCAATGATGACACCCTGCACCACTTTGCTCGAAAAGCATGTGGTCTTCGGCGGCGAGGAGAGACTGCGCGACCAGATCCAATCGACCTTCGAGCTGATGAACGGGGACCTTTTCGTTACGGTTTCGGGCTGCATCCCGGCGCTGATCGGCGACGATGTCGAAGGGGTGGTCTCAGAATTCAGGAAGCCGGAATATCCTCCCATCATCAATGTCAAGTCGTCCGGATTCAACGGTACGTCATACGATGGGTACGATCTGTTTCTGGACGCCGTTATTAACCAGTATCTTGAAGAGAAACCGCTCCAGAAGGGACTGGTCAACATCCTCGGGGTCCAGCCCTGCCAGCATATATTCTGGAAGGGAGACCTGCAGTTGATCAAGAGCAACCTCGACTCTATAGGACTGGAGGCCAACCAGATTTTTGGCGGCAGGTATGGTGTTGAAAGGCTGAAGAAAATACCGGCCGCCGAGTTGAATATTGTTCTCAATTCCTGGCAGGGGGTGGATGCGGCGAAAAAGCTCAAGGAGAAATTCGGTACCCCTTATATCGTCTGTCCGGGGACACCGATAGGACCGATAGAAACAACACGCTTCCTGCGCACCGTTGCCGAGCACCTGGAAGTCAAGACGGAACTCCTCGACCAGTGGATCGAGACCCAGACAAAGATTGCCTACGATGATTTCAATATGGTCGCCACCTTCCTTTATATGGGATTCTGCAACGTTTATTTTGCCGTTGTCGCGGAGTCGAACATGGCAATCGGGCTGGTTCGGTACTTCACCAATGAGTGCGGCCTGCTACCGGCTGTTGTAATTGTAACCGACAATCCGCCCGATGAAGCGCGGGAGCTTATCGCCGACAGGCTCACGAAGGATCTCGAAGGGATGATCGTTCCCGACGTCTTTTACGAAAACGACACCTACCTGATCCACAAGAAACTGGAGAAATACAGCTTCATGCTCCTGTTAGCAAGCTCCATGGAAAAGTACGCCGCCAAGAAATACATGGCCGGTCATCACACGGTTTCATTCCCTGCTTTTGATCGGATTATCCTGAAGCGTACCTATGCGGGCTTCGGCGGCGGGAATGTCCTTCTCGAAGATCTGTTCAGCAAATTCGCGAGGCCGTTCTAGAACATTCGCTCATGGCGGGGTGAGTTCTTAATGGATAAGGTTGGAAGCAGTGAGTTGGAGAAACGGCCATGAGCTGGGTGCGGGTTGCTGTCGCTTCTACGGATGGATTCGCCATTGACCAGTCACTGCCGCAGGCCTCTTTGTTTAGAGTCTACGATGTTGATCCGGAGGGACCCAGGTTCGTCGAACAGCGCAATGTAGCCGGAGCTTCTGTCGGCGGAGATCCCAGCATGGCCGCAACAGAACTGACGGTTGATGAACTTCTGGATCTGATTTTGGACTGTTCGATCCTTATTGTCCGATCTCTGGGCATTGAAGCGGGAGGAAAGATGCGTATCGGCTGGGTAACTGTCTATGAGGCTGATATGCAGGTTGAAAAGGCATTGAAAAAACTTTCAAGGAGTCCGCTTTTCAGAAAAGCCCTTGGTGATGAAGCTTACGCAACCTGCAAGGACGGGAAGTTCTGATCAATAATAGAGATCAAAGGGGGAAGCGAATGAGTAATGAACAACATAACATCGCACGCAATACGGTGCCTACCAGGGAAAACCGCTTGAACACCATTACCGCTTATGTGGGAAGTGGCAATGAAATAGAAGGCAAAGCCAGAGGCGGCTGTCTTCTGCAGCAGGACCGCAGGTTTTCGCAATCGGCCGCCTGCGCGGAGATGATGCCGCTCTGTAACTCCGCGCTGATCGACGGGAATGCCGTGATCGCCCACTCGCCGGTAGGATGCTCGGGGATGCTGTCTGTAATCAACATCATCGGCAAGGCGGGACGGCTGATGCGCGGCATGCTGGCTCAGAACGCCCGCAGCATTTCGACCAACCTGAGCGAGCACGACGTTGTTTACGGTGGTGGAGCAGAGCTTGAGAAAGCCATTCTGGAAGCCGATGCGCGTTACAGTCCGCCGGCCATAACGATAGTTACGTCGTGCGCTTCCGGCATAATCGGCGACGATGTCGATTCAATTGTGAAGGGAGTGCAGCACAGGGTTAAAGCCACCCTGATTCCGATGCAGTGTGAAGGATTCCGCTCCGGAGTTGTCTCCACGGGTTACGATGCATTCCTTTCAGCGCTTCTGCAAGTAATAGATCCTCCCAAGCGGAAGCGCCAAGACACGCTGCTGCTGATCAACCCCCTCTCAATATCACGTCCCAATGAGGTTGAAATCGAGCGTCTTCTCCAACAACTGGGGCTCAAGGCCCAATGGTTCCCCCTCTTTACCGATTTCGAAAACGTCCGCGATGCCGCGGAGACGGCCGGGGTTGCTTCCCTCTGCTCCTTGATGAGCAACTATTTCTTCAAACAGTTCAAGGATAAGTTCGATGTGCCCTTCGTGGAGCCCCCCATGCCGGTAGGTCTCGAATTTACGGACTGGTGGCTGCGTGATGTGGGAAAGATGCTGGGGATCGAAGACCGGGTCGAACAGCTTATCGAGTCGGAACACGCCCGGGTCAGGCCGCAGATCGAAGAGTTGAAAGCGCAACTCCAGGGGAAACGCGCCTATATCGGATTCAACCTGGAAAAATCTCTTTCCCTGCAGAGTCTGCTGATAGAGCTGGGGATCGAAACAGTCGTTTCCACCGGTTTCGAGTACAGTGACGCCTACGGCCTTGACCGTATCGAAAACTTGAATAAGCGATGCAGCGGCAACTATACGCTGCATATCGGAAACTTCCAGCATTTCGAGTGGGCGCATCTGTTCAATCGCGAAAAACCCGATATGCTGGTCGGCGGCCTGGAACTGGGAGGCGCGGCCCTGCGTCAGGGGGTTCCGGTGGCGCCGGTGCTTCCCGGCACCTTTTACCTCGGTTATGACGGCGCTGTGAACTACGGCAAAGAGATAGTGAAATCCCTGCGCAATACCGCATTCAGCCGAAAACTTGCCGAGCGGGTAAAGCTTCCTTACCGCAAGAGCTGGTTCAGACAGAAAACGCATAAGTATATCGGAAGGAGCGAACCATGAGCTTTGTCGAATCACCCCGTTCCACCTGCGCGCTGGGTGGCGCGCTGACCTACGTAAATTCTCTGTCGAGAACCGCTCCCATAATCCACGCCGGTCCCGGATGCGGCAGTGTCCTGACATTTGGCCAGAACTTCGGCGGCGGGTACCAGCATATCGGTTATTCAGGCGGTTTCGCAGCCCCATCATCAAATACCATGGAGCGTCATGTCGTTTTCGGCGGCGAAGACCGGCTTCGGGAACAGATTACTACAACACTGGAGGTGATTGACGCCGATCTCTATGTCGTTATTACCGGCTGCACCGCCGGTCTTATCGGTGACGATGTCCGGGCCGTAGTCGGCGAGTTTGCCGAAAAAAGGAAAAATGTTGTCTTTGCCGAGACCCCCGGGTTCAAGGGGAACACTTATACAGGGTACGAAATTGCCACACGGGCGCTTTTAAGTCAGGTCGTCCGGCCTTCAGCCAAAAAAAGTCAGAGAACGGTCAATCTTCTGGGGATCGTTCCTGCCCAGGACCCTTTCTGGCAGGGGAACCTGGCTGAGATTCGCCGCCTCCTTGAGAAAATCGGGGTCAAGGTGAATCTCTCCGGGGATGGCGACAGGTTGGCAGGGGTGCGGCGGGCGGCCGAGGTCGCGCTGAATATAGTTCTCTCCCCCACAACAGGGCTGGCGGCGGCAAGATATTTATGGGAAGCGCATGGTGTTCCATATATTCAGCTTCCTCTTCCGGTCGGCGTGGAGACCGGTTCGTTCCTGAGAAATGTCGCGGAAGTGTTCCGCCTTGAGGAAGCGAAAGTGGAAAGCGTCATTGCTGAGGAAGAGGAATTTCTCTGGAAGCACCTCGTTAAGCTGAGCGAGGCCTATGCATACATCCTCGTCAACCGCGAGTTCGGGATTGTGAGCGACTCCAATTACGCCATCGGTCTTACGCGTTTTCTCACGAACGATCTGGGGCTGATTCCACGTATTGTCATCCTTACGGACGATCCGCCGGAGCCGCTGCATGATTCGATCCACGCGGGTTTCGCCGGATTGGAAGGGGGCATTGCGCCGAAGGTCGTCTTCGAGCCGGATGGCTTCAACATCGCCTGTCTTATTGAAGATAACCGCCCGGACATCCTTCTCGGCAGCACGCTGGACAGGGAAGTCGCCAAAAAGCTGCTTGTCCCGATCCTCCCGCTTTCATTTCCGCTGACCGACCGGGTCGCGCTTTCCAACGGGTATGCCGGTTACCGAGGCGCCGTCAACCTGGCCGAAGATCTGGGTTCGGCTATCCTGTCGACGTGAGAGACCGGGCATGTGTGAATAGGACTCAGTCACAAATATGCACTGAAAGGAGGATTTAGTCTAATGGCATTGGAAGAGAAAATCAGGGAGTTGATAGCTGTCGGCGCATCAATCGCAGCGAACAACCCTCCGGAGGTAAAATATCGCATAGGGCGCGCCAGGGAACTGGGGGCCGACGATGCGGCGCTCAACGATGCGGTCGAAATAGGGCGGCTGGTCCGCCGTGGCGCCGCTTCGAAGACGGACGTCTTCGCCCTGAGCCTGGCGACGACCCCCCCACAGCGGGAGAGAGGCGGTTGCCGGAAGGGGGGCGCAGGCCGCGGCAACGGCCAGGGTGACGGCTGCGGCGGCGGCCGGGAATCGGAGCCATTGGCATAAAAGCAAAGAGACGGTGGGAACAGCCTGGGAATCACTCCGCCTATTGAATTCACTTTAACAGGAAGGATCAGAGTCGATGGTGAAGGACAGTGCGAAAAACAGTTTGAAAGAGATACAAAACGTCTATTCCGGACCGGAGGGTAAGCTCTGGGAGATGGTCATGGGTGAGCAGATCCATGTCGGCGGATATGCAGAATCCATGGTGCTGGCGCAAAAGGCCGGGATCAAAAAGGGAGACAGGGTCTTGGACTTATGCAGCGCCCTTGGCGGCGGATTACGGTTCCTGGTCAAGAATTTCGGTGTCCAGGGGTTTGGAGTTGACGGAACCGAAAATATGGTGAATGAGGCCAGGAAAAGGGCTGCTGATGAAAATCTGGGGGATAGGATCGAATTCAGGCTTGCTGATGTGCAGGATGTGCCATGGCCCGATGAGACCTTCGATGTCGTCTGGGGAGAAGATGCCTGGTGCTATGTTGCGGATAAGGAAAGGCTGATTTCCGAGGCTGCCCGCCTATTGAGGAAAGGCGGGACTCTTGCCTTTTCGGACTGGATCGAGGGTTCTCAAGGGTTGACCGATGCGGAAGCAGAAAGGATTTGCGACAATTCCCTCGGCATGACCTTCCCATACATGGAATCGCAAAAAGGCTACGAAAGACTGATTGCCAAATATGGCTTGGAACTCGTTTCTTCAGAGGACCTTAACGATCATTTCGCGGAAATGATCGATCTGTATATCAAGATTGTCACCAAGCAGCTCCTTTATGATGCCTTGCGTATTGTGGGCGACAACATGGAGTTTTTCCAGGCGAAAGGCGCCGAAATGGCGTTTTGGCTGGAAATGGCCCAGGCGAAAAAATTCAGCCGGGGGAGGTGGATCGCAAGGAAAGTGTAAAATGCCGGGTTGAAAACAAGATAGTCTTTCTAAAAGAGGATCACTTAATATGGACAGTAATTACCAGTTGTTTTTGTTTTCAGGGCTAGCCATCATCATGTGGGGGCTTTGGGGATTTTTCGGCAAACTTGCACTGGAAAAGGAGATGACGCCGACAACTTTATTCCTGGCGGAGGTATTCATGAGCGTTGTTTTCTCGATACCCATATTGGTCATGAGCCTTCGCAAGAATGATTCTTATCTGCCTCATGTCTCATGGAACATCTTCGGTTTGATTTCCGGCGCGGGCCTGGCCCTGGGACTTTTGTTCTATTACATGGCACTGGAAAAAGGCCAGGTCTCCATTGTCGTACCGTTGACCGCCATTTATCCAATCGTCTCAGTGTTCCTTGGCTCTGTAATTCTGAAGGAGAAGCCGAGTCCCCTCCAATGGGTAGGTGTCTTTCTGGTTATACTGGGCTCGGTGTTGTTACTCTCAGGGCCTCTTGGCAAGGTTTCGCAGATTGAATAGTGGAGATGGCATATCAAACAATCGATGACAGGAGTAGACAGATGAAAGATTCGCAAATTGAAGAGATCCGCGCGGCGGTTCGCAAGAGGTACGATGCGGCTGCACTAGCCCTCCGGCCGCAATTTTCCTACCCCACCGGGCGGGAAGGGCTGTTGAAACTGGGCTACGAGGAGGCGTTTGTTGATTCACTACCTGCGTCTGTGGCGGACTCGTTCTGCGGTGTGGGCAATCCTCTCCTGACAGGAAATGTCCGGCCGGGGGAAACCATACTAGATGTAGGATGCGGGGCTGGCGTGGATCTTATCAGGCTGGCCAGCATGACGGGCCCCGAGGGAAAGGTATACGGGGTTGACCTGACTGCTTCCATGGTTGATAGAGCGTCAGATAATATAAGGAGTATGAGGATAGGAAACGCATGGGCGGAAGAGGCTTCAGCCGAATCGCTGCCGTTTCAGGATGAGACCTTCGATGTCGTGACCTCCAATGGTGTGTTGAATCTTTCCCCAATAAAAAAAGAATGCCTCGCGGAAATCCGCCGCGTGCTCAAGGCGGGCGGCAGGTTTTACCTTGCGGATATGATTCTGGAAGGTGAGGCCGGCGGGGAATCGCCGTGCGACCTCGATGCCTGGTCGGCCTGAATCGGCGGCACCATCCCCGGGCGGGATGTTGAAAGGCTTCTTCGGGAAGGTGGATTTCACGACGTGAAATTCATGGGCGTCAGCGGCTTCAGGACTTCTCCGAAAACGATTGGGGCGGTGTTCAGTGCTTTACGGGGCGCACAGGATCTTTCTATCTAATGCGATTAAGAAAAAAGGATGAGAGAAAGATTCACTAAATAAAGAAGTTGTTCGCATTATTGTTTCATCAAATACAGAACGTGGAGAACTGATATTATGGACCTGGGAATAAAAGACAAAGTTGCCCTGATTACCGGGGGGAATCGGGGTATCGGCAGGGCGACCGCCGTCGAGCTTGCCAAAGAGGGGTGCCGCCTCATCATCAGCGGACGGGACGCTGATGCGCTGGAAGCCGTGCGTACCGAGATCGCGCAGCTCGGAGCCGAGGTCATCTCTATCGAGGCCGACCTTGCGACCGAAAGCGGGGTGGAGTCGCTTATCTCCGGCGCAACCAAAGCGTTCGGCAGGGTGGACATTCTCTTTAACAACGCCGGCCACTCGCATCCCTCCACCACGCTTACGACCACCGACGGGGAGTGGCGGCTGATGCTCGATGTTCATCTGCTGGCTACGGTTCGCACCTGCCGGGCACTGGCGCCCGCCATGCGCGACCGTGGCTGGGGCCGAATCATCAACACGGCGTCCATCGCCGGTCTCTCGCCGATGAAGGGGATTCCCGACTATTCGGCCGCAAAGGCGGCGATCATCAGCTACACGCGTTCACTGGCGATGGAGCATTCGAGCAAGGGAGTTACTGCTAACGCCCTCTGCCCGGGACTGGTCCATACGGAAATCTGGGAAACTTTCGCCGACCAGATCGGCCCATCCATCGGCAAGACCCGCCAGCAGATATTCGACGCAGCGGCTTCCCAGGGGAGTGCTATCAAGCGCTATGCCCGTCCGGAAGAGATCGGCAAGGTCGTGGCCTTCCTTGCCTCCGAAGCGGCGAGTTACGTGAGCGGCAGTTCCATTCAGGTTGATGGCGGATCGCTTGCGGGTTTTGGAATAGAGTTTTGAAGATGACTTGTAAGTGCGGAAGGTAGTTGCTTGACAGTGGATGACATTCGTCTGCATTCAATCACCGCCTGAAAATTGTCTGTCGAAGCCGCAATATAAATGCTGCATCGGCATTTAGCGCACCCTGTTTGTATTCCTTTGTCAGGGTGCGCTTTTTTTATCTTCATTACGAGAAATAAACACAAATAAAGGGGTTTTCCCGGGCGAGCGAGGGAAACCCTGTGAAAATGTTATTGACATAAATCTGGTCATTTTGTATACTATTAAACGATAGATTTAGTAGTGTATATTTTGCCGACCAGACACCTGGAGGCCATGGATATTCATCCTTGGCCTTTTTTTATTTTTCGGAGATGAGGAATAAAGATATGGAGAGAGAAGGCTTCCGCGGGACAATAGGCATTAAGGGAAATGACCCGAAGAGACCCTCATGGGTCAAGCCCGCCGCCGTGGCCATTGTGACTCTGATCATCTGCGTGCTTGCCGTTTATCGATTTGTCCCAAGCGTCGGTAATCTCTTCCCTAGGTTAACTACGCACAACGGTAAAGGCAAGGAAGTCGAAACGGTTCCCGCGGTGAAATACACCTGTCCGATGCATCCTTTCATTGTCTCTGATCGGCCTGGCGCCTGCTCCATCTGCGGGATGTCCCTTGTTCCCCAGGAAAGCAAGGCGTCGCAGGGGAGCGCTTCCGCCATGGAGCCTCATCTCCCCGGCGGCGTATCGTTGAGCCCGACGCAACGGGTCATGGCAAACGTGGCAACGACGAAAGTGGACTTTCACGAGTTTTCTATGGACACCGTCGCTGTCGGCAAGGTGTCATGGGACGAACGGCGGCTGACCAGAATTTCAGCCCGGATACCAGGCCGCGTCGAGCAGCTCCATATTAACTTCACCGGCGCTCGGGTCAACGCTGGGCAGGCGCTACTCGATATATATTCGCCGGACCTCGTGACGGCGCAGAAGGAATACCTTCTGGCAATCGATGGAGTCGATCGGGCAAAGGATAGTTCCGTTGATTCACGGTCGATGATGGAAGGGCTGCGCGATGCGTCCCGATCACGCCTGAAGCTGTGGGGATTTACCGATGCGCAGATAGCTGAGCTTACGCGGACCGGACGACCTAAAGTCGCTGTTACCGTTTTCTCGCCGTCTGCCGGGGTAGTGACGGAGCGGCTTGTAACCGCGGGCCAGTATGTGAATGAAGGAGCACCGCTTTTTTCGGTTGCTTCGCAGTCAAGTGTCTGGGTCGAGGCGGAATTGTACGAGAACGAGATCGGCAGGGTGGCGGTCGGGACTCCTGCGGTAGTGACTACGGAGGCTTATCCCGGCAAGGCATTGCAGGGGAGGGTTGCATTCGTTGATCCAGTCGTCAACCCGGAGACCCGAACATTGAAGGTCCGGGTTGATCTTGCCAACCCGGGCGGTCTCCTGAAGGCGGAAATGTTCGTGAAAGTGGCGCTTAAAGGGCGGAAGGTCACGGCGCTGGCGGTCCCTGAAGGGGCCGTGATTGTCACCGGCGACCGGGCGCTGGCATGGATTGAGACAGCTCCCGGCGCCTTCGAGCCGAGATACATCGCCATCGGCCGCAAAGGGGAGGGTTTCTGCGAGATAATCTCCGGTCTTTCCAAAGACGAAACGGTTGCCGCTTCGGGAGGCTTCCTCATCGATTCGGAGAGCCAGTTGAAGTCGGCGCAGACAGGGACCCCACATGAGCGCGAAGGTAAAGGACGATGATCGACTGGGTTATTTCCGCATGCCTGGGGAACCGCTCCCTGACAATCCTCGGCGCTCTTCTGGTCCTTTGCTTCGGCGGCTGGGCGCTGCTCCGCACCCCGGTCGATGCCATCCCCGACCTCTCGGACAATCAACTTATCGTTTACACCATGTGGGAAGGACGATCTCCCAAGATCATCGAGGACCAGGTAACATACCCGCTGGCGAGCAATCTCCAGGGATTGCCTCACGTCCGGGCCGTCCGTTCGCAGACGATGTCCGGCGCCTCCATGATCTACGTCATATTCGAGGATTCGGTTGATCTCAACTGGGCGCGTACGAGGGTGCTGGAGCGGCTTTCCCGGATGACGGACAGGTTGCCGAAGGGGGTCACGCCGGTGCTCGGCCCGGACGGTACCGGGGTGGGGCACGTCTACTGGTACGTGCTGAAGAGCAAGAACCATGACCTGGGTGAGCTTCGGGCGATCCAGGACTGGTACCTGCGCACTCCTCTTGAGACCGTGCCGGGAGTTGCGGAAGTCGCGTCAGTCGGCGGCTTTGTCAAGCAGTACCAGATCGACCTCGATCCATCGAAACTGATCGCTTTCCGGGTGCCGGTGGAGGCGGTCGTGCGGGCCGTATCGATGTCCAACCGGGATGTTGGTGGCGACGTCGTGGAGCGGAACGCGATGGAGTATCAGGTGCGGGGCCGCGGCTATATCCGCGGCAAGGAGGATATCGATAATATCGTTGTCGGCACCACAATATCCGGAGTGCCGGTATACGTAAAGAATCTCGGCGTGGTGCAGATCGGCGGCGGGAGCCGGCGGGGACTGCTTGACGAAAACGGGGAAGGGGAGGTCGTTGGCGGCATAGTTGTCATGCGCTCCGGTGAGAATGCCAAGGCGGTGATCGACCGGGTGAAGGAGAAACTCGGGCAGTTGCGGAAAGGATTACCCGCCGGAGTCACGGTGGCGACCGCCTATGACCGGAGCAACCTGATCGACCGGGCCATCGGCACGCTCAAGCATGCGCTGCTGGAGGAGATCATCCTGGTCACCCTGGTGCACATCCTGTTTTTATGGCATTTCCGCTCGATACTTATAGTTACCGCGCCGCTGCCGCTGGCGGTCCTCATCTCATTTATCGGCATGCATTATGCCGGGATCAATTCCAACATCATGAGCCTGGGGGGAATCGCCATCGCCATCGGCGTCCTGGTCGACGCGGGGATCGTAATGACCGAGAACGTCATACGCCGGGCCGGACAGCATGGGCCAGGCTACGAAAAGGATATCCTCACAATCACGGAGAAGGCTGCGCAGCAGGTGGGCCGCCCGATTTTCTTCGCCATGGCGATCGTCATACTGGCATTCGTTCCGGTCTTCGCCCTGACCGGAACGGAAGGGAAGATGTTTCACCCGCTGGCGTTCACCAAGTCATTCGCCATGATCGGCTCCTCGATCCTTGCCGTGACACTCGTGCCGGTCCTCTGTTCCTTTCTCGTCCGGGGAAAGCTGCAGCGGGAAGAGGACAACAGGCTGATGAATGCGCTTATGAAAGTGTACCGACCGGTGCTCTCCTGGGCGCTTTCCCACCGCAAACAGACCGTCGCAACCGCCGCACTGCTCTTCGTGGTCGCCCTCGTTCTGACAACCCGGATCGGCAAGGAGTTCATGCCCCCCTTGAACGAAGGAAGCCTCCTTTTTATGCCGGTGACACTCCCCAATATTTCCATAAACGAGGCGAAGCGCCTGGTGACGCTTCAAGACCGGATCATCAAAGAAACACCGGAGGTTGATTATGTGCTGGGCAAGGTCGGCCGGGCCGATACCGCCACCGATCCGTCGCCCCTGTCGATGTTCGAGACGATCATCCTTCTTAAACCGCAGGAGAAGTGGCGACCAGGCATGACACCGGATAAACTGGTCGGAGAGTTGAACGGAAAACTGCTGATCTCCGGCGTGGGCAATGGCTGGACAATGCCGATCATCAACCGTATCAACATGCTCTCTACCGGGGTGCGGACCGACATCGGAGTGAAGATAAACGGTGATAATCTTGACACGTTGTCGGATCTGGCTGTCCAGGCTGAAGAACTGCTGAAAAAAGTGCCGGGTGCGGCGGACGTGGTGGCCGACCGGACGCAAAACGGAAATTACCTCGACATCGAGGTGGACCGTGAAGCAGCGGCGAGGTACGGGGTGAGCGTGGAGGAAGTAAACGACACGATTGAAACCGCGCTCGGGGGGATGGCTGCCACTACGGCGATCGACGGGCGGGGTCGGTATCCCGTACGAGTAAGGTTTCTTTGGGATTACCGTCAGGATATCGAGGCAATCCGGAGGATTCCGATTCCGCGGGGAGAGCTCAACTTTTCCGCAACCACTCAGGCAATGCCCGCCAATTACGTGCCTGTCGGCGGGGTGGGAGGGATGGCCAAAGCGGGCATGTCCGGCGCCACCGGCGCTTATATGGGACACGAAATATTGCCAATGAGGGTTGGGTCAAACGGAATGGCACAGGGAGGTCAGGTGCTTCTGGGGCAGGTTGCCAGGATATCGTATGCGCCGGGGCCCGCGATGATCAACGCCGAGAACTCGTTCCTGCGCTCGGTGGTGTTGTTGAACGTCCGCGGGCGCGACATGGGCCGCTTTGTCGACGAGGCGAAGGCGTACTTGGAGAAAAATCTGAAGTTGCCGCCCGGCTACTTCGTGGAATGGTCAGGTCAATACGAGAACCAGCTTCGCGCCAAAAAGACGCTGCAGGTCGTGGTGCCGCTGGTGCTCCTTATAATTTTCGTATTGCTGGTGATGGTATACCGTTCCGTCAAAGAGGCGCTCCATGTCATCCTTGCCGTGCCGTTCGCGCTGACCGGCGGAGTATTCCTGCTCTATTTCATGGGCTACAACTTTTCCGTGGCGGTGTGGGTCGGATTCATTGCGCTGTTCGGCACGGCTGTGCAGACCGGTATAGTTATGGTCATTTACCTTGAGCAGGCGGTTGAACGGGTCCGCAAGCGTGACGGGCGACTGACACGCGAGGCGCTGCGTGAGGCGGTGATGGAAGGAGCGCTGCTCAGGCTGCGGCCGAAAGTCATGACGGTCTCAACCATCGTCGCGGGTCTTATTCCCATTTTCTGGAGCACGCAGACCGGCGCCGAGGTGATGAAGCCACTGGCCACGCCGGTTTTGGGGGGGATGGTCTCGTCGCTACTGCATGTCCTTATCGTGACACCGGTCCTTTTCACCTGGCTGCGGGAACGTGAACTGGCGAAAATAGACAAGGCCACCGCTGTCGGCAAGGCCGAAGGGATCTGACGGGCGTTTTGCATGAGCTTGTCAGGGAGATTGTCCGCTTGCGCGGCCAGTAAATTCTGCATATGGAGGTATTTCATGTCAGGTGTTAAAGAGCTGTTGTACAAGGATCTGGAAGAAGCAGTTGTGGAGATGGACGAGGATAAGGCGGTCGAGACGGCCAAGCGGGTTGTCGAGGAGGGCTTAGATGCCTACGATGCTATTGAAAAGGGGCTGGCGGTTGGAATGGAACGGGCCGGGCAGCTCTTTGACGAGGAAGAGTACTTCATTCCCGAACTTCTCATGTGTTCCGACGCCATGTATGCGGGGATGAATATTCTGCGCCCCCATATCAAGCAGGAGAACGTCTCCGTAAAGCAAAAGGTAGTGATCGGGGTTGTTCAGGGGGATACTCACGATATAGGCAAGAATCTGGTGAAGATCATGCTGGAAACTTCCGGCTTCGATGTCACCGATCTTGGCCGGGATATTCCTCCATTGCGTTTCGTTGAGACCGCCAAGGAGATCAATGCCAGTATCATCGCGCTTTCGACCCTGATGACCACGACCATGGACGGCATGGGCGAGGTGGTGCGGAACTTGAATGAGCAGGGGATCCGTGACAAATTCAAGGTGATAGTCGGCGGTGGGCCGATTTCCCAAGGATTTGCCAACCGGATCGGCGCCGACGGATACGCGCACAATGCCGCCGATGCGGTGAAGCTGGCGAAAAGGTTGGTGGCATTGACATCGGCACACGTTTGAATCTGTTCCGGTGCTCTTCGATAAAGCATGATTTATTAAGACTCTTGGAGGCGTCTGATGGCAACTACGCATAATAATGAAGAGATGACATCGTTGGAGCGGATTTCTACCGCGTTGCAGTACAAAAAACCGGACAGGGTCCCGGTTGCGCCTCTCTTTTGCGGGGCATCGCACCGGGTTCTCGGCATAACCTATGATACCTGGTCGCTAGACGCGGAGCTTGCCACCAAAAGCCTGCTGGCGGCCCACGAAATCATCGGGTTTGACGCCTTTGTCACCCTGGTGGACCTTTCCGTTGAAGCATACGATTTCGGCCAGGCGGTAATATTTCCGAAGAACAGCACAGGCTACCCGGATTACAATAATCTCTTCATCAGGAATGGGGACGACTATCTGAAGGTCAAATATGTCGACCCGTTGCAAAGCAGAAGGATGAAGTCGGTCATCGATATCTGTGGCGGCCTGGCCAAAGCAAGAGGCCATGATACCGGCGTTATCGGCTTTATTTACGGACCGCTCGGTGTTTTATCGCAGATGCGGGGCCATGAAGATCTGTTTAAGGATCTCATACGTCATCCGGACAGGGTGTTTGAGGCTGTCGAGACCATTACCGGCACGCTGGTCGAGTACGCTACCTCGCAAATCAGGGCCGGCGCCCACTCCGTCTGCATCGATCCACTATATTCATCCGCGAGCATTTTAAAAAAGGAGACCTGGGAGCGTTTCGAGGGACCTTTCTGTATGAGAATCGCCGATGCGATCCGGGATGCCGGCGGACTCGTCACCATGCACAATTGCGGTAACGGGGTCTATTTCGACGCCATTCTCAAATGGATCAACCCTATCGCCATCTCGCACGCCCATCCGGCATACGGTTGCAAGACCTGGGAGGAGCACGCGGCGGTCTGGGGAAACAAGGTTGTCAGCATGGGCCATTCCGACCCGGCGGCTACCGGGATGGAAATGACTCCAGAGGAAATTATCGAGGATTGCCGCGCACAGATAGAAACATTCAGCGGCTGCAATGGCGGATTCATTCTTTCAACCGGCTGCGAGTTCCCCCCCAACGGGAATCTGCTGAGTGCGATCGCCATGATCAAGGCGGGCAAGATTCATGGTAAATACAAATAGAAAGCAGTTCTTGAGTCGCGTGTGTTCCATGGAAGCTGACTATCAGCATCGCTAAAAAGAGGATACGGGGAGTCTTTGATGAAGATAGGTGTTGTTGCCTGTAGTATTTTGCAACGCGAACTGGAGAAAATTATCGCCGGAATTCCCGAGGTCACGGAAATCGTATACCTGGACGGGGCGATTCATGTCCACCCGCAGAAGATGAAAGAGGCGATAAAAGAGCATATCAACGGATTGAAAGGAAAAGTTGATGTGGTCTTTCTCGGCTATGGTTACTGTCAGTCACTGAAAGGAATTGAGGAGGAGGTTGATGTCCCGGTGATTCTCCCCCAGGTGGACGACTGCATAGCCCTGCTGCTCACCCCCGAGCGATACGCCGAGGAGATCCGGAAGGAGGTGGGCACCTGGTTCATGACACCGGGCTGGGCTGAGATAGGTGTTGAGATGGTCATCAAAGAGCTCCGACTTGAACGGGCGATAAAACTCGGCAAGGATCCGCTCGAAATGGCGCGGCGGTTGTTTACCCATTACCGTCGTGGTCTATACATAGACACCGGCGTCGGTGATGACGACGTCAACCTGGCCAACGCGGCGGATTTTTGCGGCAAGTTCAACCTGCGCCTGGAGATATGCAAGGCCGAACCCGCTCTCCTGAAGGAATGGTTCGAACGCTGCCTGCTGCTGGGAGAAGAACATCCGGCATGAAATGACAGGCGCACCTGAAGAACCGCCGGGGCAGTTGACCGGCAGGTTTCCGCATGAACTTTGCTCGTGGGGAGGTCGGTGGAGTTTGGAGGTGGTGCGCAGATTCCGCATGAGGGGTTAGACTTGATGTCAGGAACTGCATGAAAAAGGCCCACGATTCCCCAAAGGTTATCTGCTGGGATTGGCGAACTCGCCATAAAGACCCCGCCTGAAAATGTCCATATACTGATAGATGCCGCACGCACCTATGAAGCGTATCCTAACAATACCGAATTGTTTTGCTGATTTATTTTATCATTTTTTGCATAATGAATTTAACGGAGCTTGCCAAGATTCCGTTAGACTGATATGTCTTTGCTGATGACGGGGAGGGGAATTCATACATGCGAGAAATAGATCCGGGAACTGCCGGCCTTCCGTTCAATAGTGAAGTCATCCGAAGGGAGTTCACCGCACTCAAACCCGGTGATCCGTTTCCCGATACGCCGGGCTATTGGGTGATCCTTCAGCGGGAAGCAATTGTGCTGATGGATGACGGCAGGGAGCTATCGCTTCCCCAAGGAGAACTGCCGGGTTATTTTGCCGGGGAGGATAAGCCATTGTGCATTGGTCTCTGGCGGGGAAGACCGCTCAGGGTCCTGACTATTGGCGGCAATGATGAAGTGCCCACCTCTTTTACTGCGGTATCGTTTCATTGGGCTGAAACACGTCTTGACGACCGTCTTGCGACCCTGGCCGGATTGGCTGGCCAGATAATCCATTGGGAGCGGCGCAGCCGCTTTTGCCCCTGTTGCGCCGCTGATCTGGAGAGAATTCCCGGTCACTGGGGAAAACGTTGTTCGTCATGCCGGGCCGAGCATTACCCTCACATTCACCCCTGCGTGATAGTCCTGGTCAAAAAGGGGGACAATTATCTGCTGGTGCGCAAGGCGGAGTGGGAAAGCAGGCGTTACAGCCTTATCGCCGGCTTTCTGGAATTCGGCGAGTCGCTTGAGGAGTGCGTAAAGCGGGAGGTGAGGGAGGAGGCAGGGGTCGAGGTGACCAACATCCGCTACCTGGGGAGCCAGAACTGGCCTTTTCCCAGTCAACAGATGATCGGCTTTCTGGCTGATTACGCCGGTGGCGAGGCCAGGGGGGATGGCGTGGAAATAGCCGATGCCCGCTGGTTCAGCGGCGATAATATGCCGAACTTCCCCGGCTCCAGCCGGAGCATTGCCCGCTGGATTCTGGATAGCTTCGGATTGTCACTTGGCGCGAAGCAAATATTATCATGAAAGGTTACCATGATGGATTTTATGACGTGATCAAAGCAAGGCTTAGCATCAGGCAGTATAAACAGGACTCTGTCGAGGATGAAAAACTGGCGCGGGTCCTGGATGCGGCTCGCATTGCCCCTTCGGCGGCGAACCTCCAGCCGTGGCATTATATCGTGATCCGTGACGAGGAGACAAGGCACCGCTTGAAGGATGCTTACAACAAGGAATGGTTCTACACAGCGCCGGTCATCATCTGCGCCTGCGCTGATCCCGCTAAAGGGTGGGTGCGGAAAGACGGACGGGAGTATGTGGATGTTGATGTGAGCATCTCCTTCGATCATCTGGTCCTGGCCGCCACCGCTGAAGGTCTGGGGACATGCTGGATAGCCGCCTTTGATCCGAAAATTGTCAGCGAGGTGCTGGGAATCCCGGATGGAATCGAACCGGTTCTTCTCACTCCACTTGGGTATCCCGCGGTAACGGCGCAGCCGCGGGAGAGAAGGTCGCTCGACGAGGTCGTTCATTGGGAGCGATGGAGCGCTTCTTAGGAGCACAGCAAAAGTGTCCGCTTGATTCGCTGATAAATTTTAAGAGATCACTATGCCACAGCACCCTTCTCCCGTCATCTGCAAGAACTGCGCTCTGATGCTGGCCCGGATCGTCTACCGGAGGCACTGGTGGTTTCCCTTTGTGCGGGAACCGCTAGTCGTGGGGATGCGCCTCCTTGCCAGGTGGAACCGCATCGATCCCGGAAGCATATGGTGTGCAACCCCGAATGCAGAGGGTGTATCCGCTTCATGAAAGCCGAGCTGGAGGTGAAGTCTCCTGCCTTTCGCTTCCTCAACGACCGGATCGGCGAGCGCTTCACTAAACTGCGTAATGCAAGGCTCACCCAGGCGGAGCTTGACGAGGCAAAGCGCTTTGCCAACGAGGCCATGAAGCAGGGGTGAATACTATTTTCGCGTTGTCTCCGTGATGAATTTACGGAGCTCGCCCAGGGTCCGGTAGTCCGTGACTTTACGGGCGCCGGAATCATCGCTTGCCACTTTCTGTGTTTCCGGGTCGATGATGGATACAGTCCAATCCTTCAGAGACATTGCATCGGGAAAGCGAGACGGGATTTTGGCATGCTCCCAGATCCCCTTAAACCATATTTCCGAATTCCCTGCATTGTTTGATTCAGGTTTGAAAGAAAATTTCAAGTCAAAGGCTACAGATCCATCGATGGGATTAACAGAACCGTTCACTTTCCAGGGTGGAGGGAAAAAACTTGTGGTATCCGGTGATGATATTATGATGCTCCTGAATTCCTCAGTTAATTCGAACGGTGTATTTTTGACGACTGATTTCGGGCCTTCGGGAAATGCGTAATGTAACAGGTTTATTGCCAATTGGCACATGAGTACAGGGCCATCCAGAAAGTCCAGTTCGTGGTTCTCCTCAAGTTTGAGCCCGTTGACCAGGAGCGCCCGGCCGGAAATCATCATTATCGTGCCGAGTCTCGATTCTTTTCCGCTCCGCTCATCAACTGATATCTTTAGATCGCTGTTTTCCGTAAGTTCGAACTTCCATTTTGTCTGGTAACTTTTTTGTGGGTCCGTGCTCTCCAGGGCAACGTTATTGAACTCCTCCCAGGTAATGTTTGACGTATGCGGAGTGTTGTCGCCGTTTTGGTGCTCATAAGCGGCAGACTCATTGGCGGGCGTTTGTTCGGCATGAACCTGCCCGAAGCCGATTATAAGTGCGATAAATATAAAAACGGTGAGGGCGCTTTTCATATGACTACCTTTTTTTTTTATCTCTTCAATACATTTCGTGAAGGTCCAGTGTGCTTGGATATTGATACGCGAAGGCGATTGGAGATATGTTTCAATTCATAATCCTATATGCCGAGAATGCTTGGAGAAGGCGCCCACGGGGCAGTCCCGTGGGTGCCTGCCCAGCGACCATCAGCGCACATGAGCCTATATAATGACGGTCTCTACAGCTGCGGGTCCTATCCCCTTTTTGAAATCGAGGGATTTGATCTCCGATGTCCCGACTTTGTAGAAGCTGAATGATCCGACCTCATCTTTATCTATCCGTTCCTTAACGAAGGGACTGCGGGAAGAGATGCCTGTAACGGCCCTCTGGAGTTCCTCATCCGAGTTGATTATTGACGCATTTCCCAAGACCACCACGTTCCGGAATTCAGGAAAGGATTGCCTTTCATGTTGAAAGAGCAGGGACACCCTGTTGTTGTCTTTGATGTGCCGGGTCTTGTCGGTATAGGGCAGCGTGGCGAAATAGATGGTTTTCGCCCCGTTATCCTGGGCAAACGCCCCCATTGTTCGCGGTACTGGCGTTCCGTCATTCCTGACCGTAGTGAGCACTGCCCATTGGGTCTGTTCGATGTAATCGATGATTTCCTGACTGACGTTTCCTTTTGAATCTTGTCCCATAGCTTCTCTCCTTGAGTCGTCTGTTTTTCGGACTGCTACCGCAGTCGTCCGTTCGCCACTGATAAAAAAAGACCGGCGGTTTCCCGACCGGTCTCTCGTCTCTCAAGTTGACCATATATCTATTAAGTAAATAGAGTTTATAGTTTGTTACTATACCATTCATGATTACTTTGTCAATAAATAATTTGTTCAAAACAATGCCTCCTATGTCTCACCTGGTGCGAATTCCAGCAATGTTAAAGGGCGTCCAGAAAAGCTTTCGAATATGACTTGACGTGGAAAGAGTAAATGGATATAATACTATAGACTAACTAGAGAATATGGCCGGTCATTTTGAAAGTGACGGGCAGAACAGGTTTAATCAGGTCATCGAGAACATGGTGACAAGACCGGTGCTGCCCCGAAGCACAAAACGAGATGTCCGAACCGGATAAGCAGAGTCAACCGACCGGAAAACCGGAGGTTCACGCCATAGATGCAGGGCGAGGGACCTCCGGTTTTTATTTTTAGGCCACTTGGACGTTTTGAGGCGGCGGCATCAGTGAAAGGAGCAACGAATGGGAGAAGCAGCCGGAAACTGGGCAGATGGAGAGGGACAAGCCTCAGCGTGTTTTGCTCTTCAAATAGAGAGGAAGAAAGGAGGAACATTGCGAGCTTTTGTTCTCGCGCTTCTTGTGGCGCTCTTCGTGGCTCCCGGCACTGCCAGGCCTGCGGAGCCTCCGCGGAACGCCGGATATTTCTTTGAACGGGCCATATCAACGAAGCCGAGCATCCACGACGTTGGCGAAAGGATAAGGATCGCCAAGGGGATCGACCCTGACCGGATGGCGGAGTATTCTGGAATGCATGAGATGGCTTCCCTCCCTGATGACCAGGATTCGGCCCAGGAAGATTTTCGGGACGAGTCGAACGGCGAGCTTAGGGCGGAGATTAGGTCGACGTATGCGGAATTGGTTTCCGCAAGGAGTCAGGGCGATGAGGTCCGTCGCAGTATGGAGCTGCTTCGGCAGATAGTCGAAATGTCCAACATGTTGTATGCCACCGGCAAAATCGACCAGGCACAGGCGCTCCGTGCCCAGATAGAGTGGGAGCGGTTGTCGGAAACTCTTCTGCAACTTGAGAAAAGAGACAAGGTTTTTTCAATCCGTATGGATATACTTACAGGTGATACCGTCGAAAGCGTAATTCCGCCGTTGGAGCCCCTGCGCGAGTATTCGCCGGTTTTCGATACCAGAGAACTCACTGAAGCCTATAAGTCTCGACGATTCTTGGAAAAGTTTCAAAAGTTGATCCTCCTTGATCCTCAGACCTTTACAGGCGAAGAACTACATGCGGACTTTGATGGGGAGGCCGATGCTTTCGTCTCTGTTGCCCGTATTTCGCTGGAAACACTTTCCCTCCAGGCGCTCCGCTACCGGACCGCGCTCATCCCTCGGGCGGAACAGGCTCATGCGGCGCGTCTGGAAGCCTACAAGACCGGCAAGCTTGATTTCTCGGCGCTTTTGGAAGGTCTTCGGGAGTTGTTGGAGATGCGCAAGGAATATCAGGCAATGCTCGGTGAATTACATGTCATGAAGGCAAGACTGGAATCCGCTACCGGGCAAGCCCTCGATTAAGCTTGTCGGATGAATGACCGGATTAAGTGCAAAATATCAGGAAATGAAAACAGGAGCGTATGGAAGTATGAAAACGAAACTTGCACTGGCGATGTCGGTAACTTTGTGCCTACTATCGGTCAATGGGATGGCTGCATCAGGGGCGCTCAACGGCAAGGTGCTGTTTGAGACCAGGTGCACTGTTTGCCACGACACGGAGGCAGTCCTCAGGATGAAGAAAGATAAAAAGGGATGGAAGGCTACCATCGTCGAAATGAGAAAGAATGGGGCGCGGGTGAACGACGCAGAGGCAGTCGCGATCGTCAATTTTCTCGTTAAGACTGCGGGCAGGTAATATTTTTGGTTTTTAGTCAGGAATGGAGAAAACAATGAATATAAAGGTGGCGATAGCCAGCAATGACGGGGTTTCCGTTAACGAGCATTTTGGCCGTGCCCGCACGTTCATGATCTATCGTTTCGCTGCCGGCGAATGGGAGTATCTTGAAAACCGCGAGAATCGGCCCCCATGTGCTGGTCATGAACACAACGATGATCTTCTGGAACAGACAGCCGAACTGATTGCCGACTGCTGGGGAGTTGTCATCACCCAGATCGGTCCAACGGCTTTCGATCTCCTGATATCCAGGCGGGTCCTGCCGTTCGTGCTGGACGGCTCAGTGGAAGGGGCTCTGGAGACTGTCAGAGGCTCCAAGCAGTTCTTAAAAGCAGGCAGCCGTTAGTCAATCCAGATTCCTTTTGGAATTGTCATTAATCTGTTTATTATCGAGCCGATAAGTTAATTAAAGATCCTGCCCGACTAATATGAACTATCAATTGAAGCATACGGAAATCGTTAGTCCGTCTTCAATTATTTCTTTAAAGCATAGAATCACATTATCGGATATTCTGGCCTAACGCGCTATTCTATCCTGCCGATATCCTTGTATTCCTGTCTATAGACAATATACTTGCTTCATATCTTTTTACATTTAGTGAATTCATTTCAGCTTGGACAATTTTCATCTTTATCCGTATGCCGTTTGCTGACTGATCTTTTTACACCAGGAGGTGTGAATGCATGAAGTGACATCTGATCGCGGGATTCTGGATGAGAAACTGTGTTCAACCCTAATTAACTCAATACACGGCATTGTATGGGAAGCCGACCCGTTGACTTTCCGCTTCTCTTTTGTAAGCCCCCACGCGGAACGTATCCTCGGCTATCCTATGCAACAATGGGTAGATGAGCCTGATTTCTGGCGCACCCACACACATCCTGATGACGTGGCGTGGTGCAGCGACTACTGTCGCGAAGCCTTTCTGAAAGGGGAAGACCATGAATTCCAGTACCGTATGATCGCTGCGGATGGCCGCATCGTCTGGCTCCACGACATAGTAACCGTCGTGCGATCGGATGACGGGTCTTTTCGCCTGCGCGGGATCATGTTCGACATAACCGAGCGCAAAGAGGCGGATGATGCGCTCCGGTCAAGCGAAGAGCAGTTGCGGGTCATGTTCGACACCTCCCACTCCGGGATTATCATGATCGATCCGGACGGAAACATCTCCTTTGCCAATAAACGCATGGCTGAAATGTTCAGTTGCACTTTACCTGAGCTGATAGGTTCACCATATCTCAATCGTCTCCATCCCGAGGAGCTGCAGATCAACAACAATCTGTTAAAGCATCTGATGAACAGGGAGGGAGACAATGGCGCCACGGAAAGGCATTATTTGCGTTGCGACGGCAGCGATTTCTGGGGGTATGTCACCAGTACCCGGTTGAAGTTGGCCTGCGGTGAGCCTAAGGCGTTGATCGCTGTGGTCACCGACATCACCGACAGCAAGACGCAACAGCTTGCCATGATGGAGGAGACCGCCCGCTGGCAGATGTTGATGGAACGCTCCCGAGACGGCATCGTCATTATAGATGCGGGAAGCATAGCGGTGAGCGACGCCAATCCAGCCTTTGCGGAGATGCTCGGCTATTCGCGGGAGGAGTTGCTGGGGATGCACCCCTGGGATTGGGATCTCCGCTTCACCAGGGAGGAGATCGAGGCAATGCCTGTCGGGGACGATATCTTTTTCGAGACGAAGATGCGCTGCAGGGATGGAACGGTCCGCAACGTGGAAGTGAGTTCCACCCTTACGGAGTTCAGGGAGAAGCGCCAATCCTTCAGTATCTGCCGCGATATCACCGAGCATAAACTTGCAGAGGAGGAACTGAAAGGGGCCACTCAGCGTCTTCAACTCGCAGTCTCTTCAGGGCATCTGGGGATCTGGGACTGGGACATCGTCAACGATGTACTGGTCTGGAACGAGCGTATGTATGAGCTCTATGGCGTTTCAAAGGATACATTCAAGAGGAGTCGTGAAACATGGGAAAAGTGCCTGCATCCGGACGACCTGGCATTGGCTCTTGAAGAGACGAGGGCCGCCTTTAGCGGTGAGAAGGAGTATGATTTTGAGTTCCGGATTTTGCGTCCGGACGGAGAAACAAAGTTCATAAAGACCAATGGTAAGGTAATCAGGGATGAAGCCGGCAACCCCATACGGCTGATCGGCATGAATCAGGATATCACGGACCGGAAGCATATGGAGGAACAACTCCGCCAGGCCCAGAAGATGGAGGCGATCGGCCAGCTTGCCGGTGGAGTGGCCCATGACTTCAATAATATCCTCACGGCCATATATGGCCATTGCAGTGTACTGCAGATGAAGATGGGGAAGGATGCGCCCTTCAGGTCCGATATTGATCAGATCTATGCGGCGGCGGAGAAAGCGGCCAATCTGACCAGAAGCCTCCTCGCCTTCAGCCGGAAACAGATCATGTGCCCGAAAAATGTCAACCTGAATGAGTTAGTCTTGAATGTGGCAAAACTGCTCACCAGGATTATCGGCGAGGATATCCAGTTGAAAGCGGTTTGTAAAGGGGTGCCGCTCAGGGTTTTTGCCGATAGCGGTCAGATTGAACAGGTATTGATGAACCTGGCGACCAATGCCAGGGACGCCATGACGAACGGGGGTACCCTGACCATCGAGACTGGAGTACAGGAGATTGATGAGAGCTTCATCCACGCATACGGCTATGGCGACGTGGGGAAGTATGTTGTCCTTTCAATATCGGATACCGGAAAAGGGATGGATGCTGAAACGAGCAAAAAGATCTTCGAGCCGTTTTTCACCACCAAAGAGGTGGGTAAGGGAACCGGCCTGGGACTTTCGATAGTATACGGGGTAATTAAGCAGCACAACGGCTATATAAACGTATACAGCGAGCCGGACGAGGGGACGACTTTCAGGATCTATCTGCCGCAAGTACATGAAGAAGATGCCGATATTGAAAAAGAGGCTGCTCACGAGTATACCCGCATGGGGAGCGAAACCGTCCTGGTGGCGGAAGATGACTCAACGATACGGGAATTGGCAGGGTCCATCCTTAGACAGTACGGTTATGATGTGATCCTTGCCCATGACGGGGAGGATGCTATAGAGAAGTTCAAGGCCGGCAAAGAAAGAATTGCAATTATCGTCATGGATATGATTATGCCCAGGAGAAGCGGCAAAGAGGCTTATGAGGAAATCAGGAAGGTTCGATCTGATATAAAGATCCTCTTCATGAGCGGTTACAACCCGGATCTGCTGCATGAAAGAGGGATCTTTGTTAAAGGTGAAGAGGTGCTCATCAAGCCAATCCATCCTTTGGAGCTGGTCAGGAAAGTGAGAGCCATTCTGGATCTCTCTCCTTAACCGGCATTCCTTATATAGGCATCGAAGCGGATACTAATCAGCTAACTGTCAACCAGAGCGAAGGCGTCCTTTACTGGCCAATCATTCCCCATTTGGAGCAAGAGCGTCGCCGGTCCGATCATCGTATCCGAAACGTACCATTGCCTTGGAAAGTTATTCATCCACAATTTGCCAGAACCATATGATATATATTGACGGAACTTATCTAAAGGTTTAAAAAGTCATTATATTGCAAAGGATTATGATTAAATAGCTAATGTTACTGAATCGAAGAGAAAAGGCAGCAAAAAGGAGCAGTATATTGTTGTGCATAAACTGCTCATTAAACCAAATGGGACATTTCTCCTTTTATAAATTATTATAATACATATAGTTACGCCATGCTTATTTTGTGTATCTTTTTGCTAAGTTGGATTTTGGTAGAAGATGTGCAGAATTCCGCTGATCAAGGAGTTATGTTGAACTTTGCATAACCGTTCCGTTGTGCCTCAAACCCCAACATACCTCCCAAGTTCAGCCTGGCTTCGGTGATGGGAAGGTATCTGATAATGGATTAGGACAACACTACATGAGGAAACGGAATGGCCACATGGGCGCAAGTTCTCAAGAGTTTTGATAAGCAACTCGATCATAGAGAGATTGATGAGTTTTTACGTCACCTGAATAAATCGGTTAACAGCCATATTAGGGAGTTAGAGAAAGAAATCAAGAACCAGTCTCCTGATAAGGTTGAAGATCCAAGAGATCTAAATGATTATAGAGATTATTTAGAGGAACGCATCATGTATTTGTATGCCACAAAAGTACTTGGGGACGAGTTAAGCATTATTGCTTTATACAAGAAGATTGAGATCCATACTAACCGCATCATTAAAAGAAAATTTCCAACCAGAGATGCAAAAAAACTTTCGGATATTAAATATCTCAAGGATAAATTACAGCTTGACATTAAAACAGTTGAAGGATACTCATCTCTGAACGAGCTACGTCTTATTAATAACTCCATTAAGCACGAAGGGAAGGTTTCTGCCGAACTGGCTAAACAATTCCCTTCATGGAAAGAAGGTGCTAAGCTGTCCGACCTTGATTTATCATACAAACGTCTTCTTCCCGGGGTAAATCAATATGTGAAGGATTTGGTTGAGAAGCTTTATGCCATTAAATAAGGGGTGGACGGGGAATTCGGATAAGATAGCACGTTAGCGTTAGCAATTGCCATGGAATCAATAGGTTATGGGATGTTTTTTGCGGGCAGTCAGCCTCCATCATAGTCCATGATAACCAACTGAAATATAATGGATATATTTCCCTTATCGTACGGTTTTTTCCGATTTCCCCATCCGCCCCTACATTATCACTTCGCTTAAACTCGATACTTTGTTGATGCCACCACAGTCTGCATGCCGCAGTGCGTCTGATATGATATGAGGAGGAACATAAATGATAAGAATCTTTCACCCTGTTGGGCAAGGAGCGTTTTATACAGAGAAGTTCAACGATTTCACTTTGATCTATGACTGCGGTTCTGATAAAGGAAAACAGTTCATTGAAGAAGAAATACCTCACGTTTTTCTAAAAAAGTCTGTTATCGACGTTTTATTCATTTCTCATCTTCACGATGATCACGTGAATGGTATTGAATTCTTACTCTCTAATTATAGTCTGAAAAAACTTTTCCTTCCTCTTATATCAAACTCGGAAAAAATATACCTCCTTATTCATAACGCAATGACTTCTGAAAGAGACAACTTCATTGAACGACTTATCTGGATGCCAGAGGAACTTATCAAAGAAAAAGCACTGAAAGGTGCTCCAAAATTGATACTTGTAAAACCTGTGACTCGCATTCCATTTGATCAAGATAATGTCTCTATTGATACATTTCGAAACTTAAAGTCAAATATTAAGTCAGGTATAAGAATAAAACAAAAGAAAGAGGATGAATGGATATTTTTACCTTTCAATTTTCAAAATAAGACAAGAAGCGCAATCCTTGTAGATGAGCTAAAGAAGAGGAGTATCTCTATAGATAATATCAACGATTTTGATAAACTATGGAAAGATGCATCACAGCAGAAACAGTTGATTGAAGCGTATAATGCTGTCCCAGGGAACTTAAATACGAATTCTTTGGTACTATACTCAGGGCCGGAAAAAGGTTCAAAATTCGGATATTGGCCATATAATACTATACCGATTCATTCATTTGGATCTCTTTTGTCGTGGGATGCCGGATGTCTCTATCTTGGAGACTATGACGCAAATGGGAAAAAAGGAGCCCAATTAATTAAGAACTTCCAGTTCTATTGGAATTCCATAGGAACCCTACAAATTCCACATCACGGTTCAAGCCTCAACTATAATCCAGTGCTCAATAGCAGAAAACCTGTTGTATCGGTGATTTCTGCAGGTTACTCGAACAAATATAACCACCCTCATGCGTCGACTGTTAGCCAAATACTTGAAAATAATGGTGTTCCGATATTCGTAAACGAGCATGTAGGGTCGCGGGCTGTTTTCGAAGTATACGGGATTTGACGATGCGTTAGACTGGCATTATGACCTCGCCCAGCTGCTTTGACCGATTCCAATCTTAAATGCTGTTAAAAGCGTTGCCCGCCATGGTGCAATAAAGGTAGCATGTTCTGGATTCCTCACATTACGGGGTTGGCTCACGATCGGGGGAAAATAGTAATGTGCCCTTATAAATCAAGCTGTTAGTGAGTTTGCAGAACGGAATTTATGAATTGATAATATCATTATTTAAACACTGTAACTACTTGATATTTCAGGTTGTGAAAAGCATTCGCGTACGATACTTTCCTAATGTGAGCCAACCCCATCTTGGTCAGTCCATTTTTTACGTTTCATGGTATCTCTATTTTAATTCCGTTATCCGTAGTATGAGCCCCCTCACATCTTCCCCTCACAGGCTTATGAGCTTGTCAGTTTCAATCAACTTCAAATAAAAGTTAAATTGCAACTCATATCATCGGATAGCTATCATTGCCGGCACATTTAGCTTTTAGCTTCCGCTAATCTCCTGTTTCCGCTACCGGGAATTGTCATTATTTTCCTCTAAATGATCTATAACAGCCACTAAGTAGGAATGCGAACCCCCTGGATATTTGACAGAGCATCACCTTCGCAGTAGCAGATCATTCTTCCTCCATAATTTGCCAGTATGGCATCAACACCCCACGTAACTCCTTGTAACGACCTTTACGTGACCATAGGCGCCCATCAAGAACCCATAGGTGCCTGTCTTGAACACCTGGCCGCCGTACAAGCCGTCCGACTCCTTGTTTTAACCAAAATGCAGCCTCCTTTTCGCGGTTCTTGTTGGCAAATTTCTTGCCTCCATTCATGTTCGATATTGTTCTAATCAGGTAACTCATAGATTGATTCAGGTTAAAAGGAAGCTTTGCTATAACCAGGTCTGTTAGTATCTTGTCTTCTTCAGGTCTGATGCTTGGATCGGACAGATCAAGGCCTGTCCAGGCACCACCTAAAGAAATCCATACCGGCCGGTTTCCTTCTTTGGCCATTCGCATAAACTCGGCTTTTTGCAGCCTCATAGAAACACCGCGACTCGCAACCATTAATCGTCTATGGAGTGAGTTGCCAATAATTTTGCTTATCGATGTGATATCATCATATGCTGTGGTGAGAATGAGAGTTCCCCCTGCAGCCCGGGCTGCGATTTTTTGAACAGCAACTGCCAGATGAGAAAACCATTGGTACCTGTCGAAGTCGTATAGCGTCGCCGACTCCTGGTATACATCCCTTATACTAACTGGCGGCTCGAAAAACATACTGCTGCCGGGCTTGCCTCGATGCAACGTGACACAATCAATCAGCCATGGTGTTTTGACTGGAGAAAGACACTGAACACCTTCCTTTCCAAATAATCCAATATTACGCAGGAAATATTCGGCCGTGATCACTCCTGAATCATCCTCCAGATAGAGAGTCCCGGAAGTGAATAAAACTTTCTTTATATCTTTGAAAAACCGCTCAAAATATGGGACAACAGTCCTGGCACCGATTGAAAAGCTTGGGAAGCGGCGGACAGGGGATAGTTTGAGAAAAAGAGGGGCGTTTGCGGGATTGGAAAATCTACGAAGGGTCTGTGCCGTGGCATTTATAAATTTATCCTTGTCCTTTCCTCTTCCTTTCGCAGTTAACTCTATAAGTAGTTGCCCTAGGTATCTTGATTCGTTAAGAAAACCTTGCCATTTTTCATCAGATACGACCTGGTTTTTCCAGTATAGTCCCTCAACAAGGGGACCTGAGCTACTGACTTCCATCACTCTTTCACAGGCTTTTATAGCCGAAGATCTGATTTTCTTCCGAGAATTCCCCTTCTTTAAGGCATGCAATAAGGACCAAAAAGACACTGAATCAGTAGCAGCATTGGCTACAGCCGATTCCAACAAGTGTGCTTCATCCACTAGAAGAGCGTCGAATTCCCCTAAAGGGGAACATACCGAATCCGTAAGGAGCATAAGTCTTAAATGACTTGCTATCATTGCGTGAGTACAAAATACAACGCTCGATTCGGCAGCAGCCTTTATCGACTCACGATACGAGTCCAGGGCAACAACGTCATCTTCTTCATCAGATAACTGGCCGGCTGCGAACAGTTCAATATAGGGCTCAAATTCTGGAGCAATATGTAACAAGTCATCGACCAGATGTGAAATGCCGGGGCATGCTCGTTGAAGATAATTTGATGGCGCGTCGGGAGGAGGGAGAGCACCCTTTTTAACCCATGTTAATACCCTCTCTCGAATTTCCGGTTGTATTTTAATGGGCTCTTCTTCTGAGACGCAAAGTTCAGATAGCAGGTCCGGATCAAAATATTGTCCTTTCCCAAGAACAACCCCTATTGCAGCACTTTCACGGCCATTTACCTCATACCATTCTTTTAGGTGATGATACAAATTCTCGACAGTTGGCACGGCAATAACCACTCGATATATGTTCGATATTTCCTCCGAAATAATAGAAAGAACACGGGTTTTACCTAAACCGGTCCCTCCTTGCGCTAGGACGAACCTTGTATCAAGTTCGGAGAAAGCTTTCCGGATCTGATTAAGAAATATAGCCTGGGCGTGTTCTCTGATGTCAAGAGTTGCTGACTTCGTTGAGGTAGGAACTAATGGGGTTTCTAGAGGAACATGCTGTCGATAGGCCGCCGCAATCAAGCCGCTTATGACTTGAGCAATGCTTTTCCCGGAATCCGCGGATTTTTTAACAGCAAACTCCAAGACATTTTGAACTGATGAAAAATCAACGAAAGTTTCTTTTGTGTCAGCTATCGGGTCGTAAACTGGTTTCAATTCAGAAAGAAGGGCCTGGAGGGCAAATTCTTTGGCAATAGTATTGCGTGATTTTCCTAAAAAGAAGTTTGCCGGGATGGGAGGGATATTGATTAGAAGTTCATTACCCATAAAAATACTCCTTTTGATCTGAGTGGTATTCAAATAATCGGTGATGTGTTTTATAGTAATTCAATTAGTCTATCAACCAACCCTTTATGGGTTTAATTACAACAATTGCTGGTACGCGATAACAAGTATGCAAACGTATTTCAATCATTCTTTAAACATAGAATAAATTGCAACAGGGTGGGATACTCTTCAAGGAAAAGGATATAGTTTTCAACCATCCTCAACGTACAGGATTTTTTGCTACTGAAAACCTCACACTTCAGGATGCGGGAGACTCTCTTTAATCATTCTTTAGCTACAGAATATATTGCAACGGCGGACTTGCCGACACCTCCCTTGTTGTTGACCTTTCAACCATCCATAAGGTACAGAATATATTGCAACGCGGATGAGATCGGTCTGAAGCTTTGCCGCCTCCTTTCAATCATCCTTCAAATACAGAATATTTTGCAACGCCACATGTAATGGATTTGACTCATAGAATCCCCATTTTCAACCATCCTCAACATACAGAATATATTGCAACATTTATCATTCTGACAATAATCAATCACCATCTACTCTTTCAATCATCTTACCTTATAGAATATATTGCAACGGCCCGCATCCCGGTGTCGTAGAGCCCAACCCTGCTTTTAATCATCCTTCAAATACAGAATTTATTGCAACGGTTCACTCCGTTCGAACGGCATAGGCTTTCACGCTTTCAACCATCCTTCAGACACAGGATATATTGCAACTGACATTGCCCTGCATCTCCGTAGAAATCTATCCTTTCAATCATTCCTTAGATACAGAATGTATTGCCACATCAGACCAAACACGTCCTCCCGGTCCCGAGGATTCTTTCAATCATTCCTTTGGTACAGAATATATTGCTACCCAATGCACGGGGACGTCCACCTTTGGTGCCCTCCTTTCAATCATCCTCACAGTCCAGAATATATTACAACTAGTGCGTCCACCACGGACTGACACATGAAGAGGCCTTTCAATCATCCTTCAAATACAGAATATATTGCAACCTACCTTCAATATTTAATAAGATTATCAATAGGTTATGCCATGCTTTCGCGAATCCACTTCATTCATCGATTAACCGCGTGTAATTAGTCTTCTAATATCTTGGAGAACCCCTTTTAGCCAACATCGCGAACTTCGTATGTTTTGAATAGTCCATCAATTTCGCGTCAGCCGAAAAACATTATTTCTGGCTGGTCTTCAATTCCGATAGGGCAGAATACTTCCTGAAATGACGTGCGTTCCCAGTAAGGAGATCGCAGGTTTTGTTGTGCTCGAGCAAAAAGAATCCCTGGCAGAAGTTCGGTGTCAGTCGGTACATTCCGTGCCATCCACAGGCTTTGATCTTTTGCCAGAGTTACTTTGCAGCTCGCCACCTCGCCATAGCCAATCCTTCGATAGTTACTGATACTGGTAACACTTGAGAGGAGACGCACTACTTCTTTCAAATCGCCGATTCCCCATGCTTCGGCCTTCAACATCCACCGGCAGTGCATCATCAAGTTGTAGCCCTTAAACTTTCCAGATCCCTGAGTAAATTTGTTCTTTTTCCCTTCGTACTTTAGCCCCTGGTCATTTGCCAATGAATTAATGTCAAATTTACGGGTTAAAGGGATAAAAAACGAAGTACCAACCGGAGTAAACGCCAGTGCGCTTGCTTGCCAGATCCCTCCGTAAGTTCCCAAAGGCAACGATTCTTGAGCGGGAAATGGATTTTCAGATCCTTGATCTTTTGCCTCTTCTACTTTTGCCCAGGCAAGCAGTGCGTCAAGATGGATTGGGTACTCCGGCACGACTACAGGCGAAGAGAATGTAAATGTAACTTTGAGACTCTCCATAACACCCCCCTATTTATTCTTTTCCCCTGTGTCTATAGCATTATCCGCCTCACTGACCGATCCCGAAGCTTTGTTTTTTGCTGCTGTCTTGGGCTTCGGACGTCTGCAGAACTCTTCCATATCCGCAACTTTCAATGCGGCCAGTTCTTCACGGGCAGCATTGACGAGCGCAGCAACTTCCGAATCATCCATATTCGGTTCGTAGTCTCCATCTTCCATTTTCTTGAGAAATCGATGGGACTTCCCGTTAATAGTCAAAGTTGATTCACCAATCTGTACGATGTATCGGCCGAATCCAATGCCCTGTTTTCCGCCAAAGCATACTTCGTTGAAAATTTTCGCAAGCCCAAGGATTACCAGCCCCACTTGCCCGTCGCGGCGGCTATCAACTGAGATTTTAGATTCAAAAGAGGTGCCAGGCATAACGAACTCTATTGCTGAGAAAGCTTTTAACCCGCGTCCCGCTTCCTCATCTTTGGCATCGTTTCTTGCCGAGTTATTGGAACATTCCTCCATCCAGTTATTGACTGATGCTGCAAAATCCGTGATGACGTCCGCTGCCCTCTTAGGGAACCAGCCGATTAAATCATCGTTACGACGAATCATGATCGTCTGTGTGAGGGCGTTAGTACCCACTGCAACCTCAGGTCGGCTTGCAACAAGGGATCGCTCGATGGTAACTGGACAGATCGGGTAAACATTAGATACCTTAAGAGCCCCGTGGTAGAAGCGAGGGCCCCCACCAAAAAGACCAATAAAAATGTGAGATGAGGCTTTTTTGATTTCATCGACCGACGGCGACTCAGTATCGGGATTGCCAGTCACATTACCGCAAGTGAGCATGTGATAGAGATCCAAGGATGCCGTCTCTCCATTTATTCCCAAGGCCTCAAACACTAAATCGGCGCAGGCTCTTCGGAAAATGCCACGCCATCCGTTGGGGGGGATTTCAGGGACAAAGGTTGAATCCCTGAATTTACTAGAAGTTTCTGTTTCTCCGGCATTTTCTGCTACGGGGCCTGCCAATTTTGGAATACCCATTGTCCTGGTGCGTACCAAGGTAGAAATGGTCTCTTTGCTTCCCGCCTGAGGCCTGCTGAACAAGGTCCTCCCCGTATCCCAGTTATACCAGGCATTGCCTGGAACTGAAACGTGCAATGGTGATGTGAGAGTGATAACGCTTACGAAATTTGCTCTTTCCATGGGATTCTCCTTTGATTTCGTGATTAGATAACGATCTAAAACCAGCTTTAGAGTGAAATCCTTTCCGGTTGGACTGGATCGACTGGTTTTGCTTTCACCAAAGTGGCAAGTGCGATCAGCTCGCCCTTAGTGAGGGTTGTTAACCTGTCTGCAATGGCTCTCGCCTCTTTGTTATCATCTGCAAGTTTCAAGAACTGCGGCAAAAGTTGACCATGCATCATTTTCGAAGCTTCTCTGTCAAGAGCAATGAATGGATGATTACGAATAAATTGCTGTTCAGGTTTTTTCTTAGCCTTGCCCAGCTGGGTATCTCCGTTGGAAGCGGCATCAGCTAGTAAAACTCCAGCTCTTTTACAGTCGTTCACTGCCATAAGAAGCAGATCATGCCTGATATGCATGATCTGCTCATCAAGCCGAAAAGCCATCAATTTGTTGTCTAGGGTAAGGGGAGTCCGCCATGCAACATGGGCCATGTTCGTTGTTACAAAAAATGCAGCCCAGGGAGGCACAGGTGGTGTAAGGAAGAACCAAGTTCGATAGTCGTCTCGGGTTAGGGAAAAAAGCCCATCAAGGGTGACAACAGTATTTGGTGTTTTGAAAAGAAGATCCTTTTTCATGAGCGGCGGGCACCACTGACACGCTATGTTTGTTCGGAACGCCAAGCTGGCATCATTGGTGAACCCCTCGCCTAATGAAGACAGCGCCTTATGCTTGCATGGATCACCCATTGCGATGAGCTTTCCGCAAAACGAACACCTGGTTTCTTCTTTGGCAATCTCGCCACTATAGGGAGGTACCCCGAGAGCCCTACAGACCATTTCAGGAACTGTCGGCGTCATTGATGGTCTCCTTTCCGCAATATTTCACCGTAGCCGCGCGCTGTGAGGATCCCACATGCCCAAGGTCCGGTGAGATTGAGATTGCTTCTGAAAGACACATTGCGGGCAACCAGGCAATAACGCCCAGTCTTAATTTCGACCGGGTGGATATCGCCATTGACGGCAACATCACCCTGGATCCACTGACATTCCTCGAGCTGTGATACAATGCCGGCGAATTCAGCCTGGCGTCGAATGCCGAGCTTTATCCGATCATCAATATACCTGAGCATTTCAGTGCTGGCTTTATTAGCTCTTGCAGGTGATTCAAACTTCTTGTAGATATATGGTTTTTGTTGGAATGCGAATTTTGGAATGAAATATTCAATCAGGCGTTTCGATTCATGGATTTCAAGCAGACCTGTTCGTAGGTGCGTGTCAAAAGATTTGCCGCAACCAAGTTGTTCACCGGCGATTTTCCCGATATGAGCCACAAGAGGATACAGGTCCCTCCCTGCTTCTTCGCCGATTGCGACAATCCTCGGTGCTCGACCGCGGCCCTTACCGAAACGGATATCGACGAACTTTGGACTTTGATACCCGTTGTCTAAGTAGTGGAAAAGACGACCCGGGAATGCATTGCTGGCCGCAAGAGTCTCGCGAAACTTTGCCGGCGTTATTCCTTCTGCACCATTCGTGGGTTTAAACAGGGCTTCTAAGTAGACCATGGCTCCCTCCTTTGATAGGTTTCTGCAATTTGTAGTTAGATATCTGGACATTTTCTAGGCCCTAACAAGAACATTCGTACAGGGATCAAAAAGTCTCGAGCACAACTCCTTGCTAACCGATTTCTCCCAGATCGAATTTATTTGCATCAGCCCGACGTCAAATGTCCCATCTGTATTCCTGTGAACGTCGTTAGGCTTGTTTTCAGATTCATCGGTAGAAATTGATTGAAGGATTTTTGGCGCTGAGCCGTACTCAGTGCAGGCCTGTTCAAAACAAAAAGGATGGGCAGCGGATGCAGTTAAAAGGATTAGAAAAACGGACGCGATATTCCTCATGGAAAATACACCCTCCTATTTAAAGCTTTATACCGGGGGCGCAAAATTTTTAGTTGGTTGATGGAATTTTAACGAAGGGATTTAGGAATAAATCTGATATGTTATGAGGCAGAAAATTTTTTTTCGTTTAAATCATTTTTTTCGTAAAGGTGAAGACATGTCGCAGTCCAACGGATTTAAAAATAAAAGCGCAAGAAGCTATCTTCTGAAAAACCAATAAACGGCAAAAGCTCCCAAGACACAAAAAATCCCGCCTATTTGAAGGGAAAAGCCCGAAGAAGTATGAGACGCCAAAAGTCCCATCCAAAAACTGCCAATTGGCATACCGCCTCCAAAAACAAGTGCCCAGATGCCCATCAATCTTCCTCGCAAATGGTCGGGGGACTGGGTTTGAATGATGCTGTTTCCGATGGAGAAAAATAAGATGATGCCGAACCCGGCGAAGAAAAGAAGAAATGCCGCACCGACCGGCTGATGCATGAAAGCAAATAGAATGATGAAAGCTCCATAAATGCCCGCGCCTGTATAAAGCGATTTAACGCGGACGATACGTGCTCCTTGGGCGGCGACGAATAAGGCGGCGGTACAGGCGCCTAAACCGTTCAGGGCCAAAAGCCAGCCGTAACCTTGAGCGTCCATATTCAACTGGGTTACCACAAAAGCAGATAACTGGGATTGGTAAGCCCATCCTCCAAGGCTCATAATGAAAAGCAGGACCACCGCTTTTGCTATAGTTGTGTTCGTCTTTAAATATTTGAATCCTTCTAAAGTATATTTCCAGTCGGCCTTTACTTTTTGAGGCGTGTAATGCGATGCCGGAAGTTGGATTTTGTGAATCGCGTAAAGAACTGCCAAATAGCTCATGGCATCCAAAAGAAAGCACCAGGCAGCCCCGAAGGAAGCCAGTAAAAGACCTCCAATGGCGGGACCAATGACGCGGGTCGAATTCACCATGGCGCTGTTAAGCGCAATGGCGTTCACCAAATCTTTTTTGCCCACCAGTTCCACCATGAGGGTCTGCCGGGACGGCATCTCAAACGCCATGAATGTCCCCCAAAGGGCGGCAAAGATCATTAGATACGCAATGTGAACTGGACCACGGAACAACATGATGGCCAAAGTCAATGAAGACAGCAGCGAAAACCAACTCGTCAAAGTAAACATCCTGATTTTGGGAATACGGTCGGCCAGGGCACCGGCATAAATGGCGAAAAGGAAAATGGGAAGGGAATTGAGCATGAAAACAATGCCCAGCAAAAATTCCGAATGCGTGAACTGAAAGGAAACCCAGCCTAAGGCGGCGGTGCGGGTCCATGTGCCGATCAGTGAAATGGTTTGGCCCGCATAAAAATAGCGGTAATTAGGATTGCGTAAGGCGGTAAAAGTGTTGCGCCATCCTTTGGAAGGTGGCAGTCCCGCGTTATTTGCCTCAGATTGTTGCAATATTTCTTGTAGGTTCTCTGTACTCAATTGTTCCCTCTGCTCTGCGATGAAGGCATCCACTGTGACAACCTTTGCTTGTGTCTGGAAAGTCTTCTCGGGGAGAATACGGTGAACTTCCAGTTGAGACTTTACGCGGGGGTCTGGAAAACTTTGCATAGAAATACACCCAATAGAATGTGATTTCTATTCAATGTCGTCCCCATTTTGGAGGATATCCCTAACGGAGAATTTATGGCGGGTGACGGTACTGTTCATCTGAGGGTCACGCTGTCGGGGATGTAGCCAGCGGCGGTAATCACCTCGATGGCCTTTTTTTCGGTACTTCTTCCTTCATAGTATTCACTCTAGGCTATTCTTGCTATTTTACTCGCCAACCGCCCAACGCCTTTCAGAGCCTCAGCGACATCCATGAACCGTCCCTCTCGCAAGGCTGCCTGCGCTGAAGCCAGTTTCCCGGTCAGTTCCGCAACCAACGGCTCGCGCTGCTCTCGCAACTTAGCCCACTTTACCTCCTTTGCCTGCTGCTCCCGTTGCCAGCGTTCGTCAGAAGTACCCTGCTCCGCTATCCTTGCCTTGTAACGGCCGTCAGCTGTCATCAGGTCGAAACGGTTGCCGTATTTCGTGACACACCGGCTGCAGGCCTTTTCAGGCCCCGCTTTCCCGCAAATTGAACAACGCTGGTTGTCATTACTCTTGATCGTGTCCACAACTCTTCCCCTGACGTCATTAATTGTTTTAGTTCTCTTTATAATAATAGGGCAACCAGCTTTATATTCTGCTTTCTTCTCTCAAAACTGTTATCTCAATGAACGTAGCTTACCTCATTATTAGCACTCTATTACATTGCTTGGTCGGATATTGTCAAAGGCCACTTCAAAAAATATTTTAATCAGTTGCTTATTGACCTCAGACGTATCCTTGAATAAATCATAAAAATAATGATAGAATTCCAGCTTCTTTTCTGTAGAAAGGATCTTGTCATTTGTTAGAAGGCATTCTTCCACTGAGTGGATTATTGCATCATACAAGTCCCCACCGATCATGCCTGATCTCCTGGTTTTCTTCATGGGGCCTTCACCAGTCATGAGCCATTCCAGATTAACGTCGGCAGTGTGAGCGATGGCGATCAGTGTCAGTCGAGTCGGCTCAATTCTCCCAGACAAATACTGGAGCATTTCCGTAGATGAAAAGCCGCACTGCAAGGCAAAGGCGCGGGCGCTGCCTTTGCCGATAGCCTTTTTAAACCTTTCCGGAAAGTGGTCAATTTCTTCAGTCAAATTCGGTGTGTTCACACGGCATCTCCATTAGAGGTTCCTGTCATAAGTTGCAAATAGAAAAGATCTGGCTACGCTGGCATTTCGCGCTAATTTGACATAAGTACCCCGTTAAAATGCATATTATTTGTGGCCTCTCATTACGTTCCATACTATCACTAATAAGGCATTCTTACCCATAGTCGGCTCCATGTCAATATTTGGGATACCCCCCTCCCCTCCTGACTCATGGTAGTATCTGTTTTCCATTAGCGTTATTCTTAAGTGCAGCCATTTTGTTCTTTTCCTGAGTCTTCGCGTAAAACTTCTGAGTGATCGCGATATTCGTGTGGCCCAGGATATCACGGATTGTTTCCAGATTTACATTTTTGTCAACAAGCCGGCGCGCCAGGGTATGCCGTAGAATATGGACGCCTTTTTTGCTTATTCCGGATTTTTTGTAAAGGCGCTCGAGTGCCTGATAGATGTGCGTACGATCCAGCTGTTCACCCCAGGACGTGGATGCAATCGCCTCTTCCACGGGCCTCCCCATCGCAATTAGTGTATCCAGCTCGTCTTCGACTGAGATTATAGGCAGATAAGCATAGCGCTCCTTGTTTCCCTTCCCTTTTATAAGAATCACGAATACCTCATTTTCATCGTCGCGCAAGAGATCACGATAATGAACATTCATGAGCTCTTCAACCCGTATTCCTGTATAAAGTGGTATTTTGAATAAAAGAGAGTCCCGGTAAGTAGTAAATTGCCTTTTACCTTCCTTTTTAAGCATTGCAATCGTATTTAGCACACTTTCAATATCACTCTCCATTAAAGATGGCTTTTCCTTAGTGTCTGGTTTTATTGTCATCTTATGCAGGTTTTTGGATAAATCAATGCTATCTATATTATTTTCCGTTATAAACATAAGAAATTGCTTGATCACCGTGAGATATAGGCTCTTGCTCGACGAACTGAACCCTTTTATTGCGTTTGCCGCCTTTTCATTGAAGAAATTGGCAATAAGCATGCGGTTTATCTCTTCGATGCCGATTTCGTCCTGGTACTGGCGACAGTATTCGGTGAGGTCTTCCAGCACCCCCTGGTAGATGGTAAGAGTGCGGCCGGACCGCTCTTTAGCCCGGCAATTCGCGATATAAGCGGCTTGCCACCTCGTCAAGTCTTCCACCACGTTCCCCTGGGACAGTTTCATCTTATCCTCCAATTACGAACACAAGGGTACGTTGTATTCGCTTTTTTACCCCGGTTTACCCTTTAAGTAAGGTGTAATATCGCCTTACGTGCCCAATAACTTATGTTCGTTATATATCATGTCATATCCCATATGACAAGTAAATTCACAATAAATTAAATTTATGTTGATTTAAAATGAATTATACTTTATTGTTATGCATATTTTGAATTATATAGCTTGTAATTTCAATATAAGGAGATAAGGCCATGGCGAAGAATATAAATGTTGGTTTGGCAACTTCAGATGAACAAAAGCTCGATTCGATCACTAAAAAAATTATTTTAGACCCAGCTAACCTAGCCAAGATGAAAAAGCTTGTATCGCTCTTTTATGATGAATTAGGGAATGATCCGAAAGAAATTGAAGTTATCAGTTTCTTTTTTGCCAAATCTTTTGAAGTTTTCCTGAAATCAGGTGAAATCCAGGAAAGGTTCAATAATATTGTCGGTGATTAGTTGCCACATCCGGCCGTCTGAGTAATGGGGGAGGGTAGGGTCGCTCCGCGAAGCTCCGGGGTGATAGATTGGTATGCGTCAATGTTAAAAAAGGCCTTACAGGGCAAATTTGGGAGCCGAGCCCGTAAAGTCGCGCCAGCAAAGCATTTACCGAGAGAATAGGGGTCTAAGTAGCAACGGAACTCGCAACCATCCTAAGATGGAATAACATGCTGCTGCAGGTGTGCAATATGACAAGAGATGCAGTTCTCTACAATCTCGGGAAGAACGCTATCATGCTTCTAGCGAAGAACCGCCAACGTGGCACCTACCATGCCGTGAGAGATCCCGACGGGGTGGTCACCCTCTGGGCAAGCGAAGGAGAGGAAAGAGGACCGTTCAGAATTACCTTCGCTAACCGGGGACGGATCTCTGGGGACATCGAAGACATGGCGCCGGAGTTCGTGAGAGCGTTCGTGGATTACGTGCAGAAGACCGTTCTCAAGAGATGAGCGACTCACCATCCGATCCTGAAGCTGGAAAAAGAACTGGTGGTGTCCAAGGTCAGCTTCACCACCTCTCGTGCGCGCATGCCATAGGAAACCAACAACAGAAGTAAGGAGTAATCCCTCCTTCCCACTGCTGAGTTGCCGTCAACCGCATCCTGTAATCATGGCCGAAAATAATAAATCGAATTATGTCCCCTGAATATTATTTTTTTGCATTTTCCACTTGTTTTAACATCTCATTTATTTTTTCATCGTCATAATACATTGCAAGTATCATTTTTGTAATTTCAGTATTAGCAGTTAGACACATAGCTTCAAATCCTTCTTGTGTCAATTGATACTTTGATGAAATTAATTCCCAAAATTCATTCTTAGCAAACTCAATATTGCTCACAAAACTGTCAAAGTCTTTTTTGTATTTCTCACGAACACTCGTTAGAAGCAAAAAAATAATTACAACAAAAGTTAAAAGCCAACTAACTAGTTGAAGAAAATCTAATAAAAGGGAGGGGCCATTTGCAGCTTTCAACAAAGTAATATCTTTAGGCATCATCATACTAAAACTATATCCAATGAAATCACAGAATGTCGGGTTATTAATTCCATTAAAACTACTTTTATCAATCTGGAAAAGCCCGTAATATTCGAATGAAAATATGAATATAACAAGAAGGAATGTGTATAGAAACGAGAATATGAGGTAACGATCAATTTTAAGATTTACTCCATCACTTTGGAAGAATTTAACAAGTTTAGATAGTATCGAAATGTACATGTAAGAGAATAACAGGTCTGATGCTAATTTGTTTTTGTAATCTTGATCTGCCGCAGTTGCTACGATTGTTTTTGAAATATTATTTTCTTTAAGTGAACTCCATGCGATTTTAATAAATTTAGCAAGAGTAGCAAATTCCGTTGATGGTGAAAATAATTGACGATAAAAATGGATTGCTAGATACAAGCCGAGGCATACCATAGAAGCGATTTTAACGTATGAATTTTGTACCTCTAAAATAAGAATAGATGAAATGATTATACTGGAAAAGATGAGCAAATTACGACGTAAACTTATCAATACGAATTTAAAAGTTGGGCAAAATAATATAAAGTTTGATAAATTCCGGAAAAATGATTTACAAAAAAACATAATTAAAAGATTAAAGATAAGAGTCGGCGACAATAATATTAATAACGTGTATGCTTCATAGCGACTCTTTATATTATGTTTACGAAGTATAAGGAATAGCTGAAAACGCTTTATTATCACAAAAGGATAAAATAATACGAATAAAACAAAGGAAGTTAAGCGAATGATAAGAAAGACTAACGAGATGATACCGATAACAAATAAAAGTTGGTTATTATTCGATATGATACGAGCTAAATTGATTATATGACCTTTGAGGTCAAAAAAGAAAAGCTGGACAAAAATTAAGATCCAAAGAAGAATTGCAACAAATTCTCGAAACCATTTAGTTGATTTAGATGACTCACTCATTTTCATAAAGTTATTCAATCCATCAGAAGTTATTAAAAAGGCATTTATGTCAACCGGCGTGAGCTTTTGACCCACTTATCAGTACTAACCGGGGGTCTACGCCCAAAGCCCAGAAAATTTTTCTATTCGTATAAAACAATGAGTTACAGCATGGGAACGTTCGCCAACAGGGCATCCAGGTCAATCTTGTTGTGTCTATCGCGAAACGCGTAGTGTCCCAAGAAATGGATATGTTGCCACGCCACCGGTGATATTTTCTTGAGCTTGGCTAGCGCCTTCGCGTTGCCCTCTGCCTGATATCGATCCAACAGCGTGGAGAGCAAGACTGAATTGAAAGCAATCACCACATTGGCGAGCAGTCGACCGCACTCATTACTGATGGCGATATCCAGATCGGACGACGGCAACGATTCGTGCGTTGTACTATAAACATGATTATATTAACTGTGTAATTAGCTAGTTATGCCCATTGTTTGTTTTGGTGATATGGTATGCAGTCAATCGGTTTACTACAAGGGGTCGGTTCACGATTGGGAAAATATCGTACGCTAAGAAAAAGGTCCCCTTACAAATCTAGCCGTTAGTGGCTTGATGATTTGAAGCTTCAAGTGAATAATATCCATTTTGCACACCCGTAACTGCTTGAATTCTGGGTTGTGAGGAGCATTATCGTACGATTTTTTCCCAACCTTGAACTGACCCCATAAAGCGCCGTTGCAGAAAGCGTGGAACGCCATTAAAGCACATCAGCTGTGATCTAATAGCCAACACATTGGACAAATGAATACATTTTGTCTAGTCAATGCTCAAAGGTGCAGGATGGGTATTTTCCAATAAAATAACTTGGACTTTAATATTTGCGCACTGAAGGTGATTTCTACTCATAATTTTCTTTTTCCAATGCTTGTAAGTATAACTTATGCGATTCGTCCATATACTTTGCAATTTCTACCCAAGATGAATGCCACTCAATCTTATCAGCAATGTTTTCAGAATGTATCTCTGGTATTTGAAAATAGTTCAATAAGTTCAAAGTTGAAAATGTGTTGGCCATAAACACATTAAACATTTTAGATAGTGAGTCGCCAAATATTTCCGCCAATTCTTCTACCTGTTTTTTTTCGAAATCATAACTATCCCCACATACAATTGTATCTTCATTATGTAAGAAAAGAAACATCTGGGTTGATTCGTATGCTGGGTGAGAAATACCGCACAAATAACTGTACAGTTGTGTTATTTCCTCATTGCCACCTTCTATACTAGATAAATATTCTACAATGTGTTTTGCATTATATTCTGCTGGATATGATTTCTTTTCCTCCTTACTTAGTTTTGTTCCTTGAATAAAATGCAGAAGAGTTTCTTCCAATGGCTTATGAAACAAAATAATTGGCGAATTGTTGTTGTTTATTGATTCATAGATTGCCCGATAATCCTTTGCAATAGTAAGAGGGGCACTTCTTAAGGTGTAAAATGAGTCAGCGCAGGATTCTACTAGGCTTCTTAAATTAGAACAAAACCCATAATAATTATTTATGTTATTGTCTAGTGAATCTAACCAACGTAAAGCTTTGAACCACGATACCAAAACAACGATATGAGTTCTGTATAACATTTCCAACCAGTATATTTTTGCCATGCCATTAGGATCATCTATCTCTAGAAACTCCTCATTGGAGATAAACCGATATTCCCATATATCTTTGGAGCTTTTGAAGGAGTATATAAAATTATAATATTCAATAATTTCCTTCGGTAGAATTTTTGTTAAGTTTTCAATCATTTATGATATTATATTCCTATTTAGGAAGCATGTTTCATATGGAAGATGCTTACTAATCTCTTTTTTGTTGAAATACTCCCCACATTTGGTTATCAAATATTTTATACTTGAATTTGCGGGAAGGAAAGGGAAAGCTGCGTGACTGGGAAAGCTGCGTGACTAGACATTCTGTTTCTGTCTAATCTTGCTCGCTTGCAATCAGGTTACCCTCTTCTTCTTTTTAGGAAATTGATTATCAATGAAGTAATAATCACAATCACCATAGCCAAATTGAAAAGCGTGGAAATGGAAGATTTTGCCCCAGCATAGCCGTCTATCAGTATTCCTCCAGTGACACCGCCATGCCTGTTTACTTCAAGATACGACGGGATTATTCACCAAATAACAATATTCCCTAGCAGGCAAAATACGACGCTCACCCGCCACGGTGCCATCATCAAGTCTTCAGCTATCGACCGTTTGGTCATTATTTATCTCCTTTCTCCCTTTGTCATGAAAGGCAACCTCCGTCGACTAATATGACAAGGGTAGAAGAAAAGTCAAGCTAACTTACAAACCAATATCCTTGAAATGTAATATTCAATACCGCTACCCGATTACCCTAACCATTAAAAACACCATGGTGCTGCCATGCATTCCATGGTTTTATGGCGTTTTTACGAATGCCATCTTATGTGCATAAGTTTAAATTGGATAACAAAGGCAAGACCGGGCTCCTGACGGCTCAGTCTAAGGACAGACTGAAGCCTTTGTCTCTGGAATTCATCCTTGACTTGGCGGTAAGTTAAGCATATCAATAGAAACGGACCACAAGGTTTTATTAACATTCATTATTGCTAGTCACGCTTTCTCGGGGGGATCTATGGTTTCCTTACAAGAATCGGACGATAAAAGCCGCTTTATCAGCTATCTGCTGATGGAGTGGCTTTTTTACTTTTTTTAGGAGATCCCAACAACCATGTATTTTGAGGCCCCCGTGTTACCGAAACGGGAGGCGGCACGTTATACAGGTTATTTTCATTATCATGAACTAAATGTTCCATTTGGGGATATAACCGGTTCATGCGCGCGCATAACCCGTCAATAACGAGTTAAACATCAAAAAGAGGTCCAGATGGATGATGTCTTTAAGAAAATGGCCAATTCTTTTTTTAGTCCAGAAATTCAAGGTTGCCTTTCGGTAGTTGAAGCGGTTGCCGGCTACAAACTAAGCGCATCTGACCGTCAACCATTTCTTTACTTCCATAGCTACCTTACGAACCCCCAACCGGAGTTTATTACAGGGTGGAGAAGAGATCCTACACAGGAAAAATGGTACCTCAGGTTTTCCAACGGGATTCTTGGCGATGTGCAGAATACTCTCGCATGTGTGCTATACCACCACGGACGCTTAGTAGCCATTGAGCAGGCAGTTATGGAGGGGATCGAAAAGTACAACTATAGGAGTGTTTTAGGGAACTCCACGATGGCGCTTGGCAATACTCTCGTTTGGGATTTTGAATACCAAGCGTTTATATTGGCAGTCCGACGCTGCCTTGATTATCTTAGTCGGGCAATAAGTACCTACTTCAAAAACGACTTCCATTCATTCAAACGATTTGGCGAATTTCTTGGAAAGCAAAACAAACCACTACTGACTACTCCTTTGGTCGCGCTACACGCGCAGTATAGTGCTGAATTCGATTTCGTATTGTCGGAGGGCAATAGAAAATCTATAAGAGATAAAATATCTCATTACGAATATGTCCCTGTTGGCTGTATCAATCTCAGTCAGAGGGGATTCATGCTAGCTGGTGGCGGTGAAGAATTAGGAGTTGGTGGGGAAAATGGCTCCGCACTTCTTTCCGAAGTGCTCCAACGACATGTGACAAACCTGCGTTCTTGCATTCGAGATTTCCTAAATGCTTATGTCGATGGGATACGGGCAGATCAGCATGCAATGAACACTTAAAAAGGCGTTGTTTGTGGCCAAGATTTAGGTTTTCTGCAAACAGTAAAAGAGAATTTATTGTACTTCTGACTGATCGCGAAATTGAGCATTGAATTGCCGTAGATGTCCTTTCGACCCAATGCAGGAGTCGTAGCCGAGAGTAGAATCAGCTACGGGGCCTGCACTTGGAAATGTAATAATTTGAGAATGCGATTCCTAACCACACCGTTAGACAACTATGCGCAATATCGAGATGATACTCAAAAACTGGGAGGCGAGTCTCTGCCAGAACGTCAGTTTGGCGGGCCTTCTTGCGCGAAATCCGACTGCTAACAAGTGGAAGGTAACTTATCGAAGCCTTGTACTTCGAGAATGCGTGTTCTGGCGCACGCATGATCTTCTTGTGCAATCCCATACTCTGTTCAAAAATGGTCGGATTCTTGGAAGCCGCATTTTGCTTCGCAGTGCGTTCGAATCCGTTGCAACACTGATCTATCTGAACCAGATGACGGAACAAGTCCTAGCAGGCAAACTCCACTTTCATGAGTTTTCGGCGAAGACTTGCCAACTTTTACTTGGTTCCCGAAACCAAACGACAAAGCACTCCTCCATCAACATTATTACCGTCCTCGGGCACTGTGACAAGAAGTATAAAGGAATCTCTGACGAATACGCCATTCTTTCTGAAAGTGCTCATCCGAATTTTGAAGGAGCCTGTTTCGGTTACTCTCGTGTCGATCATGAGCGAGATGAGACTAACTTTGCAAATCATTGGCACAGCATGTGTTCTGGTGATCACGAATCGTTGTTAATGCTGATTGCCGAGATTTTCGAAAACGAATACAACAATGTCTGGCCTCAGCAACTTGAGGCGCTAGAAGCCTGGCTTGTAGAACACGACGCTGAGCTTGAGGAAACAAAGGGCGAAATTGTTTAACAACCGGCAGGACCGGCTAACGAACCGCCGGTCAGTCTTACGCCCGTTATTTTTGAACCAAGGAACATCGAAATGAAGATTGCCCTTGTTATACTTTTTCTTCTCTGCGGAGTTGGTGCTTTTGCAGAGTCATCGTTGCCTAATGAGAAGTATACTGGGAAGAGCAAGAAATATCTGACCTATACCTATGAATCTGCACAACTTGCCAGCAGCTATACGTTTATACCGAATTTCCAAAATGTCTCCGTAATTACAAAGGGCAAACCTCAAAAAAATAACGACCAGAGCAAAAATTACAACAACTAATGGTACTCTGGGTTCACCATCGACCTCACGTGCAGGCTTACCGATGTCTTTTTGGTTGTCTTCACAGCCGTCTTGGCTTTATATACCGGATGCCTCAACAGTTCCACAAAAAAACTCTGGGAGACAACGGCTCAATCCATCGAACTTACAAAGCAGGAATTTATTACTTCGCATCCGCCAAAATTCAGAGTGCACTCGATACTTTTGCTTGGCTCTCTCGCCTCCGATAGCATTTGTAGAATCATATGCACTATTGATAACATCGGGGAAAGTACGGCTCATATAACAGAAAGGAACATTACATTCGCAGAACTCGATCAGCTTCCTGCCGACCCGCCTCATGGTCGTGATTATCCCGATCTCCATGTTAAAGATCTATTCCTCCTGGGGGAGGCACAACCGAATCCCTTCGTGTCAATGACCAAACTAAGAAGAGCCTTTGCAGGGTAAAGATGATGGGAAATAAAGAAACTAGCGATTTTTACTTCTTTGGGTATATAGTTTTCCTGGATAACATTGGAATTGAAAGGCGCATAGCTTTTTGTCGCCGATACGACTTCAAAACCAAACGCTTTACCGCAGTTCAAGACGATGATTACGAGTACAGCTATTAGTTGTCGAATTCTTTATCGAGAAATGGGGTGAAGTCGAATACGTGGTGAGGACATACTGCGACACGGTGGCCAATGACCTTCTGTTGCGGCAGACCTAGTCGAAGAGAAAGTTTCTATTAAGGTGGATTGAAATGTCCCAACAAAGCGGCCGGACCAGTGAAGCCCGGTCATCCGCTTGCTCTGTTGGCCGGGATTCAAGCAGCCCACAGGGGGAGCAGCCATGCTTACCGAAGGCGCACTCAACATATATACGGATGGCTCGTCTTTCAGTTCTCCACGGACAGGGGGCGTAGGCATCGTGTTCGTGTTGATAGACGACGGGGGAAACGAGCTCGTCCAAGAATCCACGTTCCCGGGCTACAAGGGAGCGACAAACAACCAGATGGAGTTGCAGGCGCCAATTCTTGCACTGCGAGAGGCGAAGCGGCTTGGGTTTATTCGTGACGTGCGCAAGATCGTCATCCACACTGACTCAATGTACGTCTGCGAGAACTACAAGCGAGCCATGTTCGAGTGGCCCAAGACACGTTGGGCCAAGCGTGGCGGAGCGCCAGTCCTCAACGCTGAACTTTGGAAAGATCTCTTGAAGACGATGCGTTCGACCGGCTGCATCGTGGAGTTCCAGTGGGTGAAGGGGCACTCGAAGAATCCCCACAACAGAGCGGTGGATAAGTTGGCCAAGCAGTCAGCCAAGCGTGCGACCCAGGCTCCGCTGACCCGAGTTAGCGTGAGGCGCAAGCGAACCAGCGAGAAAGTTCAGCCGGGTGGCGTTTCGATGCTCGGACAGCGGCTGTCCATCCGCGTCATCACTTGCGAGTACCTTCGAGTGCAGCACGTCTGGAAATACAGGTATGAGGTCCTCTCAAAGGGCAGTCCGTTTTTCCGCAAAGTTGACTGGATCTACTCAGCGGAGGACTTGGTTATTCGCGACGGCCACTCGTACCACGTCAGGCTGAACGACGACCCGTTGTACCCGCAGATTGCCAAGGTGTATCGCGAAATACACAGTTAGCTGGTTGCGAATCCGCCTAATCGGGTAAGGGGGAGCTTTAGTCTCCCCCTCCCAAACACCTATGCGGGTCCTCACCAGGCAGTTCGCAAGGGTGATATTATACCTTTTCTCTCTATCGCAGATTTAATACCGAACCATCGGCACCAGTGGATAACACGCTGCGCCTTGACCGTCGTCAGAGAATAAAAATGAAGAAGGTTGATAAAAGAACAATGAAGTTTTCGTTGTTAAGGTCAAAGATTCATCATGACCTGAGCAACTGCCTAGAACTGAATAAGATGATAGAGAAATTCCTTGTTAGTGAGCGGAAGAGACTTGGGGAAAAGTTTTGTAAGGAGGCAACTGGCCTTTGTGAAGAAGAGAAAGACTATCTCCTTGGGTGGTACGACTCTGACTTCATTCAGCTACAAGAAGTTTTCCCTCGACTTCAGCGTTGTTCTCTCTTCGTAACGACATTTTCCTCCTTTGAATCAAATCTTATTGCCCTTTGCCGGGCAATGGCAGAGCTTTTAACTTTGGAGACGACATACTCGAAACCTAGATCTAGGAGTATAGACGATGACGCTCTGGAATTTCTTGAACAGCGATGTTTGGTTAAAATGAAAAGAATTTTGCCTTACCGCGAAACCATTTCTAAGCTTAGGAGACTGCGGAATTGTATCGTCCACGGTGATGGTAAACTAAATGACCGGAATCCAAATGAGCTAAAGGTTTTCTTTTCTAAAATGCCCTCAATTTTAATCAACGACAGAGATGTGATTATTCTCCGCAAAGGTTTCGTTGAAATAGTGATACATGAAATCAAGAATTTCTTTGAAATGTTGATCTATTCTTGCAAAGAGAGATTAAATGCCGATCTTGCGAATGCAAATTGACTTAGCTACGCTAAGCATTTGATCCGCAACACCGTTGACGAGAGGAAGAATGAAAATTCGGAACTTAAAAACTTTAAAGGATGCTAGGGGTAACCCAGGGAATTATTTTGTTAATTTTCTTCGCAATATGGCTCGGGCTGCCATTTTAATCTCTCTGGGTATGCGACAGGCGAGATACGTTTCTGCAGGTGAAGGGATTTCGGATCATTATTGTCCTGTTTCAAAAATTCCGCGGCGTTGGGCTTAGAACCCCAAATAGAGCTTTATAAAGCTTGGCTAGTGTGGTAAATAGGGATGATTTTGAGGCCTCGGTATAACAAAAACGAAGAGAGATTGGCTTTGACTATTTTGTTATAAAATAGAAATATTCTATTATGTGCAGCCTGAGGGAAGGACTTCTCATTGAATGTAAATTTACCATATCAGTTTGATGCTAGTTCGATCCATGATTTTGTGAGTCAAGTTATTGGGGACGATTTTGAACCTAAGGCTTCATCCATAGTTTTCAATTTAAATACAATGTCATTTATTCGCCCCTGTGGAGTTGCGATATTTTCAAATATCATTGAATGGTTATCTTCCAGACATATAGCTGTTTCCTTCCAGTTACCACCTATTTATGGACATCAAAATAGTCCGGTTAAATTCTTAGATGACTCTTTATTTTTCCAACGTTACCTTGGTAGGAAACTATTTGATTCATCTGGACCAAGAAGTACCACAATTCCATTAATGTGTATCCGATATGCGGAGAGTTTTGATTGGCTTGAAAATCACCTTCTTAAATGGCTCTCGCGAAGGCTTAATCTCTCATCCCCATCATTAGCTAATATAAAAGTATGTTTTATTGAAATATTCAACAACATCAATGACCACTCTGCCAACAATATAGGCTGCGTTTTTGCCCAGCATTTTCCAAGGGAAAATATTGTCAAGATTGCTATTTCTGATTTTGGAGTCGGAATACCTTATAATGTTAAAAAAGTATTGCCACATCTATCAGACCAAGATGCTATATTAAAAGCCACCGAAGAAGGGTTTACAACTAAGAGCCTAAGAGTTAATGCTGGGGCCGGGTTAGATATTCTTATCACAAATGTAGTAAAGAATAACAAAGGTTGGATCCAAATTTATTCTAACTGCGGATCTTTATCCTGTGTGTTGTTTGATGATACCATAGTAAAAAAACCGCATATATGTGGTTATTATCCTGGTACTTTAATTTATGCCAACCTCAGGACAGATACCATTGAAAAAATTGATGATGATTCGGAGGATTTTGAATGGTAATAGTTTTAAATAAAATCATTAATTCCACATATTCAAATGATGAGGGAAACAAAATATTTAATCTTATGCGTGATACCATTAAAGAAAATTCGATCACGATTTCCTTTGAAGGTTTTGATGTTGTTTCTTCATCATTTGTGAATTCTGCTTTTGTTCCGTTACTGCAAATATACTCTTTTGAGCTTATCAAATCTCACCTTCATTTCAGAAAAACAAATAGGCAGATCAACGATATGATAAAAAAAAGGTTAGTTTTTGAATCTGCGAGGGCAAACCAGTAACTCCCACGTAACCCCCACCGATCCAAGATCTAGGACCAGCTTGCGTATTCCCCGCGTAAGCCGTTTTTTTAACATCGAGCGGATGGATATGATCTTGAAGGGACTTGGCAGGATCAAGAAAGTACTAGACGAAATCCTGATGCAACAGGAACACCTGTTCGGCGACGAAACGAAAGCAGCTTGACAACTGATTAATAAAGGTTTATTTCATGATTACCCCCGAGACATTTCCGGAGGTTTCCCCGCGTGAAGTATCCTTTTTTAGGAAAAGTCAAATGCGTGCCCCCTTTGACTTAGGAATTCCCATCAATCATATGTTAGACGCCTGAAGGTAACATAGAATGCCACTTCAACCTCCGGAAGGATCGCGTTTTAAGCGGCGCGGCACTAACGAGGGACTGACCCAGACAATCATTTCTGATTTCGGGAAAGTCGCTACGCAAGGCGTCCGCCGGACACTCCTCGAACACTTCAAATGCTACTTCTGCGGTATCATGGGCGCTGCACATTACAGGTTCTGACGAAGGTTGGGCTTTCACTGATCTTATGACATACATGGAGTAGCAATGACAACAAGTAAGTTTGTAAATATCCACGAGTTTTTCATCGTTTTCTGTTTATATTTTTTTCAGGGCAAAGATGACAAACTCAAATTACTTTTAAACGATAAATATAAATTCGATTTGACTTTACCCGATGCAGATGTGAAATCATTAATATTGAGGCAATTTATCTGCCAGCCCACAGAGAAGCAGGAGTTACTACTTCTGGAATGCATTTTGACCATTCTTAAGTATCGTACAATAATTAATCGTTATCATCAGACAAAACTCACCCAGAAAATTGCAATACCAGATACAGCAATTAATAGCAGGAAAATGGCAATAAGGAAATTACATGACTTAATAAATAATTTCATAGACATACAAATATGGGATGAAAAAGCTTTACCAAGATATACAGGTGATAGTAAGTATACTAAAAATGCAATTATCTCTTACACTGAGGCCATTCTAGCATACTTATTGAGGGGATATTGTAGATACCTTGTCGACGAACAATCAACGTGCACAACATTATCCTTAAACGATTTTACTCAGTCATTCTATCTTGCTCAAAAACTTCGTGATTTATTGAGCAATGATGATGCTGATGAGAATATGCTCGCATCATTTGATCAGTATTATGCTACAACAAATTGTAGTAGACTGCCCTTTATTTACCACTGCATTAAAGACCAGTACTATGAATATATTGCCAATTGGCTATTTATATATATAGAAATGTTTAGAGGCAATGTTTATTACAAATTGTACGATTATGATAGTGCCTTTGAGAATTACTGTGGAGCGATAACCCTGTTTAAACAATTGGCTAGCAGGAGTGATATCAACAATGCTCTGAGCGTTTACCAAAACAGCAATGAGCCACTCCCTGTAGGCATCTTAGCAAAAATAAAGGAACTTTCTTGCAAAACAATAGCAAAGGCCTATTTTGAGAAAGCAAAGTGCTACTTCGGAATAGGGCAATTTCTCGATGCTCTTAAATGGCATTTGAAAGCGTTGATGGAATTGCTTCTCATCTCTATTCCTGAAACAGCAGATAAAAGTGACATTGAGGGGCGTCTTAAACTGTATTTCGACATGATTGAAGTTGTAAGGTATTTAGATTATGAAAAGGAACAAACGGCGTTCGACAAAACAGTTCTAAGAAATTTCTTTGAACCAACGAACAATTCAGATCAATATTTTAACGAGTGCAAAGAGATATGCAACACTGCGAATGCCTCAGATCCACTAAGAAAAGAAATCGAAAAGGCTATCGAGAAAGAAAATAAGTATGTAGAAAAATATTGTGTTTCTGATAAATCAATTATTGCCCCTGAAAGGTTCAAAAAGATTATTGCGCCTGAGTATAAACATATTGCCGCAGATATTATCGTACGTATAGGTTTCTTGCTTTTTACCTTGAGGGAGAAACATTTTCCTTTAGCAGCATTGGATCGCAATAAGCTTTTCTCAGATTGGGCATCAAAGCTTAACAAGAGAAATGCTGGTTATATTAAACCGTTTTTTAAGCCAGATAAAATATGGAAAGGTTTAGAGAAAAGCTACGGGGACTATTGTCTTTATATATTAGAGGACCACGGCGAGACACCCCGATTGAATATGAATGACTTTAAAGATGACTGGGAGCGAATATTTGCTTTTTTTGTGCTTCAAACTTTAACTGAAAAACCCTTGGACATTACTACCCCTGATGAAGCCCGTATAGCTATTACATTAGGGAAGTATTCGATGGCAAATATCGAGAATATCATAACGCAGCCCAGAATGCTCTATACTTATCTTATGAGAGATGGATATAAGGAACGGGCCAAGGAATTTAGAGATAGAAAGTCTGGAGGTTTATTAAATAAGCTAGTAGTTTTAAGGAGATGGCAATCTTTTAATCCAAAAATTCCAAGACCAAGAAATAAGCATGTGTTAGGTGGCGGCTATTTTTTAATGTGGGAAGGGAAAGGCATTGTCATTGATCCCGGATATAATTTCATTGAAAACTTTTATGAGGAAGGTTTTTCTTTGAAGGATATCGATTCGGTGGTGATTACTCACTCACACCCGGATCACGACGATGAACTTTCCACCATACTAACGTTGCTTTTTGAATGGAACGAGACTTGCAATAAAACACTCACTTTTGAAAAAAAAGGCAAACATATAGATCTGTTTCTGAATGAAGGTAGTTACAGAAAATACAGTAATTGGCTTTATGCGCCCAAGAGCATCGTAGGCAAAATATATCAGTTACAGTCCAACATGTGGGATAGTGGGGCTCAGGATCCTAGTGCTGATAAGAAAGACAGAGGCAATAATATTGAGCTATGTTTGAGAGGAAAGGATGGATATTCCCTTTGTTTAGAAGTAATTCCGTCTTGGCATGATGAAATTATAGCAAAACATTCTTCAATTGGTCTTAAATTCAAGCTATATGAACAAAAAAGTCAGAAGCCTAATTATATTATTGGAATAACCGGTGATACGAATGCCTATAAAGGTATCGAAGCATTTTATGAAGATTGTGATATCCTGATTGCCCACTTGGGTGACATTAAATTTAAGGAAATCAGGACATGTGCAAATATAACCATGCCTTATAAAGAAATAAAGGAACGTTTCTTCTCGGGACCTCAAAAAGTCCATTCACGAAAACAAATCAGACAGCTACTCAACTTTTTTGCACTTCTCGATCTTGTTGATATGGAGCAAGCCTTAAAGAACAAAGACGATATAGAATTTCTTGAGAAGGTTGTCCAAGGCGATGGTGTAATTAAAGAACACAAAAAGTTAGAAAATATTATAGAAGAACTTTTTGTGAATATTAATAAAGATTTTGAATATAAGTATCATCTAGGTTTAAAAGGGCTATACAACCTACATGCCAAATTATGTGCTTATCGAAAAAAATCCAAACTAATAAATAAAATTAATCCCTATCTTATAATCGGTGAGTTTCCAGAAGAATTAGGATCATATAAACAATTAGTAGCTCGGACATTAAACGAAATGCCGTATAATCAAATAGATCAACACGGTAAAATAAATGTTGACTCATATCCTGAAAAATTTGTTAGTTGTTTTACAGGTGACATTGGCCTTCATATCGGCATTAACATAAAACAGGATCTTCCTCTGTCGGTACGGTGTGACAAATGCAATCAAAATAATGAGCTGGTGAAAATAAATCATCATTATCATCGCGCAGAAGAGATTCAGGAAACAATTGTGAAGGGGGCAAATAATAGTATGCTCTATCTGTGTTCAACATACCGGCACGCGGTATTCCCGCTGTACAAACCTACTGCATTTGTTATACGCCACTGCAAGAATTTGGGTTACTCCATAAACGCGATAAAGGACTCTACACAAACATTATATCCATAATTTAGATCGGTTCAAATTGGCCGTCTTATCGGTCTAAATCCTCCCTTCAGGGGTCTGGGTAGTAGGGGTATCCTCTCCCGCCATGCGGCGTTCCATGAAACCTGGAAGTTCAGGATTATGATGAGCGACAATAATAACTCCCGCCCGGGAAAAGTAGTTGACGTTCATCAGGATTAGGTTCAACAAGCTCCAAATCGATCAGCAGGAACCGCAAACTGCGGCCTCCCTTCCCTCTGGCGAGCCGATACATCTCGGCATAGAGCGACTGCACCAATTCGGGGTTTTCGTCCTCGCTAATGTGAATGATTCATGGACTTGATCTGGAATTCTCTCTTAGCGACAGTAGATTGGCTATTTTTACCCAAACCCTCGAATAATGCAAGCCTGGCCCCAATCATTCCACGGGTAATTTGTTCTAACCCGAACTGACCAGAAAATAATAGGGTTTAGTCTGCATACTCTTTATAACTTACTGATTAAACAAGGTATCATTGTCCCACAGATCACTTATATGGCATTAAAAACACATTAGACCAGAAAAATAGCATAACACTTTGAAATAACAATTAAATATGTTGAGAACAATTTTACCCTGCCAATCATTCCGGAGGCTGAAATTTCTAAATCAATTCCCATTGCAAGCGGGACAAATAACTGAGGACGGTAAGGAAGAAGAATTCTGTTGTTTCGGCCACTCAGAAGCCTTAGCGGTCTCGCCCTTTAGAATGTGTTGAATCTGTTCGTCAAAGGTTGTTTTATCAACAACGTACATTCCTCCACGCGCACCCTCGAAGCCACATGTCCATGCAGCTAAGGCTTGACCAAATTTAAGTGCACTACGAAGCTTTATTGTGTTTAGTTTTAGGAATCCATTGAGCCCTTCTGCACCGATCATCGATATTAATCCTGCTGTGCACCAATCTCCAGCACCGCAGGTATCTGCAAGTACAGGAGCAGGAAATGCGGGGAGGTGCACCCATCCTTTCGATCTGGCTTTAGGTAGGCTACTCCGATAACGCATGCCATCTTCACCGAATGTCTGTATTTCCAATTGAATTGAACTGTTTTTACAATCAACACCCTCAATATCTGGAATGCGTTGATTGGCATATTTAATTACATGCGTGAGTTGCAACACCTCGTTCAGTAATCGAGAATCCATCTTTGCCGAAGGCTCGAAAACAATAATTGCCCCCTGTTCAGCAGCGCAAGTGGCCAGAGAAAGTGCGGCACGCGATAGTCGGTCCATGAAAAAAACCTTCGGCTCACGGATTTTCGGAAGGATCCACGACATATTACTCGCAGTCACAGGCTTAAACCCTGGTAACCAATTCCCACAATGAGGGCAGTTCCACGCAAAACGATGGATTGGCACGCCACTCTTGTCGCGTCGGATCTTCTGAACAATGATCGGAGTTGCACTTGTTGGAGCACATTCTGCAAAATCCAGATGTACTCCCCACTGCAAAAAATCTGATTTGACTTGAAGCGATGCATCGTCTCCATTAAGCCGCGCAATTGGATATGCACTCCAGCCAAGGAAGCTTAGAATGGTAAGGACGTTACCGCATGTGCCACCCGCCCATGCACGAACGGGCTGCGACTCATCGGCGCTATGGACAACATCAAGAGCAATTAAGCCGGCTCCATATACTGAAGGTTGGGACAACTGAACTGTCATATATGTATTACCTTTTAATATTTTCCCTTCTTGGGCTCAAGTATGCGTCACCTTCTAACCATACGTGGATGAAATTGAAATCGGGAGGCGTCTCCCCCACTGGCGTCTCTTCTACCGATGTCGCCGGAACATAATCATACCCTATTGACTCTGAATACACCACGGGAAGATCGCGTTCAAGTGCCGCCATCAATGCTCCCAATGCGAGGATTTTACTCCCTGTTGGAGAGAGGACGAGGAGAGAACCCCCAAAGTCTTCAAAAACCGGACGCCGAAGATCGTCGATGCGTAGGATTGTCCGATAAAGATCCAGAGGATCATCTTCAGCTGCATAGATGATATCCCGGGGGTCCACTTCCCATGCACTTTCTAGTTCCTTCAAAAAAATTTCCCCTAGTTCGTCGCTGAGTCTTGGTCGTGTTGAAGGGAAAGGCAAAATCGGACATGTGTCGTCTGGAGTGACGAAGTCATAGATATGCTGCAACGGCATTTGACGACCAGATGCAAGCTGTGGAAGCCAAAGCTTGGCTACGCCGGCTTTCTCGTCCAGAGACCAACCGCCTCGAAAACCGTGCACACAACCTACGGTGTCTCCCGCTATTGGTACAATGGACTCATCCAATAAAGCATTTGGCATGACAAACAAATGGAGATTGCGAGGGTTAGAGGCTTGACCAGTCCGTTCAAGGAGATAACGAACCAATGGGTAGCTAGTGCCGATTGACATTGCGCTAATATCTACCACAACGTCTGTAATTCCATCGAAGCTCTGTTGGCTTACCGCTTTTACAGTATTGCGTCCTCCGACGACAGCATTATCGTAGTCGAAGATGTTTATGGGTAAGACGGTATTGTTAGGCATCATGTCGACAAGAAGTTTCATATTTGCGGCAGCACGTGCCACAAGTGTGTGTACCGGATCTGGTCGCTGCTCTTGAATGAATAATGCGCGAAGGTTCGTCGTTATCGATGTGAGACGCTGACAAAGTGCCGTCGAACGCGGATCAAATCCAGCGCCTGCTATCAACAAGACCTTCCGATTTTGAGAAGCAAAATACTCAGACAAAAAGCTGTCTGCTTCGTCATCGCGATGCCACACGCATGGATCCCAGTTGAATTTCTTCGACATGCTTAAGCCTCGCTAATTATCTTAGCGAGATCTTCGCTGCGCCGTTCAAGAAAACCACCTCGCTTAAGCGAAAGCCCGTAATGCAAAATAGGGATTCCTCCTAGTTCTATCAAACACCACATTCGCTTTTTAGTCTTGTGATGCGATATAATTGAAAAAGCATTATACGCAACGCCAAACTGGAGAGCTCGGGCAAGGTCTGGGTATTTTGAAGGGATTGCTTCGAATTCTTCCTGCAATATGCCAACTGCATTTGCTCCACTGCCAAGCGATGCATTCGGTTCAAGACTTTTCTCGACACACTGTCTACCAATCCAGTCGGTAAGGCGCCGCACAAGCTGATGTTGCGGGAAATCCCATTTATGCAACATTTCAGTTGCATGTTCACGAAGTAAATTATGCTGAATCCCACTGCGTAGCGACGGGCTCTTTGCCCGGATAAGTTGAGTTTCAGCCCTTGATACTAAGTTTGAGGCGAGTTGGAGAAACTGCTCAGCGTTTTCTGAGCTAGCGTCACAAAGGGTATCAATCCCGAAAAAATATGGTCTAGAGAAACGGTGCAAAAGATGGATTTTAGCACCATCAGCAACACCGCTATCCGCTGTTAACGGGCGGGATGGTTCTGCATCATCATCCTGACTTTCAAATAAAGTTATCTGCGGCCGCAATACACGCTTTGAGTAACGCTCCATCAATATGTTTAACATTTCCAGTTGAACATCTATAGTCGCATCTTCTCCCGTAGAACTGGTGATAAAACGATTCACCTCCTCAAGCAAATTTGCCCGACGTTCAGATGAAACCTTATTACGGCGCTGGGTTACATCCAAAGAACTCTCAAGTTGTTTCATCTTCCCATCTGGTATTGTCTCAGGTTCTGTTGATAGGAGATCGCCCAAGTTACTTAATCGTCTCCGGTTGAAGATTTCCATTTGCGCAAGATAACGATTAGCCATGTCTTTGGCCATCTTCCGGAATGCACGTCGTTGGTTCCCTCTCTCATCGCCGCTTTGGAGCCAAATCTCTGTTATCTCGCGTGCACGCTTTATGCCGGGCCCGGATTCTTCATCCATCAAGCGACCAGTATCGGTCAACACCTCAGAAGGTTTTAACGCATCCAATCGCATGAGAACCCATCTGGCCACTTTTAGCTCACGCCGTGCAAGCCAGCGCTGAAGGGACATAAACTGGACCGGATGCAAATTGTGAGCATCATCAAATATGACGAGGGGACGTAACTCACAAATATGGTCACCGTCCTTTACCCTAAAAGATTCGATAACATCAAAGGGGCGATAAGCAGCAACAGCTTCAGAATCAATAGCACTTATTTCAGGAGCAATTAAGGCTGCAGAAACCCGGTAAATTGACAACTCAACTTGGCGTGCTCGGTCCATTATATCAGTGGTTACCATGCCACCAATGGCCGTCATTGCAGCCTCCGCATCTGAGCGAGGGATTATTTCTATTTCATTTAGTAGGTGGCCTCCCGCTTGCAGGTTTCGAAGCCACGCAAGCACAGCCCTCGCCTGGAGAAGCGCAGTCATGAGACCTACCTTTAAGTCCTCAGGATATGGGAACTCCCAAAAATCGCGGTATTCCGCCTCAAGAGGAAGACGACAACCAACAACAGTCGGGTAACCCTCAACTAAAGCATTACAATCACGCAAAGTGTCTACAAGAGGTTTATAGGTAGATAGATCACGATTTCGTAAAAGCGTTCTAATAGTAGGGTATTGAAAAAGGCGAGCAAGGGTTGTTTTTCCACTTCCCGGTGTACCAATAATTGTAGTTAGGCGGTCATAGAGACGCCCCTCATTAGCCGGTTTTTTGAAGAAAGTGGTTAGTGGCTCTGGAGTTACAACAGCAAGGAATGCTTCGTCCTCACGAAGATACTCGGTTGCCCGTTTTTCAAATGGGTTTGCCATCGCTAGATTTCCTTACGAATGCCGTTGCCGACGCCGAAACAATGGACGCATTGCAGGGGCGTCTATTCCGTCATCACGCATACCGCCGTCTGTTTCTGCCCAAAGAAGAGCAATTGAGTTGTTTGGCGTGTTATGTTCGAGAACAAGTGGCAAAGCACAGCCACCATACCCAAGACCTAAATGTTCCACCCCCCCTATATCTGTGTGTCTAGTACGAATTATGGGATCGTAGTATTTTTTTGTTAGCTCAATAATAGCAGCATTACCTGAAGGGTCCTTATTAATTGGTAAATTTTGTGGAAGAATTACGCCAAAAGAGAGGTGTATGTCATCAAACAAATCGCTTAATATTTTCTGTTCCTTAACTTCGTTTACTCGTTGTTGAACGGCTATTGCAGCATCATAGCTAGAAACATAATGATGGACACATAATTGGGCATTAGGTTCAAAAGGGGTGATACCAGTATCCTCTACTAACTTTACAGATTCATTAAATCTTTTGAGTTTTCCTCTCCACTTGTTCTTTTCAGCATCAAATCGCAAAAAAGAAGTACCGGTGCCCATAAAATCGTCAACTAGGATGACAATAGCGAATTGTGCACTTGGATCTTTCAAATCTTTACGCAGACTTTGAAGGATATCTTCCCATTTATCTGCATCAATTTGTGTTGCAATAACTAGCTGTTCATTTGATAAAATATCAACATTAGCATGGCGTAGATCATCAATACGAGCCCCATCACTGAGAGCCATGAACAGCGTTTTACGTCTCAGGCACTTGAACAACTCTGTAGCTTTTGGATCAGCCCAAACCCTATATTTTGGGATACCGAGCTTTGCTGCAACTATAGTCAGTAAGCGGTGTTCAATAATTCGTGGGTAGAAGAGTTCTACAAGGCGTTGCATCTTTGCCGTACAAATATAAAGTAAATCTTTACGAACCAAATTGTACGCCGTCTCCCGTTCTTCGTGAGTGAACTGTTGAAGCCAAGCAGCTAAGCTTTCAATAAAACGAACACCAGCTAAAAAGTCCTGGTATCCGTCATATTTCCAGCGTGCCATCCAGCGAAGCCAATCAAACTCACATCGAGCACGCTCATCGTCCCACTTCATAATCTGGCTTAAGATTCTAAGACCAAGTACCTGATTCATGATTTTTTGCCCTTGGCACTGAGGACAATATTTGCCCCATCACCAGGGATTCCTTTTAGTGCTCGACAATAGTTAAGTGTCGCTTGAACGCCACGTTGGCCACGCGGGGCTAAGTTCCAACATGTCGATGGCTCGGCAGACAGTTCATCAACACTTAGCGAATAGGGTTCGCGCAATAGCTCAAAATCATTACCCGGCCAACATCCACGATCTCCAACCTTGAGAATTCCTGCACCATCCCCCTGTCCGCTAGTCTTATTTATATACTGAATTACAGACCGCTTTGTTACACCTGGGGCAAGGATGTCAATTGAATGACTTGAACGGACAATATGAATATCACTCAGCCCATGAAGTTGAATGACCTCATTTGATATGTCCCACAAACGATTTTCAGGAATTGCCTGACGAGGCTTCAAGGTAATTTGCCATCGGCGATCTTCTTGAATGGCGATCTCTCCAAGTTCTGGATGGCTTCGAAGTGCACGGGCGATTTGAATAAGCTCCTCTCCAGATTCAGGTTCTCCATCAGGATGAGCATCATCGTTCAAAAATGCAATGTCAGCACCATTGTAATATCCAACAATCACTCGCCCCCACAGAATCCGAGGCAAACAAGATTGCAAATCACGTCGAACCGAGGCTCCGCGGCCTGTTGCGATACCAATAGTCAGACCAGCTTCAATCATTCTAATGAGTTCAACGACAATTTCCCGTATTGGTGGGAAATCTCGCACACGAGTATCTACCAAAGTTCCGTCATAATCAAAAACAACAGCAAAGAACGTGGTAGATTTGAGATTTTCCTTAAACGTTGACAAAGCAGATCGCCATTGGGGAAGATCACCTCTTTCGAGAAGACGCTTAATTGAAACTCCGGTTTTACGTTCTATTGCAACTGCATCTTCAATCGGTATTGCTGTTAAGTCCTTCTTTGTTTTAGGGAATGGGAGGTGGTAAAGTTTGCGCCCGAACAATGGTACACCTGGGCGACCAGGATCTATGCCGCGCGAAATTCCAGCCCATCCAGTAATATGGATTGCAGCTACAAGAGAGGCTAACGAAATTGCTATATGGTTACCCACCAAATCGATACGTGCAACAGGAATATCGTCTGGTATCAACGCTAAAGTTTTGTCAGCCAAGTCTCGATCTTCAGGTGTCGTAAACGCCAGAATCGCACTGGACTTACCACGTTTTGCTAACCAGTGATGCCGCCCATGAGCAAAATTTCGATAATCCGCAATTTGAAGGCTGCCGATAGCTGCTTCAGTAAATTTTGATTCAAGGTCGATGGCGCCTGTTCGTGATGCTATACCGTGAAGAATAACTGTTGTTTCCCGTGCCCAAAGTGGATCAACGGCTTCTTGCCACCTTAACAAGACATCACCAGCCAAGCCCACAGAATTTGGTTCGAGATTTCCGTCTATCTCGTTGTATACCTCAGCATAAGCCCTTGCAATCAGGACACAAAAAGCAAGAAGAGAGTTGGTAGCTAGGAAACCATCTTTCCCAACCGGCAAGGCAAAATCGAAAAGGTCAACATAGTCATGTTGACAAGCCTTAGCAACAAGTGGACTTTCTGGTCGACCACATATCACGCCGACTTGTGCGTGCTCTCGCCTTACAAGTGCATCGAATGCCACGTTAATGTCAACATTGCCACCTCCCGCGCTGAGCAACCACATCGATGTTCTGCGGTCAAGTTGTTCCGAAATCACCTCAAAAGGGGTGGCAGTTGAAGCGAGCTGCCCCGTGTAGCGGCGATGCAAACATGTTATAAAATGAGCAGCCGTCAGCGAGCCACCTGAACCAATTGCAACTAGAGGGAAAGAACCCGCAGTTACTATCGCCTGCCGCAGCTTCGAAATATCGAAATGACTTGCCCATTCATAGGTCATTCCCAATTGGGCGATTTCAGAGACGTATGGTTTACCCATGACACACCATTTTAAGTTAATTCCTTTTGCTCTAATGCCGTATTAATTGCGATTGAGGGTCAATTTATATCTGCCTTAGCGGCTTCGGTCCCAATAAATCTGGAGTAGTATACAACCGCACCTGACAGTTCTTATGTTGCTGGAAACATATTATGAACATACGATTTTTTTGACCTGATTGCAATTAAAACAGACTGGCCGGCAGCGGCACGGGAGAGGGATCCAAAACGGGAGCTGGGTTCGTAACTCAGTTTAGCATAACACTATCAAAACCACTTTACTTTAATGATTCGCGGTAGGAATGCCGGTCTCCCGGCACCCCCCGCACATCCCCGAGCGTGCGGTTTTCCCGCACCCAGTTCTTCCGTTGTACTCGCTTCCGCGCAAGGCTCTGCTATGTTGTGGGGTATGCAAATGCTGGCTAGGTGGAACGAGATTGATGCTCGGAGCCATGCCGTGAGTAATCCCGAAGTCATGGCTGCGTCCGCATCATGAAGGCCGATTCGGAGGAGAGAAGTCCCCCACCTTTCGCTTTCTCAATGACCGCATCGGCCCATGGTGCAGAACGATGCTTGACTCAATGCTCACCCGGGCGGAACTCGACGAGGCCAAACGTTACGCCCTGGAAATGATGGAGCCAAAGCGGAAGGAATAAATGAACGGTGTGTAGTTGGGGTCGCTTGCCATAACAGACTTCTAAATCCCGGGGATTACGGATTACAACCCCCTATAGGCCGGCTTCCCTGTTAGAATTGTTACTTGGTCTTCTTGGCTGCTTTGGAGTTAGCGGGTTTAGCAGGCGCAGGCCTTTTACGAATCTTTGCCGGCACTGACGGTTTCTCTCTTAATATTGGAACTTCTGATTTTGGCCTAAAAGCTGGGACAGGGGCTTTATTTTTCTTCAATTTAGCTGCTCTGGTTTCCCTGGCCTTGGCAAGAACATCGCCTAACCCTCTTTCCTCTGCCATCTTCCTTCTTGACTCTGAATAGCTCTTAGCAGTAAGAGGCTGCTTGCCAGGTAAACCAAACTGCTTCCGGTACTCTCCAGGCTTCATAGCATGGGTTACTCCAAGGTGGCGGGTAAGGGTCTTCATGCCTCCTTTACCACATACCATGCATAATACTTCATTCTTCTTGAATGCTTCTTTTACGGTGATAGCCGGTTTGGTTTCCTCGGCAGATGCAACCTCTTTACCAGCTTCAAGAGCTTGAAGTGCGGAATAGACTTTCCGGATTTCCTGTACCAGTTCTTCTGAGGACATGGGTGTTGTGGATGCATGTGATGATATAATGTCAGATGCTAATTCAAGCAGTGTCGCCATTGCTACCCTCCAATTGTTTTAGATATAGCTATATTTTGAGTCATTTATACCGGAACTATTAACTCTGTCAATTCTTAAGATCAATATCCCATCTTATCATGCTATTTCGTATTAATGGGGACACCCTTATACTGTGGTTTTGCATCATCTGGCAGCAGTAAATTCAATTCTTATTGCAGCACACCTGATTCATTGATTATTTCGCTTCCCAGAAAATGAACGTCCTCCGAACTCCAACCGTTACACTTCAGGATATCCACAAGGAGGATGGCTAGATACGCTGGTTTTCTTTTTGCTATTGAGGTACGGATCTTGTCCAAGGTTTGGTCGTCCAGCCCCATTATTGCCTCTTCCAATTTTCCCTCCAGGACTACATAGGCAGATTAAATACGTGTGAATCGAAAAAAGGGCATTACCGTAGTAACACCCCCATGTGCGACTATTTAAAGGCATCAATTCCTTATTTCTTCTTTTTTTCTTTTTTTGCCGGACCCTGAATAGCATCCTTCAACTGTTTTCCGGCTGAAAATCCCACTGCTTTCCGGGCAGCAATCTTTATCTCCTGACCTGTCTGAGGGTTGCGTCCGACCCGCGCCTTCCTGTCGGAAACAGAGAACGACCCGAATCCCACGAAGATTACCTTGTCGCCGGCTTTCAAGGCCCCGGTGACACCGTCCAGGAAGGCCTTGACGGCCACCTCCGCCTTCGCCTTGGTAATTTCCGCATCTTTTGCAATCTTCTCAACCAATTCCGCTTTAGTCATGTATGCCCTCCTGGCATGTAGAATGCGGGATACCCCGCTAAAATCTTCTGGATTACGGCTGATAAAGGTTTCCCGCTATTCGGAATCAGCCAAGGCTATATATAACTGATTTCAGAAAAAGTGCAAGGCAAAAAGGGATATGGACCACTCCGATATCTCGGAAGAATTAGCAATAATGCACAGGCTTTTAATTGTACCTGTTTGTCATCAACTCGCCTCCCCCAGGTAGGGGATCGCCAGGTGCTTACGCTTAGTCTCCCCCGGGATCTCCAGTCTCCCCTCTCCTTCCCTCTTTCCTCTCTCTCCCTCGTGCTGAGGCTTAGTGAAGGTTGGCAGGCTGGAACCAAGGACAACCGCATGCTTGCCGAATTTCTTGGCAAGCTCGTCAATCCGCCCATATAGGTTCTGCATCTTCTCAATTCTGAGGCTCTCACCGAAAAGGTCGTGCTGTAGTATCCGGTCCTCAGAGAGCTTTGACAGGATTACTCCGGTGGCTCTATACTCAGTTCCTTCTTTGAAGAGATTATCGAAGGTTGGATGGATGACACGGATGATATCGCTCGGCACCGCCGTTGCCGCCGACAGCGCGCACTCCACTCCTTCGCCTCGAAAGTCCTGGGTCTTGACAAAGATAACAGCGCAGCGGGCGGCGAGTCCGTGCCTCCTGGCCTTGATGCAGGCGTTCTCGATGTTTTTCGACAGCTGGGCGAAGACGAATTCCCGGTCCCGTGAAGGGGGCGTGAAGGTTTTCGTCTTGCTGATACTGGCGTAGTCGTGCTTTTCCTCCGTCTCCAGGTCATATACGGACTCTCCATGGAGTTCCGTCCAGATCTCCAGGTGTGGCTTGGTGAAGTGCCTCTTTACCCACTCTTCATCCTTCCTTGCGAACTCGAGGGCGGTCCTGACCCCCAGGGTGCGCAGATGTGCCTCCGTCTGGGGCCCTATGTTCCAAACCTTACCCACAGAAAGATCTTTCAGGAAGAGGTGTATCTGGTTACCGGGGATGACCGTGAGGCCAGCCGGTTTCTGCCATTTGGAACCAATCTTCGCAAGAACCTTGGTGGGTGCGAGGCCTATGGAAAAAGTGATCCCCAGCTGCGTCTCCAGTTCCTCCTTTACGGCCCGCGCTATTTCGCCGTAGGACATCCTGAGGGGGCGTCTCAACCCGGTTAGCTCGGCGAAGCACTCATCGATGCTGTATTCTTCCACCATGGGGGTGTAGCGCCGGACTATACTGAACATCCGGGTTGAGTACAGACTGTATGTCTCATAGTCAGACGGGAGAATGACAGCGTCGGGGCAGATCTTCCTGATTTCGGATAGACGCATGCCCCGCTTCACACCGCAGGCCTTCGCCTCATAGGTGAGGGCAGAGGCGATCCCCCGCTCTTTGCCGGTGACCACGGGTTTCCCCCTGAGTTTCGGGTTCTTCGCGACCTCGCAGCTGGCAAAAAAAGCGTCGCCATCGATATGTAGGAGTGCCCGGGGAAATGAGCGGAGAGTGAGAGGGGCTTCGGAGTCCATATGTGTATCTCAATCGGTAATTTTTATAACGAGGAACGGGAATGTCTCCACTCCGATGGTGGTGAAGGGTGTGGCGCTCATTGGCGGTATTGGCGGATGACGGCCCGGACCACCAGGTCTATCTTCAGCTCCTGCCGGGGGACGATGGTCTTGTATTTGGGATTTGCGGGTTGAAGATAAACCTCTTTGCCCCGGCGCCGGAAATATTTGATGGTCATTTCGCCGTCGATATCGGCGACCACGATGTCTCCGGACTTGATATCGGAAGTCCGCTCCACAAGTACCAGGTCGCCGTGTAGTATCCCCGCGTCGTGCATGGAATCGCCGGTCACCTTAAGGAGAAAGGTCGCCTCCCGGTTCTTAATCAGGAGTTCGTCAAGGGTAATGACGTCGGCTAATTCCTCTTCCGCCGGTGAAGGAAAACCGGCAGCTATTGAGCCGAGGATCCTGATGCCACGAGTACGTGGGCCGGGGACAAGCTTTCCCCCGTCGTCCCGCAGAAGCCACCCCTCTTTTACCAGGCGGTTAGCAACGTTGAAAGCGGAGCTCTTGGAGCGCAACCCGGTGATACGAGCGATCTCGGCGTAACTCGGCATACGCTGGTGTTCGCCATAAAATGATAAAATGGTTTCGTAGTGGGGTGTTTTCATGAAATGAAGTATAATCGAACGAACGTTCGATGTCAATGCACTTTTACTATATTGGTGGGCCGGGCTGATTGTTGTGTGCATTAAATCATCTTTAAAATATCAGGGTTTTGGGGTATAAAGTGTGATTAATAGATGGGATGTATTTTCTGACCCCCGTTACTAAAACAGGGGGAGGTGTTTAGAGGTACGAGGCATGTATCACATCAAAGCCTGCGACAGATATTACCAGGAGGGGAAGATGACGAAAAGTGAATTGATTGAAAGGGTTAGCGAGGCTGCTAGCTCACTGCCCCGCAACAAAGCGGAATCCGTTGTCAATGTTATCTTTGTTTCCATGGTTCAGGCATTACAGGATGGGGAAAGGATAGAAATCAGGGGCTTAGGTAGCTTCACAATCAGGGAGCGGAATGCTCGGGCGGCAAGAAACCCGAAAACTGGTGACACCGTAAAGATATCTGCCAGGAAGATACCTTTCTTCAAAACAGGCAAGGAACTCCGTGAGCGAGTTGATAACCTTTAGCTTGCTCATTGGTGAAGTAAACATGATGGAAACCAAATTTGCGAACGAAACGATACTCCAAGGCAGCACGACCCGAGAACAATGATCAACGAACACAGGATCATCCTCCATGCCGAAGCATGTAGTGGGCGCATCAACAAATAGGAAGCTATAGGACTGACCCCCGACGCTCATGGAAATGTTCGATAGAAAATCAAAGAAACAAAAATCATGAAGAAACCAAAAAACAAAAATATCCCTTGTCGCAAAAGAATGAAACAGGAATCCCGGCTTCGCTCAGCAAGAGACACGGGATGGATCACCAAATACCAGGGCGGAAATATCATAAAGGGATACAGCAAATGGTTCGGAGTTGGCCTTCTCACTGCCATTACTGAATTACGTATGCTTGGAGTCCAAATAGATAACGCCAGAGAAGTAGAAATTAGGGCCTCGATTGAATCGAGAGCGGAGGTAAGAAGGCACCACCGTGAAGCTTTAGCTCAGATCAGATTCTATGACCTCTGTTCCGACTCAGACGACACTTTTGCATATATCGCAGGCTACACAGCCGGGGGAGTTCCTTACGGTGTCACGTGGGAAGAGCTTGGAGAGGAGCCACCATGGCGGACTGAAGAGGAAAGCATCGAACCATGCTGCTAGACCGTTCAAGCCGGTCAGCAGCTTCCCACGCCCTGCGGGCGCGGGACATGATTTCTTTTGGGATTAAACCACAACAATGCGCGCCTCATTGTTTTAGACGTACGCATGCTCCCCCAGTCGTTTTGGTGAAGGTGCTGAATCAAACTGGAAGCGAGGCCCAGTGCCGTGAACCTGAATGACTACGAGAAGAATTATTTTACGACCTACGAAGCCTTCGCTGAAACTGTTCGCTTCATATTGGAGAAAGCATTATTATTCGCCCAAAGCTTACCCCTACCTCAGTCAATTCAGTGTCGCGCTAAAGGGATCGAAAGCCTGCGGCACCGGTTAGCCGAGACGGGCAAGCTGGACTCCCAGACGCTGGAGCTTGACCGGCGCGATCTCGCCGGTGCCCGGCTCGTTTTCTTCACCAATAATGACGTTGATCGATTCCTGGGATCGCAACTGATCCGCGAAAATTTCGTGATCGATGAGGACTCGACCAGGATCCACCATCCCACTCCTGAAAACGAAGGGGAGAGATACCGCGCAGTTCACTACACTGTCCGACTTCGTGAGGATCGCATACGCCTTCCCGAATATGCGAGATTCGCTGGCCTGCGTTGCGAAATTCAGGTCCAGACCATTCTGAACCATGCTTGGTCCGAGACCTCTCACGATATTCTCTACAAAGACAAGCTGGGCGATGGCTACGGTGGTAGAGCCATGAAAGGTATCGCACGCCGATTTGAGCGGATCATGGACAAGTACCTGATCCCGGCTGGTTTTGAGATTCAGAAGGCCCAGCAGGAGTATGAACGGGTCCTCCAGGGCAAAGAGCTCTTCGACAGGGACATTGCCAATCTGCTGGACAATGCGCAGAACGACAACGAGCGCTATGAGATTCTGTCAGGACTGAGAGATTACGCGATCCCAAATTACGACGACCTGCCGGCCGCCTACGAGGGATTGAAAGGTCCTCTGCTGAGAGCAGTCAAAGTCGCGCGCGGCACGGAACCCGTTCCGATAGAAACTACGTACGGGAATATGGAGGGCTTCAAGCCCGATGCCGTAACAAAGCTTGTCGTAGAGATCGTCGAGAGTCTGAGTTACGCCGACGTTATCGGAACGCTACAACTGCTTATCGACATTTATCGGGACGAGCCTAACGATGATATTCGCCGGCAGATTGTGAATGCTGTCAAAAAACTATCCGAGTACAACATCTACGCCTACAACCAAGTTGGCCCGATGCTCCAGATGGCATTGGTAGATCACCTTGCCGGCATGAGCGATGCTGAAGTGGACAGTGTTCGTCCCATCGCCCTTACCGTTTGGACCGAAGCAATCCAATCGGACATCACCGGCACAAAGTGGAAGACAGACTCCGTAGTCTTTACAACGGGGGCCGTGCCCGCATCCGATCAACTCAGGGAGGTTCGCGACAAGGCGATTAAAGCCCTTTTCGCAGCCTATGATCGATCGACTGACGATGCGCATAAGCTTGAAGTTCTTTCAGCCCTGGACGCCGCAACAAGGACTCCTAGTCAGGGACAATATTCCAATTATCTCCTTGCTAACACGCTCAAGGATGCCACACGAATTGTCGACTTCGTGACGGAACGCGTTAATTCAGCGAGCTACGAGCTGCTGCAGCATCTGGAGCACCGATTCCTCTACGACTATTTCCGGGCGGAAGGTCTTACCGAAGACCCGGAAAATCGGTTCGGTTGTCAGGCCGAAGCTACAGCGCTCGTGGCCGCAATCTTTAAATTCCGCGACACAATCAACGCCGATAATCGGTTTGTCCGATACAAGGTCCTCGTAGGGTTTGAATCCGTTTACCCCGGTCACTGGTCCAAAAAGGAGTTCGACTATCAGGGGGCCGACGAATATCGGCGCGGGGAAGCTAACCGCTACATCGACGAGATCAATGCGGCGAACGAGAACGATTGGTTCGACCTGATTGCACGCTGCGCGGAAACCAAGTCGAACGATCTTGCCACATTTTCGGTTTTCAGCAATGTTATCAGCAAGCTGGCTGAGCGTAAACCCGAAGTAGCTGACAGGTTCCTGGCAAAGGCCTCGGACAACCTGCGCAACTTCCTTGCCTGCTTCCTTAATGGTTTGGCCCTGAGCGGCCGATGCGATATATATGAGCGGATCTTGGAGAGTGAGCTTGGGTCCGCCAGGAACCTCGCAGACGTAGCGCGTCACCTTCGTAAATCAGATGTTAAGAAGCCTGATTTCGTTGCACGCCTACTAAAGCGAGCGATTGATATAGGCGACCCAATAGCGGTCATCGAATGTCTTTTGTTTGTTTTGGAGCATTACGGAACGGAGGAGATCGCAGACGCTGACACGTTCATGCGTGACGCCCTGACCTTCCTGAATGACCGCAAAGACGCGCGGTGGGTCTTAGGGGCGTGGTTTCTGCAGAAGACCAAAAAGTTCTATGAGGAATTGACTCCGGAGAGGAAGGCACAGGTACTACAGAATCTTGGCAATCTTCCCAAAGTAAACTATAAGGTTGAGCACATTTTAGTTCGGCTGGCCGTGCGTCAGCCGGAGGCGATCTGGGACTATTTCGGAGATCGGCTCGCCAGGGAGGTCGCGGAAGGCGAGGACGAGGAACGATTCGAAGCGGTGCCGCTCCGGTTCCAAGTTCTGGAAAAAGAACTCTCTAAAGACCCGCGTCTCGCAATCGGCAAAGGGCTGTTGTGGTTCGCTCGAGACCCGAAGCTGTTCCGGTTTCGAGGGGGGCGCCTGCTTAGCAGCGTGTTTCCCAATTGCACCCCTGAGTTCGCTGCCGCCCTCGCCGAGTTGGTAAAGGCCGGCGGCGATACTGAAGCAGAATTCGCATTGGCAATTCTCCAGAATTATTGCGGTGAGACTTCCACTCACGTTGTCTTGAAGGAGATCGTTTCACGGTTTCCAGATGACGCTCGCAAAATGAACGGCGTCTGCGTCTGCATCGACAGCACCGGCGTGGTCTCTGGTGAATTAGGCTTCGCGGAAGCATGGCGGGCCAAAAAGGAATCCTTGACGAAATGGCTGGCGGACGAACGGCCGGCAGTCAAAGCGTTCGCCGAAAAGCATATCGCAGAACTTAACCTAAGGATCGCGTCAGAACATCGAAGCGCCGAGATCGAAAGGGAAATGCGAAACAGAAACTATGACGAAGACGACGAGTTAGACGGCGATGATGGTAACGAAGGAGGATCCATAGGCTGATCGGTGCCGCTGTCACGGATTCCACCCGATACATCTAATTCCCGTACCTCCCGAAACTACTTGCATTGATCGCGGCTACCTTAGCCGCAGAAAAGTCCGCTTTAGGTGGAATGTGGGCAATCAGGCTCCTTCAACCCAAGTGACGCATAACATCCGCCTGCACCTGACCGGCTACAGCGGGCTTTGCACGTCTCCGCCGGCAAATGATGCGAGACGTTGGTAGAGGAAAAATGAAAATTTACTGGACTAAGAAGTCAATTCCAGAACTTTCACAAATGTCTTCAAGCGAACGCAATCATTTATGGAGACAATGCTATAAAGAGGCGATGCATGAAAGGCAATCCAAAATAAGTCTCATCATCGTCGGTTTGCTTGCTGGGATCGGCGCCATGTTGTTGGGGCCTATTGGAGCTGGAATTGGAGGCGGTTTAGGTGATTCATTTTTGGTCAGATTATCTCAAACAAAATTCGCCCATATTTGAATGCAGCAATTGAAAAAAGAAATTGAAGAACATCAACCTCCGCTAAAGAGGCTGCGTTGACGAATGCAGCTAACATAACTACCCTCACGAGCCCAGAAACGTTGGGCGTATATAAGAAAGATAGCTATGCGTGATTTGAAACCACCATTCAAGTTCGATTTACGCAATCTTCTTATTCGAGCTAGAGAAAAGCTGAATGATCGTGTCTCCGGCGTATCTATAAAACTTCCCTTCCTCACCTTCTCTGTGCAGCCCGAAGCAACAGAGACTAGAGTTGCCAAAGAGATAGTCATACGACTTGCAGATCGTAGGGTTTTGAGTTCGTTTGAGTGCTGCGATAATTGTATCAACGAGGCATTGACGTCACTTCGGGAAATACGTTCCTTCTTGGTTGATAAGCAAGTGGAACTATCGAATCTAACCAACGGCCCTTTGTATCTTCTTATCGAATTCATGTTAGAAGCCATCAGACAATTTTTTACATTTGAAGAACGGCTGCGAAATCTTAAAGATTCTGTGTTTGAATTGCCCGGCCATTTCCATCCACATGACAGCAAAAAACAGTATTTCGCTGCTCTGGAAATGCTCAGAGCACATCTACACAGATGTTTGTTGCAAGTATCAACAATTGCAGAAACAGACATACCAAGGATTGCAGATCACATGCGGTACGATCAACTATGGCAGCTTGAAGCCTATGAAAAGCCAGCTATTGACGATTAGATTTCGGAGAAAATGCCACCTAAGAAGATTCACCTGACCAAAAGGCCGTCAGGTGATCTCCCGCACGGTTGATCATAAAATAGGCCCCTAAAGAAGGTCTTTAACAACTTGAAAAGGTAGTGGTTATGATTGCGTTTGACCTTAGATCATTTACGTTCGTTATTCCCGAGTTCTCTGAAGAGGACTGGAGGGAAGCAGTTGAAGGGGCTGATGGTATTGAGAAACTTCTATTGGCAACTCAATCCCAGACGGTGAGCCTTGTCAAACTAATCAAGGATATAGCAGTTACTCCTGCGAGACTTGCGTGGGTGAACCTATGGACCCGGTGCTTCTCATTGATAGACGGGGCGTATGTTGCCATGTCAGGCAACTCGACCTTTGCTATGGAAGTACTGGAACGCATTGCCATAGAAACTTTCATGCATATCCACACCATTGTTGAACCAATAGCTAAATCTGGTCGCAATGGGGAAGAAATGGTGATCGACCGTCTCAATGCTTACTCAGCATGGACGTTAGGTGAAGACATGCGCTCTGCCATAAATCTATCTCAAGAATCAAGCCTTAATATGGTCTGGGACCCATCACCGGCCAGAGACATCAAAAACAATCCCGAAAAGAGAGAAGCACACGAAGCTCTTTTCGGCGAGATTACCATAGAAACAGATCCAGACAGCCTTAAGGCTGGCCGACAACAACAGCAAGCAGAGCTGATAACCCTTCAAAGAAGGCTTGGTGCATGGCTTTCACATTCCGATTTAGCAAGATGGAAAAAGAAAGTCCGTATGATTGAAACGGACCCTAAAAGACCTAAACGGATGCCAGTATCCTTTTTTGAACTATTTAACATAGATGAGAAAACAATGGCTAAGAAAATGTATGGTTGCGGACTCGGCCTAGGATACATACGTTACCAGCAAACGTCTATGCTGATTCATGGTACAACAATTGAGCAAATGAATCTTACCCTGGCAGACAAAATAGTGCCAAAGATTCGAGCTAGAAAAGATGAGGTGGAATCGAGTGCTGAGTCTATACGTTCTTCATGCAATAGAACAATACTGTATCTAGCAATGACAGCTAAACTTCTTTGGCCGTAACTCTATCTTATATCATCCTGTTAAGTTATTGTAATATGGATTTCCCAACCACACCATAGGACCTGCCCGAAAACCGGCAGTCAATGGCTGGCCTGTTAGATAGGAAGGAATGAAATGAAGCGGCTAATTCTCTCATTGTTCATAGTTCTCCAATTAACGACTTTAACAGCTATTGCTGAAGGCATGCCCTCAATCGGCACTATCGAGGTATTCTTCTCCCCCAGCGGCGGTGCCACAGAAGCCATTGTTCGTGAAATCGGGAAGGCCCGCCAGGAGATTCTAGTCCAAGCATACAGTTTTACATCGAAACCGATTGCAAAAGCTCTCTTGGACGCCAAGAAGCGCGGCATTTCCATCATTGCCGTTCTCGACAAAAGCCAGCGGACGGAGCGGTATACAGCGGCAACCTTCCTTTTAAACGCCGGAATTCCGGTATTCATCGACGACAAGCACGCCATCGCACACAACAAAATAATCATCATCGACCGGAGTACCTTGATCACTGGATCATTTAACTTTACCAGAGCAGCTGAAGAGAATAATGCCGAGAACTTGTTGGTAATCAAAGGTAATCAAAAGCTGGTCGATCAGTACCTTCGGAATTTTGAAGAACACAAGGGGCATTCTGAGCTGTACGAGCGATAAATATATGGCCTCTCTAAACAACCAATAATCTACCAGTATTTCGTCTGGTTAATCTTGTACCATTGGGCGGACTCACATCAACTTAGCCACTTGAACGAGAATGACACTTGGATAGACACCTAATCGGGGTAATAGCCGATACTCACGGTCTGATTCGCCCCGAAGCACTTGAAGCTTTGAAAGACTCCAACTTGATTGTTCATGCTGGGGATATTGGTAATCCACTCGTACTTGAGAGTTTGCGAGCAATAGCACCTGTGGTGGCAGTACGGGGCAATATGGATAAGGGACAGTGGGAGCAGTCCCTCCCGAATTTCGAAATTATTCAATTCGCACAGACTTGGCTCTATGTCATCCACGACCTCATGGACCTTGACCTCGATCCGGTTGCGGCTGGCTTCAGTGCCGTTATTAGCGGGCACTCGCATCGGCCCTCTTTTCAGAGCCGCAATGGCGTTCTAATGCTTAATCCAGGCAGTGCAGGGCCACGGAGGTTTAAGCTGCCCGTCAGCGTGGCGTTGATTTACGTGAAGGACGGAATTCTTGAACCCCAGATCATTGAGTTAGCTATAGGCATGGATGACAAACACAAGTGACATTGGAAGTGTGCCCAATCAAATAACGAATCAGGATACACGACCACGCTGGGATTTTACGATGGCATTCTCCTGAGACGCATTGGCAGCGTGGTAGCGTACCGTGATGCCCGTTCGGCAGCAAGGAAAGGATGGGGCGTAAAATGACTTGGAAATGTACAGGGTGCGGAGAATCTAAATCAGATTAACTCAGAAATTGACCATTAACAAGGCCATGCAAAAACACACTGAAATATATGGTATCTCTAAGCCCCAGGATGGCCGCAAGTCAAACGAGGATGCATTTGCTATCATTCGCGTCGAAATCCCAGTTATTGTCGTTTGCGATGGCGCCGGCAACGCTGAGCAGTCTGCGAAGAAAGTAATTAGGAGTTTCCAGGGGTTGATACAAAAAGCGGTATCTCAGGATTTTATGTCTTTTCAAAACTGGAAAACATGGGCGGGATTTCTTGACGCCAGCTTGATGGGCGGTCACCAGTGCACCTTTACTGCGCTCGCGATTTTGGATGATCGTATCGTCGGCGTTAATGTAGGCGACGGCAAGGTCTTTAAATTCTGTTCAGATGGCTCTTTAACCACTCTGTCGCATGGGTCCAGTAAGAAACGTTTGGGAAGCAACGAGATTGAACCCTTCCCTATCCATGTGCCCATGCTTCATAGGGAAATTGTAGCTGTCCTGAGTGACGGGGCGTGGACACCACTTTCTCAGCATAAAATCAGCACGCTCTTTCGCCAGCGATTAAGTATACATCCTGCAGACCTGCCCGAGAAATTCTTGCAGGAGGCAGGCCGCCACGGCCGAAGCGATGATATGACAGCTGTTCTTGCTTACTTCTAAACAGGATCACGATTGCCCTTGTAACACGACCTATTGGATCTACCCCTAATGACAGGACAGGCGCAGATTCAGCTCAGGAGGAAACATGCCAGTAGCTTTCAGAATATTTAAAGGGGATCTTGTCCTCGAAGCGGAATTCTTGGACACGCCGTGCGCCGCGGCAATAGCCGCCGTGCTTCCCCTAGATGTGAGTACCAAGGAATGGGGTGACGAATTCTACTTCACGATTCCTGTCGACATGCCACTCGACGAAACGGCAACGGTAAAGGTGAAGGCGGGTGATATATGCTATTGGCCGCCGGGACATGCCCTGGCGATCTTTTTCGGGCCGACCCCCATGAGCACCGGACCCGATCCGGTTCCGGCAAGCGATGTGAATCTTGTCGGCAGGATCATAGGAGATCCGACGCTTCTCAAGAGCTGCAGGGGATCGAAAAACATCAGGATCGAATAGTAAGCATGGTATACTTGGAACTATGTGCGGCCGTTTTACCTTACATTTATCCCCCGAACTGATCGCCGAGATTTTCAGGGTACCATTCCTGGCCGATTTCGTCCCCAGGTTCAATGTGGCCCCATCCCAATCGCAACCGGTCGTGCGTCAAACCACTGAAGGACGTCAGATCGTCCAAATGAAATGGGGTCTCATCCCACATTGGGCGCAAGATTCCCGGATGGGCTATTCCATGATCAACGCCCGGGCAGAGTCGCTCGATGTGAAGCCGGCCTTCAGGGGATCGTTCCATTCCCAAAGATGTCTTGTGGTTGCTGATGGCTTCTATGAATGGCGTCATGAAGGAAAGACAAAGGAACCGTTCTATATCACGCTCAAAAACGGCGGGGTGATGGCATTCGCCGGCCTGTGGGACCACTGGCAAAATCAGGACGGTGAAATCGTGGAGTCATTCACCATCATCACCTGCGATTCAAACGAACTTGTGAGCAAGTTGCATAATCGCATGCCAGTCGTTATCTACCAGAAGAATTACAGCACCTGGCTCAATCCGGCAACTCCACTCGAAAATGTAAAAAAACTGCTCCTCCCCTACCCTGCTGAGCGCATGACCCTATGGAAGGTGAGTTCGCTCGTTAATAGCCCCAAGATCGATTCTGAAGAATGCATCAGGAAAGCTTGATTGAGACGTAATTTCCTTCTTTTCCCGTGGAGTGAGAAATTGATATGTCTATTAACAAAAGCATCATCTCCCCCTTGAGGATCGACGCGGTGGAAGTCCCCGCAACCGGCGGGTTGATCGGCATGACTGTTTGTCCCGGAAAGGACGAATACGCCGGGCTTGGCATCCCATCGGGGCCGTGGAAGCGAGATCTGGATCTTGACCTCCAAGTCGTCCTCGATTGGCGGACAGAAGTCCTTGTGAGTCTCATCGAGGCTTTCGAGTTCGAATTACTCCGTGTTTCTGAACTTCCGGAGAAGACCAGAAATCTCGGCATCAAGTGGCTTCACCTCCCGATCGTTGACGTTGGCATTCCAGATTGGGACTTCGAGGTGCAATGGGATATGGCTGGGAAGGAGTTACGGAAAGTTCTGGAGGATGGCGGCAGGATTGTGCTCCACTGCAGGGGTGGTCTCGGACGTACCGGCATGTTGGCTGCTCGTCTCCTGGTCGAGTTCGGACTGGATTCTAGTGCGGCAATTGCCGCGGTACGGGATGTCCGGCCCGGCGCCATTCAGACCCAAGAGCAGGAGGAGTATGTCCGACGTTGCGGAAAGGGCTTCAAGGGCTGTACGGTTTTTTGCCCTCATGGCTGATTCCTGTTTCACGCGGAGGGTTCCAGCGCTTGGCCTCTAATGGTTTAACCGATTGACTTAACGGGTGAAAAGGTGTATTGAAATTGCTTAATTTTACGATATTTTAGGGGAGAAGAGAATGGGCCCTGTGCCCTTGGAAAATACCGATTGAACTCAAAGCCGCCTTGTCAGCCTAGTGCTGACGGGCGGCTTTTTCCTTTGCCCTATTAGCATTTCATAGAGGAATATTTCATGCCCCGTATATTCGACAATATAGAAAACAAGCTCCTGCCAACGTTGCGAGAAACCCTCAATGTCGCCGATCATGCCGATTTCTGTGTCGGCTACTTCAATTTAAGGGGTTGGAAGCAGCTTGATTCATATGTTGAGCAATGGGGTGGTGGTGATGGTAACTGTTGTCGTCTTCTCGTTGGTATGCAACGCCCTCCTCAAGATGAATTGCGCGAAATCTTTTCACTCGTAAAGCAGGACACCGGAATTGACAATCAGACTGCTCTCCGTCTCAAAAAGAAGTTGGCTGAAGATTTTCGGGACCAGTTGACCAAAGGTGTACCGACAAATGAGGATGAGGCTGGCCTGCGTCGTCTGGCGTCTCAGATTAAAGCCGGCAAGGTAGTCGTAAAATTATTCCTGCGGCACTCACTGCATGCAAAGCTTTATCTATTGTTCCGACCCGATCCCATTAATCCGATAATTGGCTATCTCGGAAGCAGTAACCTCACATTCCCAGGTTTGTCAGGCCAAGGAGAACTAAATATTGACGTGCTTGACCATGACGCCACACTGAAGCTGGCAAAATGGTTTGAAGACCGTTGGCGAGACCGCTGGTGCATTGATATCTCAGATGAGTTAATACAGATTATCGAGGAAAGCTGGGCGAGAGAGGATATTATTCCTCCGTATCATATCTATCTGAAGATGGCCTATCATCTTGCTCATGAAGCCCGCGAAGGCTTGCTTCAATTTCGCATCCCCCGTGACTTCGGCAAGAAGCTTTTCGAGTTCCAGACTGCGGCTGTCAAAATCGCCGCCCATCATTTGAACAAGCGCGGCGGCGTGCTGATCGGCGACGTGGTAGGACTGGGTAAGACTCTCATGGCATCGGCTTTGGTCAGAATATTTGAAGATGACTATGGCCTTGAGACCCTGATTATTTGCCCAAAAAATCTCGTGTCTATGTGGGAAGACTACCGGGAGCACTACCGCATGCGGGCAAGAGTGCTGTCAATAAGCCAGGCCACCAGAGAACTGCCTGATTTACGACGTTATCGACTCGTCTTGATTGATGAAAGTCACAACCTCCGCAATCGTGAAGGCAAGCGTTACCACGCAATTAAAGAATACATTCAGGAAAACGAGAGTAAATGTATTCTGCTCTCCGCAACACCATACAACAAGACCTACCTTGACCTTTCAAACCAATTGCGCCTTTTTGTTCCAGACGACAAAGACCTCGGAATACGTCCTGAACGGAAGTTGCGGGAAATGGGCGAAACGGAATTCATTCGCCGTCATCAGTGCCCGGTACGGTCACTGTCCGCGTTTGAGAAAAGTGAGTATACGGACGATTGGCGTGAATTGATGCGCCTTTACATGGTGCGCCGTACCCGAAGCTTTATTCAGGATAATTATGCGGGCACCGACCCGGAAACGGGACGAAAATTCCTCACCTTTGAAGATGGCACACGATCATATTTCCCCACTCGGCAGCCCTGCACGGTCAAATTCACGATAAACGATAAAGACGAATCAGACCAGTACGCACGGCTCTATGCGCCGGACGTGGTGGACACCATCAACGTGCTCAGTCTACCTCGCTACGGGCTGGGCAACTATGTAGCTCCGTTACCACATGAACCACCAACCACCAATGAGGCGAAACTGCTGCATGACCTGTCCCGTGCCGGTAAACGTCTCATGGGTTTCTGTCGTACAAACCTCTTCAAACGTCTCGAAAGCAGCGGACAGGCATTCATTCAGTCGCTTGAACGGCACATATTGAGGAACCATGTCTTCCTTCATGCCATAGAACAAGGACAACCGCTTCCAATCGGTACGCTTGATGCCGGTTCTCTCGACACGGCTATCTTTGATGAGGACTCCGATGATGTCTGTGCAACCTCTGACTTGTTTGATGAAGAAAACGGTGAAGAAGAATGCACAATTAAAGGCCAGACAGGTCCTCGAACCGAGGGAGAATTCCGCCAACGAGCGGCAGAGATATATGCAGAATATGCCGACCATTATAAGAAGCGTTTCAAATGGCTCCGGCCATCCTTCTTTGTCAAGATCCTTGCCAAAGACCTGGCCAATGATGCAACGGCATTGTTGTTAGTTCTGCATAAATGCGGGGAGTGGGATGCCGCCAAAGATGCCAAACTGAATGCACTCATAGAGCTTCTTGCCGAAAGACATCCAGCGCAAAAAGTTCTCATCTTCACCCAGTTTGCCGATACAGTCCGATATATAGAAGGACGACTAAAATCAGACGGAATCAAGCAGCAGGCGGGAGCAACCGGGGCGACAGCTGACCCGACACTGCTTTCGTGGCGTTTCAGCCCGGTAAGCAACAATAAACGTGACCGGATAACTGCGAGCGAAGAGTTGCGAATTCTAGTTGCAACCGATGTTCTAAGTGAGGGGCAGAACCTTCAGGATTGTTCGGTAATAGTCAACTATGATCTCCCGTGGGCGATAATACGCCTCATCCAACGGGCCGGCCGCGTTGACCGTATTGGCCAGCAGGCGGAAAATATTCTCTGTTACTCATTTCTCCCTGCGGACGGTGTTGAACGCATCATTAGACTACGGGCACGGGTACGTCAACGGCTTCAGGAAAATGCAGAAGTAGTTGGTACTGATGAGGCCTTTTTTGAGGGAGACGGTGACGGTCAGGCAGTCATTGACCTCTACAATGAGAAATCCGGCATTCTCGATGGTGATGCCGATACCGAAGTCGATTTGGCCTCATACGCATGGCAGATATGGAAGAATGCCATCAATGCCGACCCCGGATTACAGAAAACCATCCCGGCACTTCCCCCTGTTGTTTACTCTACGCGACCTCTGCCAGAGCAGGGGCAAGGCCCGGAAGGTGTACTCGTCTATTTGCGCACGGCTGAAGGAAATGATTCGCTGGCATGGATCGATACCGAGGGCAAAAGTGTTACAGAATCGCAATATGCTATCCTGAAAGCTGCTGAGTGCACGGCCAAGACTCCGGCGCTACCACGCCAGGAGAACCATCATGAATTGGTACAAAATGGGGTAGAGCAGATTGTTGCGGAAGAGAAAACTGTTGGCGGCCAGCTTGGGCGACCTTCCGGCGCAAGGTTCCGTACTTATGAACGGTTGAAGCGGCATGCGGAAGATATCAGAGGGACCCTGTTCGAGACCCCGGAATTGCATAAGGCAATTGAAGAAATTTATCGTCACCCTCTGTGTCAATCTGCCACGGATACGCTCAATCGGCAACTGCGCAGCGGCATTTCAGATCACTCATTAGCTGACCTCGTAATTGCGCTACGGGAAGAGGATCGGTTGTGTCTCATCCATGATGATGAGCAAAATCTTGAACCGCGCATCATATGCTCAATGGGGCTTGTGCATAAGGAGGAGCAGTGTCAATAGATGTTTCCAGGGTACACGACCTGCTAAGAATATTTGATTTTCCCTCTCTGTTCATAGAAGAGCTTGGCTGGGATAGGTACTCACGGACAATTGAAGCTGATATTGAAAACTATGTGTTTTCAATAAAGGCATTCGCGGAAAAGCGCGGGGTGCAGATATTCGAATGCGGCCCTGACAAGGGTGGACGTATTCCGGAAAGGTCAATCTGCCGAAAGATTGACAAGGAAATCGCCAAAACCGCTCATGAGCGGCTGGTGATATTCGTTGACAAAAGCAGAGGAAATCAATTCTGGCTGTGGGTTTCCAAAGAACCCGGCAAACCGACCTGCTTCCGTGGTCATGACTATAATGTTAAACACGACAACTATCTCCCCCTCATTCAAAAGCTCACCAAAATTGCCTTCACCCTGAATGAAGAAGAAGCGCTTTCGATCTTCGGCGTAACCATCCGCCTGCGTGACGCATTTGACAGGGAACGACTCACCAAACGCTTCTATGACCATTTCAAGACTGAGCACAAGGCGTTCCTTGACTTAATCAGCGGCATTCCCGACAGCGACCTGCAGCGTTGGTATGCCTCGGTTATGATCAGCAGAATAATGTTCATCTATTTCATCCAGGAGAACAAGTTCCTGGGAGATGACCCCCACTACCTCAGAAACAGGCTGGGAAATTTTGTGATAGACATGCCTGACTGTTATTACCGGGACTTTCTCTGTCCCCTCTTTTTTGAAGGGTTTGCCAAACGGGAAGAAGACCGCTCCCCGGAAGTCCGGAAGCTGTTGGGCAAGATTCCTTATCTCAACGGCGGGTTATTCACGAAGCATCAAATTGAGGAACAGTTCAAAGGCATTCAGATACCCGATGTTGCTTTCCAAAAGTTATTTGCTTTCTTTGACAAATGGAATTGGCATCTCGATGAGCGTCCGCTCGCTGAAATAAACGAAATTAATCCCGACGTTCTTGGCTACATCTTTGAAAAGTACATCAACCAGAAGCAGATGGGAGCATACTATACAAAGGAAGACATTACCGAGTACATCGGCAAGAACACAATTATTCCGTACCTTTTCGATGTCGCTCAAAAACAGTGCGCCATTGCTTTTGAGGGGAAACATTCTATCTGGCGGTTGTTGCAGGCAGACCCCGACCGTTACCTGTATGATGCCGTGAAACGTGGCGTCATTGACGGAAACGGTGACGTCATTCCCGAAGAGACCTTGCCCGATTTCGTGAAAACCGGGATGCATGAGCCCAGGGCCCGCATCTTTGACCGACGCTACAACCTCGAAGCGGCTGTCATCCTCGATTCTCAGGACAACAACATGGCTTTACCGACGGAAACGTGGCGGGAGTATGTTGAGCGCCGTAAACGTTGCCTTGGGTTGAGACAGAAGCTGGAGAACGGTTCTATCCGTTCCATCAACGACCTGATTACCTTCAACCTCAATATCCGCCAGTTCGCCCAAGATGTCATTGAAACCACAGAAGGGCCTGAACTGCTTAGGGCTTTCTGGCATGCCATTGTCGGCAGAATCCCGGAGAAGTCCGGCGATATCTTCAAAAGTGGTATTACAATCCTTGACCCGACTTGCGGTTCAGGGGCATTCCTCTTTGCCGCCCTCATTATACTGGAAGCGCTGTATGAAGCCTGCCTTGATAGGATGGAAGCATTTGTTGCCGAGCACGACCGCTCTGCCGATAAGGAACATCAATCAAATCTAGGCAAATACTCTGATTTCCGCCGCGAGCTTTCACGAGTTGCTGAACACCCCAACCGCCGCTACTTCATTATGAAGTCCATCATTGTAAATAACCTTTATGGTGTGGACATCATGGAAGAGGCGGTCGAGATATGCAAACTCCGGCTGTTTCTCAAATTAGTTGCCCAGGTGGAAAAGGACGACTACAAACCCAATTTTGGAATCGAACCGTTACCAGATATTGACTTCAACATTCGGGCAGGAAATACCCTTGTAGGTTTTGCCACAAAGGGTGAAGTAAAGGAAGCGGTTACCCATGCAGAAGCGGGACAGATGAAGCTCCTGATGGGAGATGATGATACCCTTTCCCGCATCGAGGAAAAGGCTGACATGGCCGACCGGGCGTTTAAGCGGTTTCGACAACAGCAGACCCAGCACGGTGTGACCTCACAGGATTTGGCCAGTGCCAAAGCTGAGTTGAAGGAGCGGTTGCGAGATTTAGAAAATGAACTTAATCGTTACATGGCAAAAGAATACGGTGCCAATTTAGGACCGAAAGGTAAATCTTCAGCTTATGAAAAATGGCTAAAGAACTACCAACCATTCCACTGGTTTATCGAGTTCTTCGGGATTATGAAACAAGGAGGGTTCGATGTAATAATAGGGAATCCGCCGTATGTGGAATATGGAAAAGTAAAGAAGACTTATACAATCCGGGGGTATAAGACCGAAAGCTGTGGTAATTTATATGCTTTTACATGGGAGCGTTGTCTATCAATTGCTAGGTCAGTAGCTCACATAGGTATGATTGTACCAGTCGCTTCTGTTTGTACAGAGGGGTATGAACCACTTCAAAGTATCTTAAGAAATACTGGATCTTCTGTTGTTAGTAATTTTAATGACCGACCAAGCAAACTTTTTGATGGACTCGAACATATACGGCTATCAATAATTCTTCATAATAAAGGTGCAGAGCCTGGCTATACCTTTTCGTCAACTTACAATAAATGGCAATCGACAGAAAGACCCCTTCTTTTCCAATTACTTTCATTTATTGATACAACAAAATTAAATATTGCAGGTGCTAATGCAAAGATTGGCAATGACATAGAAAGCAATATGTTGGACAAATATTATAAAGATAGCGGTTTGATGGTTAAATATACCATGCCAACCGGGCGGCATCATATAATATATACGCGTAAATTGAGCCATTTTACTCAAATACTAGATTTTATACCTGAAATGTTTGACAACAGCGGTAACAAAAGAGAACCATCAGAACTAAAGAAAGTTTGTTTTGAGAAAAAATCTGAAAGAGATATATTTTTAGGTATTCTTAATTCTAATCTGTTCTACTGGCTCATCACAGTATACTCAGATTGTAGAAATCTTAATAAGCGTGAAGTTTTTTATGCGAGATTTGATATTGATAAAGCAAGTAATGAATTGGTTACTAAATTAAGCGAAAAGTCACATCAATTAATGGATGATATCAGACTGAATTCAAAATTAAATACGATGAAATTTAAAGAATTGGGTACGTTAACAATCCAATGTACGTATCCAAAATTAAGCAAGGTGATCATCGACGAGATTGATCAGGAGTTGGCCAAGCATTACGGCTTCACAGATGAGGAACTCGACTTCATAATAAACTTTGACATCAAGTACCGGTTGGGCTTAAGCGCAGGGGAAGAGGACGAGGCCGAATAGTATTAAGTGGCAATTTCATGAATAGTGATTTTTACACTTTGGGCAACACGGATATCATGCAGCAACATAAGATTGCCTTCCTTTGCTCGCGCAAATGCCCAGGTACGGTGATTCTCAAATCGTTCGACTGGGCTGTCGAACAGCGACAGAAAGGCACCTGCGTCATTTCCGGCTTTCATTCCAGTATTGGAAAAGACGTACTCCATTACCTGTTGAAGGGAACCCAGCCGATTATTCTGGCACTTGCCAGAGGGATAAAGAAACGTCTCGAACCGGAACTGATGACTGCCCTGATGCAGGCCGTTTGCTGGTTATCACGCCATTTGCTGAAACAGTAACACGATTGACCGAAGAGACAGCGACCAAACGCAACCGCTTGATGATGGAACTGGCCGATGAAATTGTAATCGCCCACGCTTCAGCGGGGGGAAAGATCGAAGCTTTGGCCCAGGAGGCTACCAGCACTGGAAAGAATATACGGACTTTATAATTAATGGGAAGCAATTGTTGCTCTCGTGGATTGCTACATACTCCTTTTCAACACGGATAAAGTGAATGCTCATTGAAGGAGTTGTCGTGTCAAAAACCAAGACAAATCCTGGAAAACACACGCCAGAAGCTTTTGATGTTGTTCTTCAAACAACTGAACCGTCGAATGACCGAGGGGACGAGACTCAACGAGCATTTCGATACCAAAATGCATATGGGGTCATTTTGCTTGCAGCCGGACTTAGCGGACAAACCGAAATGATAGCTATCTGGTGTGAGCACCATGAGGACCTATTAGTCGAACTAGTGGGCGGTCGCTTGTTTGCTTGCCAAGTAAAGACGAAGTCTTCAGGTAACTGGCAGACAACAGATAAGGAATTTGTAAATTCCCTCCGCAGGTTTGCTGAATTGGAGGCAATACATGGTCCCCACATTGATAGATACGTATTTGTTTCAAATTGCCGACCTTATGTTGCAACCAAATCTGCCAAAAACTTAGAAAAGATTCGAAAAAGCCCCCTTAAACTTGCTGAGACCGTCAAGGGTGCAGTTACACTCAAAAATATTCCTTCTCCATTTGGCAAAAGTTTTTACGAATTGGTCAATTTTGGAATAAACGATACCTTTCTTTTCGAGGTACTAAAAAAGTTAGATTTTATCCAAGGCCCTAGCAGAGAAGATTTCGAAGATACACTAGTCGCACGTCACCTCCCCTTAATTCCATCCTGCGAGAAACTAACCGTCTCGGACCTTGCTGCCATTCGCGATGAGCTTATCCAAAAAGTTTGGGAAGCATCAAGCCTGGTTATAGAGGGGCCTGTCAAACACCTTGACATAATAGGACCGGATGGAAAGCCGTTGTCAGAGAAGAAGGCTAAAAGAGTAACACTTGAGGATGTCCGGTTCATCATCCTTGAGAGATCTTCATACGTTTTCCGCTACTCTCCTGACGTACTAGAAGTTAATTATGGGTCTGGAAAATCAAAAATGGCCGTTCTCCGACTTAAGATGGAGTCTGGTGGAATCGCTCAACACTACCCATACATAGAGGCAAAAGCAATTGCTGCTGAGGAACGATTAATGGCTCAGGGGTTTGCAAAACCAGAGGAAACACTTGTTACGGTCGGTCATCTCGAAAAGGTCGTACTCTCGGAGTGCCACGAAGCTAACATGGAGGCCGGGTTAGAGCCTGAGGAGAAGCGGGGAATCATAATGCTTAACGGAATGGTAAAAAGGCTACAAGAATTATCTAATAATGAGCCTGTGAAAGTAGAGGGACAACCCTACGAGGTCCTTGTCGGTCTGGCCGGGCTTCTCTCTGGTGAGTGTAAGGTTTGGTGGGGTATTCCATTGTCCACGGATAATAACCATGAGTCTTAATCTCATTCGTGCAGCTGCCCGTTCGGAGCTTGACGACAACATACACCTTGGTCGCTTGTTGGTTCTTCTATCTGCCTTAGATCGTGGCAAAGGTAAAAGTGTCGAAGGCATCACCAAGCTTGCAAAGCTCGATTTTCTCCTGCGTTATCCAAATTGCTTGGAAAGAGCACTTTTGGCAGCTCACAAGAATCCTGAATTAGCCAAGGTTGATGAGCACGAACGGACCACTATTGAGGCTAAAATGATCCGTTTCAAATACGGGCCTTGGGATTCCCGTTATCGTCGATGGCTGGGTCTTCTGGTCGCACGTGCCCTTGCTGAGGTTTTTGTGACTGGGCGAACTGTTCATGTCCGTCTTACATCTCAAGGCCTTAATATTGCAGCCATTTTACAGAATCTTGTAGAATTCGAGCAGCTTACGGAACGCGCAAATATTATCGCTCGCGACTTTGGTTCAATGAGCGGGACGGGGCTTAAAGACTTCGTATATGCAACATTTCCGGAAATCACATCCTTGAAATGGGGAACTGAGATAAAATTATGAGAATCGTCCTATTAAGTCTGCAACTCAACTTCCGTCAGGCTATATCGGTCATCGATTTCAGCCATATCTCCTATTTCTGGGGGAAAATGGGCGCCGGCAAATCAAGCATTGCACGACTTGTAGACTATTGTCTCGGAGGGAATCCAGAACCCACAACCGCTTTACAGAAAGAGTTTGTATCAGCTACATTGCACATGATTGTCGGAGATGCCACGGTTTCTATCTTTAGGGAAGCTGAAAACTCAAAAGTCATCGTTGCATGGGAGAAAGAAGATGAGAAATTTGAGCTTCCCCTTCCTGCGCGTGATGCAGGCGGAGTGATCTTGCCGGAAACAGAGGTTGAGACCCTTTCTGATTTACTTTTTTACTTATCAGACATCACACCTCCGAGAGTGCGTCGCAGTAAGCGCGATGAGAATTCCCCTCTGATCAGACTCAGCTTTCGAGACCTCTTCTGGTATTGCTATCTTGATCAGGACGAAATGGACAGTGATTTTTTCCATCTTGGTACCGATGCCAATCCTCACAAGCGTTTGAAAAGTTTGGACGCGTTGCGTTTCATTCTAGGATTCCACCAAGAACAAGTTGCATCACTTGAGTCAGAACTCGTTGAACTCCGAGAAAAGAGACTCGCAACAATAGCAGGTGCAAACGCCCTGAAAGGAATCCTTCGGGACTCCGGAATAGCTGAAACATCCGAGATGCAGCAAATTTTAAAACAAGTAAGGGTAGAACTGGAGCAAGTCCAAAAGGCAGCTCAAGAGGGACGGCACAGTAAAGACAAACCTATCCATGCTGCTGATGAATTACGTAAACGTGCTCGTTTCCTATCTGGTGAAATCCAAGCCCTTGAACGTGCCCTATTGGATTTAAAAAGTCAGATTGAATCCACCGAGCGTTTACGCAATGAACTGATGATGCTCACATTGAAATTCCGGCGAAGTGCTTCAGCGAGGGAAGTATTGGCTAGTGTATCTTTCGCCGCTTGTCCGTGCTGCACAGAGCCACTACCTCAGCGCCCTAATTCATGTTGTTCTGTTTGCGGCCAATCTGAACAAGATCGTACCCATGAAACACAGGAAGAATCCGTAATTGCTGCGGACGTCAATGCTCGGCTGAAGGAAATTAACGAGTCTCTAACGCGTTATAATCAGCAAAATCTCGTTTTACGACGGAGACTTACCGAGTTTGTAGCTGAGAAGGCTGCAATAGATGAACGGCTTAATCTTGCGATGAAGCAGTATGACTCGGCGTTTTTATCCCAGGCACTTGAATATGAGAGGCAGGCGACCGTCCTGCAGGAAAAGATTGCGAATATCGAACGGCAGAAAACATTGATGGAAAAGCTAAATGAACAATATCTCCTTGCTGAAAAATTAATGGCTGAAGAATCTGCGATACGACGAAAGCTTAAAGATGAGAGAAGTAAGGCGGAGAAAGACCTGTCTAACCTTAGACGACTTGAAGAGCTTTTCCTCGACTGCCTGCTTCGCGCTCAATTCCCTGGTATTAATCCGGCAGACAAGGTGGCTATCGTATCGCCCAACTTCATGCCTGAGGTAACAAGTCCAGAAATCGGTGATATAGCTGTGACTTCTTTTTCTAACTTAGGTAGTGGCGGCAAGAAATGTGTATTTAAGGCGTCCTTTGCTTTGGCAATTCACCGTCTAGCGACTGAGATTGGAGCGAACCTTCCATCTCTATTAATAATTGACTCTCCGATGAAAAATATCAGCGAACGGGAAAATGAGGATGTATTTACCTCCTTTTATGAGATGTTATATCAATTGGCCGCTGATGAGCTTAGTGAGACCGAGTTTATCATTGTCGATAAAGAGTTTAAGGAGCCATCAGCAGAACTAAGTCTTGAAATAACAGTACGTCATATGATGCCTGATAGTGAAAAGTATCCTCCACTAATTCCTTATTACAGAGGGCTTTAATCGAAAGTATGGCTTTCACAGAAAATGTATGCAAGCGAATCACGTGAAATTTAAAGGATGTATAAAATTGAATAGGATTGCCCGCATAACGCAACAGCGGGGAAATACCAGTTTTGCCAATTTCACGAGATTGACTATTAAGTGTGGAAAGCAGTCTCATTTCTGATGTTATTAGTAATCCGCCGGATTATTTTAGGGAGGGGAAATGGCCACAATAAAAGACCTACTTGCAGATATTGAATACGGAAGAATGATTTTACCTGAGTTCCAGCGAGATATGTCTGGAAACAAAAACAGGTTAATGAATTTGTAGGTTCACTCTACAAGGGCTATCCAACTGGTAATTTTCTAGTTTGGAAGACTTATAAGCCCACGAAAACGAGAGGCTCTTTGGCTAGCCAAGATAACTCATTTTCAATGCTCTTACTAGATGTCAGCGGTTCCGTGATCATGTAGGAATAATGGCACCTTAAAGATGCCGGTTTTTCAACGTGATAGGTGAATTTACAGCTTTGGTTGGCGGGAACATTGAGAGGTGATTAACTCGCGAGAATAATAAGCACTCTCAGTTGTTGCAACAGCTTGAATGAATGGCACCAGGGGGCCGGCAAGCCTAGCCCACTATGGAAAACGATAAACCCGTTTCCCACAGCGTGCTCCCCCATGAAGGCAGGTCTAAGAGATCTCGTAAAGCGTGGCGTTTTGGATAAGAGTAACGAGCAAGCATGGTCGTCCGTTAGGCACGCAGTTATGCACGGAAATCTTATCTCACCCTGGGGTACAGAGGAAGAAGACAAACGGCTCCTCGCTCTTACTGAGCTGGTTCACCGCCTCACTCGCGAGTTGCTTCGTCAGTGTGTTACAATAAAGGAAAGTCCGCTTTAGTGACAAGATGTCATACCTCTCGCTATACGGAACTACATTTGGATATTGTACGATAATTCCAACCAAATCACGTTAGGCAACATTATGGTGTGGACCGGATTCCAAATTTGACCCTTATTGGCGTCGAAGTTGACCCACCTATCGTTCATAACTCACCGATATTGTGGTAAGGGGTGGGGCAAGCCGGACGCCGATGCCGGGTCAAGCTTATTCCATTCGATACGCCGATGACTCCAATGTTCAGCAATTGCCTGCACAAAGTCAGGGCGAACCAGCTTTGCGCGGGATTCAAGCCAATCAGCTGATTCACGTCGGACTACCACACCTTCTAGCGGACCTTCTCGGAATGCGCTGGGTTGTGCTTGGACAAATTCTTTAAGGGACTTTAGAGATATTTGGCCGTGCAGAAGTCTGGGAACGACGGGAGAATCGAGTTGAGCCGCCACATTATTTCGCCTGTTTGTACTCCAGAATTTCTGCGATTTTCTGTCATACAGATCAAAAACAACAAACCAATCCGGTAATCGTTCATAGCCGATCGAATGCCGCGCTGCGCACCACTCACCAAAGAGGATCAGATCCTCGCCAAGCACATCAAAGAGTAGATCTACGCGTGTTCTCAGCCAGCCGTGCAGCTTCTCGAATTGCCCCCGCATCGGCAATTGAAGATACTGGCCCCGGTTCTGTACCCGCACTTCTCCTTCTGGACTGAAAGAGATTCCCATATTGGCGCCGTCGAGTTTCTCCTCTACGATGACCTCATAGGCAAGAAATGACTCCGCTTCGACCGGTGAGAGAACCTTGTCGTCTCTTGGGATACCCTCGCCGAGCCACGCCAGGTGCGGTGTATGGGGAAACCGGAAAAAATCTGAAATTATCGTTGTATCTTTGCCTGCCATTTAGGAAAGCACCACTCATCTCCAATTACTTGAAATACATCAACCCCTGCCGTTTCTAATGCATTCTGACAGTCATACCAATCCGTGTCGCATGCATTCACTAAATTGCATCCGTTGGAGCGTCCTCCTGCTGCAATAACGCCAGCCACCATTTTACGATCTGCAAGATCCGTAACGACTGCTTCAAGAACTTTATCCGCAATTCGTGCGTGTCCATTTGCGTCGCAATCGAGAAGAAAACCAAAGGACTTACCGGTAGAAAATTTATGCAGAACGACTTGAAGACCATAGTCTTGTTCCGTTAATTTGTCTCTACGGCTGACTCCTTTGTATTCGTCAACAATGATCCAGTTCCAGTCCAAGACGATTTGGCGATCACTCTGTTCAAATTCTATAAGCCAGTTCAAGACCTTACCTCGAAGGATTGCATCCTCAACTGGAGTTGCATCCGGTGTAAACGGTGAGGTTTCATGAGCAGAACTGGCAACGAGCAGGACATTAGTGTCAATTACGTGCTTGTCTATGGCCATTCTAAATCCCTCTCTTCTGTAATTCACGTTTTGCTCTGGCTTTTGCTTGCTCACGAGCTTCACCCATTGCATCGCCAAAGAATTTATCCGGCCAATTGTTAATGGCGCCGAATTCATTCGCCTCAAGCGTGCGGAGATTAGCATCAGCCCCGTCTCGTTCAACAAAATACATTGCGCAGTTTTTCAAAAGGACTGTTTCCTTGGCCAGTAATGTCTGCATGCGTCTGAAAAGATGCTCTGAATGAGTTTCAACAATGAACTGAACTTGACGCTTCTTACTTATCTCAACAAATAAGTCCGCCAATATCGATTGTGCGAGCGGATGGAGATGAATCTCAGGCTCTTCTAACAAAATAGTAGAGCCCGTCGGTGCATAGTATGCCAATGTAAGTACAGGCAATACCTGTGATATCCCAATGCCAACATCGCGCAGGTTTGCTACTACTCCATCACGATGAACAACAATTTCATATCGTGTAGAGTGTCCAAGTTGGCGAACTTCAAGTCGTTCCGCAACTCCCATGCGCTGCAAATACATAGAAACACCATTTATGATATCTTCACCATTATCTTTACCCTTGATAAATGCGCTTGAAAATAAGGCGTTAATCGAACCAAATCCATCCACGCCCAAATCACCAGGCCGTGTCTTGTTCCACACATAGTCACGCTCCGGCTTTCGGCGAAGTGGCCCCAGATAAGCAATTTTTTCCAGCTCACGGCGAATGGCGAGGCTCAGATCTTGTGCATCGCCACCATCCAAGCCCAGCAGATGAATAGCTTCAGCTGGAAGGGCTATGGAGCGTTCAGGAGCATATGATCGACTTTTATCCCGTGGTTGACTTTCATCACCCACGTATATCGAATAAGCTCCTTTGTCCTTGCGAACAGCACGATAGCTCCGATTTGTCCCCTCCAGACAGCACTCCTGCGTTACCGCAGCACCACTTGAGTTCATTGCATAAATTACAGAAAATTTCCCACTGCGTACAATTCCAGAAGATCGTCTCACAAGCCTTGGCTGTCCGAACCCAAAAGTTATCTCAAATTGACGGGGGCTCGCACCTTGTGTCAGAACATCATTAAAGTGACCGAAGTTGAAATAATCATTCACTTCATCTCCACCAAGGTTGAGATTTATGCTTCTGTCCGGGGATGTAACCGTCTGCTTCAGAAGCAAGAGGCTTTGAATAAGTGAAGATTTGCCGGTTGAGTTAGAACCTAACAGTAAAGTTACTGGAGCAAGCAATATCTCACCACTATCTCGCCATGCCTTGAAATTTCTGAGTTTAAGATTTGTAAACATGTACCGCTCTCCTTAATTATGTTCGACATTAAAATTTTTGAGACCCAAGAACTTAGCTCGGTTTTTTGAGCTTCAATTTTCTCCCGTACGAAATCCCTTATAAGGCCCCCGTTTGTCAATAGGCAAAATGATGCCTAGACGATTTTGACTCGTTTTTTTTGTATGAATCGGTTCAGCGGCAACTTTGTCCTGACTTTATTTCAAATCTGACTGGGTCAGGCTCACTTCCTCATGGAGGAAGGTCCTGCACCAAACACTTATCGAAGCTCCCATCGTCGTGGATGCTGCATCGCGGCGACTGCGAAGGCATTACCTTCGCGGCTTAGAAACTGTACCGTACCCTCTGCCGTCCTATTCAAACGACGCGCTCATCGCTTTGCGAGGCGCAGTTATAATACGGGCTCAGGCGAGGGGCAGAACTCACTGAAAACCATAAGACACGATTCATTTATGTGAAGTTATGGAATGCCTCTTTTCTGGAGTGTCCGCAGTGGTTGCCAAAGGCGCCAGCGACTGATTTATCCATAGGGAGGGCGAGCAAAGCGAACCAGGCACGATGCGCCCGAAGGGGGCGCTCGTCGTGCCGTCTCACTGTGGATAAATTGTTTAGCTACACTCCTGTGATTCTTTAAAAAATGAAGCGGGACGAGGCTCCAATCCAGCGAACAGGTTGCCGGGGCATCGGCAAATCGACCGGTACGTGCTCTTTTGGCACACCTCATAATTTTTCACGGTCGTGGTCATGCTCGCCCCATGTGGCTCCAGTTTTATAATTCGGCTGCTCCCGTCCCCTCCAGCTTTAAGCCGCGGCGAAGAATTTATCCCGGTCAAACGGCCTGTTGTTTTTCAGCATGTGAAAGATTGCCCGCGCCAGTTTATGAGAGAGGATGGAGAGCGCTTTACCCTTGCCATGAATTTTGGTCAGTTTCTCCACCAGCTTTTTGGCCTGAGGATTATAGCGCATGAACAGTACTGCCGCCTCGGAAAACGCCCACTTAAGATGTGCATTCCCGATCTTGGCGCCACCTGTACCTTTTCTCTTTCCGGCGGATTCGTGGCTACACTTTACAAGACGGCAATAGGAAGCGAACTGTTGCACAGTCTCGAACCGGTTGATGTGTTGGATCTCGTAGAGCATCACCATACTCAATATCGGCCCAATGCCATGGATTGAACACAACAGCAATATGGCGCGCTTGTCGTGTTGACGTGCACTCTTCTCGATGTCATGTTCGAGGATTTTGAGGGCATCGTCATATGAGTCAATCATGGCTACATCCATCTCGATAATCTTTCTTACTTCCGGATCGGCGAAGAGTTCCGCCACCTGGTGACGGTTACTCTCGCAGGCCAGGTCAAAGCCGAGTGCCGGCATGTTGTACTGAATAACCGTGTTATGGATGTGCCCCATAAGTTCACCGCGTTTGCGGACGAAAAAGTTCCGGCGCCGTAAGAGATCCCTGGTTGCCCGCATTTCCAGTGGATATTCATAGGCTATTGGAAGCATTCCGCCGCGTAGCATGGCCGCTATCTTTTTGGAATCGATCTTGTCACTCTTTGACTTTCCGCCATGAATGGCTTTCATGTACAGAGCGTGTCCGAGAACGAACTCGATCTTCTCAACGCGGCAGAGGTTTGAGAGCCAGTACCAGGCAAACATGCATTCCACGCCTACCACCAGTTCCTCTCGATAAGGTGCGATGGTCCTGAGGAATTCAGTGGGATTGCAGTTGATGTTACAGTGGAGAAGAATATTTCCTTCCCCATCAATAATGCAAATGTACATTTTTTTGGCATGAAGATCGATTCCGCAGTAATGTTTGTGTGTTTTGGTGTAGAATCTCATGGAGGCCCCCTTTTGGATTTAATGGTTCTCGTAAAACCCAGCATACACGAAATGTATGCCCAAGGGGGGGCCTTAAACAGTATCCAGTGATAGCTGCAGTGGCAGCAACAGCCAGCTTCTTAGCCAAAGCATACGAATAGTCCTGCTGTTCCTCCAGTTTGTCGCATAATGCCATCAGTTCATCGACTTTGGCAACAATTCGGACTTGTTCTGCAAATGGAGGTAGTGGTAGCCATAAAATTTACGGCAAAAAGCGATAAAGTTTGTTCTTTTCGCAATAAATATTATCTGTGTTACTTGAGAAACGTTCTAATAATGAATAAAGGCATTACGGTTTTTCATTAGAAGTTGGGCTGACAAAGTCGCTCGAATCATTCGAGTTATAGCATGGATCATAATAAAAGTTAATTTATTTTGAGGTGTTATAGCCATGGGTGGTTCAGCGAGTAAGATCAGAAGCGTGAATTTCCTTGCCAGGAGTATAAAGGCAATAAAGCAGGGGGTGTATTGATTGTGCCGCAAAAACTTGCCCAAGGGGAATTACGGGGCGGTCCAGGAACAAGATGGGAATAGCCATTCGCTGATTTCCACACTAAAAGTAATTTGTGGTAGATCTATTCACTAGGATATTGGGAGCACAATATAGATTTTGGAAAATTTATTTACAGTGACTAATCGTGGGGATAGCTAGATCGAGGTTATACAGGTCCTGGCGGGTTATGATTGTAAGTCACTACATCTCTCTTTCTCGTCCAGAGTTTTCCCAATTTTTATCCGACTGTCGTGAAACTGTAACATGGATAAGGTAGATTTCACAGCTTGAATAAGAAAATCCCCAGCGGAAATTCTTGCTCGCCGGGGAATCTTAAAAGGTGGACGCGGCCAACGTCCATATTGTAATGCTTACGAAAACAGAAAAATACAGGGAAAGGAGGTTAATGTCAAATAAATATTTACCATGCGCATATAATTTCGCGTGGATTCAATGACCTTTTAAGAGTTCGTAAAACGAGCAAGTTTTCCATGGGGTACTTCCCCTTGATTCAAAGGCACCCATGGAGGTCATAAAAAATGGAACATTTTCACCTAGTTATAGTGATTCTTTCTTCGTTATCGGTAATGCTAAAATTCGTTAACCAGTTCGGGGAGTTCATTTTACATTTTTATTCAAAACCCAACAAATATCAACAGGGAAAGATCAAAAAGTTTGTCGATTACTCCAGCCCCCGAATTGAGTCGCTTTCCGTGCCGACATCGTCGCCCAGAAAGAAGAACCGCTACCGCCACAAGCCACCGTTAATTGAGTATCACCGGAAGAAATGCCGAGCCGGAAGAAATGGCCGATTTATCAATTCTACATCGAACATGCGTCACGGACCCAAGTCTAGGCCCAGCCCGCGGCAGCAAGTCAGCCATATTGTACAGTAATTCCAATTGAATCACGTTAGGCAACATTATGGTTCATAAATTTCACGCATGGCAATATTATGGTTAATTTTGTGGAGGAAAAAGGTTCTTTGGACTTCTAAAAATGCAGGTTTTGGCAAAGATATGCTTCCAATTGCGGCATTTTTATGGGTAACGCTACAGAGGCAGAAAAAAGCCAGGCGTAGCGATGCCTGACCCCTTGTTTTTGGTAGCGAGCCACGTTGGGATCGAACCAATGACTACCACAATAAAAGTCAAGGGATATTGTCGTCGCCAACATCGACCGCGAGTGGACTAAGGCACAAAAGGGATGAAGTCATTTATGCATAAAGCCAGAATACCCCGCTCTGTGAGCGGAGATGAATGGCGGTTCTGATTGAATTCAAGAAAGTTGCCGGGTTTCTGGTTTCCGTGAGGCCGTAATGCCCTGCCCTGTGGGCGGGGATGGTCTCATGTGGCAACTTTCTTTACTAGCGGTTTTTCGAAAAAACGTTCCATAATGTAACGAACTGCAAACATCGCCTCCAAGACAGCGTCGTTTCGGTTCAATAAAACGACCGATATTCTGCACTCCGGCCGACCATTCAGAAAGCCCCAAAAAAACCAGGATTTCGGTGCAAAGAACTGGTTGCATTTTTCTAAGTCTTATTAATTGGTCATGAGATGAATTTGGTGAACTTTTACGATAGGATATCACTTGAAAATCGGATATGCATGTGTCAGCAAAAAAACCAGTACCTCGATCTGCAGATTGGTGCTTAAAAAATTGAGGGGAAATGAGTGAACCCTGACAATCAGAGCCTTTCCTTCCAGTATCCAGGCTCACGTCTCAGGTGCATCACTGCGATTATTTCTATTTGCTCCGCACGATCACGAAACAGGACTCCGAAAGGAAAGGTTCTTGTCAGGCAACGTCTGACATCCCCATTAATGATGGGATAAAGTTGCGGGTTGATTCTTATGCGTGCAAGACTGTCTTCAACGGAAGATAGAAAACGTTTACCCAACTCCTCCTGTTGGCTCTCATAATAAACCGCCGCCGCGATAAGCTCGGCATCGGCCTCGGGATGAAAGAATACTGTGGTCATTTAAGTGCGGAATAAGCCCGTGACAGGACGACCTCAGCGGGAATAAGTTTGGTTAGTCCTTCGTCTATTTCCTTACAACGTCTGATAATTTCTTCACGCCATTCCGGTGAGACCTCTCCTGATTCATCTAAATCGAGACTCTCGATCAGCCTCTCCGCAACAAGTGCACGCAACTGTGTCGGAAGTTGTAATGCTTCGGCAATGATCTTTTCTGCTGGAAGTCCCATAGACCCTTCCTCTCTTGCCACTAAATCAGCAATGGAGATGTGAATACATCCTTACAATGGGGAGTATATCATCCCTCTTCGAAAACCGCCAAGAGTATTTTGAATGGAAAATCTGAGGCTGCAAGGGTCTCTTGCGCGATGGCTTACTTGAGCATTTCCAAGTATGGTTGAATGAAAGACTGGAAGAAGAGCACCACAGGGCCAAGTTATCATCCTGGTGATGGACAATCGCGTTCGCGATAGAGTTTCCGGCTTTAAATTGGGCAGGGAGCTACGGTTTTCGGATCGTCAGGTATTTCACCTTTACCTCCGCTGCAAAGCGTATACGGAAAGGATAAGCAGGGCAAAACCGATCAACAGCATGCCCGCTGTTTCATACAGTCCCGGCCTTTCCCCAAGTTGGAGCCAGGCGGACATGACTCCCACCAGCGGAATGGCCAGCGAACCCATGCCAGCAACCCCCGCCGGCAGTTTTTCCAGAACATAAAGCCAGAGGAACCATGCAATGGCATTGCCCGGAATAACGTTGTACAGGAGTGCTGCGACAAATGAGGGAGACCAATTTACCGGCCCCTCGGAGGCAATGAAGGTAACAATCACCAAAGGTATTGCGCCGAAAAGCATCTGCCATGCGGTCAACCGAAGGAGAGGGATTTTCTCTTTTTTTATCAGCCGTTTTGCAATGATGACAGAGATGGCCCAGGATATTCCTCCCAATACCGCCAGTAACTCCGAGAAAAGGCCGCCCCGTGCATGCCAGGGTTCGAAAATCATAAACAGACCGGCAAACGACAGGAGGACCGCGGACCATTGCACTCCCTGGATTCGCTCTCCGAGAAACAGCCGGGCCAGGATCAACACCCAGAACGGCATGGTATATACAAGCACCGCGGTTTTTCCCACTCCCCCTTCTACCAGCGCCCAGAAAGCAAAACCGAGAAAGCCCGCGGTCTGAAACAATCCTAGGAGGATAATCCCCAGTAGCGGTTTCGGCGGCGCCGCCGTATCGCCTTTAAGGGGAAGCAAGGGCAACAACACAAATGCACCCAGCATGCTCCGCAGCGCGGCGAAGGTAAAGGGACCGCAATCCCTCAAGGCGATCTTCATGACTACCCAGTTGTATCCCCAGATCAGCGCGAGGAGGATGAGTGCGGCCACTGCACCATGAATAGGATTAAGGGTAATGGGCCTTTTCATAGTGCTTTCCTATTCAGCGTCAAGTTCGAGCGGAACCCTTCCCGATTTCGTTCCCCGCCTGCGTTCCGCATTTACACCATTTTCTGAGACAACCCTGCATTGGCGATTTCTGAAATATGCCGGTTTACATCGCTCGCATACACGCCGCCATGATAGCATATTACCGTCTGGATGTCGTATTGAGAGAGCTTTTTAAGTGATTCCGCTGCTATGATCAAGTCATGGGTGTACATCGGGTTCGGGCCGATCAACTGGCCTCCCTCCACATTGAGTGCATCCCCTGTTATAAGTGTCTTACTCCGCTTGTGATACAGACAAATGTGACCTAGGGTGTGCCCTGGTGTGTGGATCACAGTGATTCCACCGCAGTAGGGGAGTTCCTCCCCATCGGACACGAGCCTGGTCACTTGCGCTCTCGAAAATGGTGGAAAGGACAGCTTTGGCTTGGCTCCACTCTGAGCGGCGCTTTTTTGGGGGTTCTTGACAAACACCTCATCGCCCTGGATATAGGGTTCTTCCAACTCGTGGGCCAGCACATCGACGTTATGTCCAACCGCATTAACGATCTCGACCAGCCCACCTATGTGGTCTATGTCCTGATGGGTGATAATGATCTTGTTAAGACAGTGGAAAGACAGGTCAAGTTTTTCGATGGCCTTGCGAAACAAAGGCAATTGGCCGGGAAAACCGGCATCAATCAGGATCACATTATCCTCGTCCCAGATCAAGGTCGGATTAATCACCCGTGAAATACCGTTAAAATCAAAAGGGATATCCAGTTGCTTTATTCCATTGGCCTCCGCCATCTTATTACTCCCTGTTATTTGTACAATTAGCTGGAAACTCAGTCTGGGAAAACCTTCTCCTTCTCCGCCAGGGTGAATCCCAGCGCCAGGATAATCTTTCGCATGGTTTCCACGCGGCAGGGTTCGCCCCGCTCGATCCGGTCGATGGTGACTGAGGACACCCCCGCAAGGCGCGCCAGTTCCATTTTGCTTATCATGCGTTGCTCCCTGATTTTCCTGACATTGTTCACGGTATTCATTTCAGTATTCGTCATTCGGATGAAAGATATTTAGGACCATAACAAATCGACCAGGACCATCATCAAACCGGCCCTAAATATTATCGACTGTTTTCAAATATTCTATAATTGACTAGCAACACGTGGAAGTATATAAAAAAAGCTATTCGGAATCTGAGGCGGTAAGGAGATTATATATGGCACCAGCTAAAATTGACTCTCGGAAAGAAACAACCTTCACTTTGTCCATAACCGAACAGGAGGCTTATGCGTTTGCACAATTTCTTAAACGGGTGCAATTCGATGATTTTAGGCGTAGAGCCGTTGACGATGAAGATGCCTATGAAATGCAAGCCGCAGCAGGTAAGATTCGTAATGCGCTAGCCGAAGCCGGTTTTTCGCCAAGGTAAATTTGCTTTCCCCTCAAGAATACCGAAGAGTCGTATCCCCGATATTGATCAGTGCGTGGATTCTTGGTCGGATGAGGATAGCCAAAACAATTAAAGGAGTTTGAAAAGTCAAAGATGGATAATGATTCGCACAAAGATGACAAGCAGCTTAACGCTAAATTATTTGTAAGGATGAAAGAGAATGATAAGGCCCTGTTCTCTCAATTTGCCAAAGACCACAATATGCCAGTAGCTGAATTCTTCAGGAAAGCAGCAAGAAAGTTCATGATTAGCGAGGAATACCTCACTGAATCACCAATCCTTGGTGTCTCGGATAAAGACCTCCCTTACCGTATCGTGAGGGCGCCAATTATATTACCTGATGTTTTCAAGCGTTTGATTTCGCATCTCAAGGACCAAGGTTATGTAGTTTGGGGGAAGCCTTTTCAAGATACAGCGGGTTATAAAATGCAGTTTATGGTATTAAACCCTCAACCACCAAAAGGCCAAGAAGAGCGGTAAGCGATCATTCGTGATTGATTTGTTGCTTGAGTAGTTGGCTCGGTTTGAATGTTAGAACTTTCCGTGAAGAAATAATGAGGGCCTCGCCGGTTAAAGGATTTCTGCCTTTGCGGTTTGCTTTTTTTCGAACTGTGAAATTTCCGAATCCGCTTATTTTGACCTTTCCCTCATTCGCGATTGAGTCCTTTAACACTTCCAGAGTGAGTTGGACCACTTCATAGGCATCTTCTTTCGTGCAGCCCAACTTCTCGTAAACCCTCTCAACCAAATCAGCTTTCGTCATCAGCACTTCCTTTAAAGGTTTTATCCAAGATCCGAGATATCTCAACTAACTATCACGATTAAGATTTATTTACTACTAAAAGAAGAATCATTTTCCAAACAGTTTGATTATTATTAAACGACAGGCCCTACATCGTTGTTTGGCGAGAGCAAATTGATACATCTGCCTATGGCTACGTCAAGCATTATCACGTCATCGCCGGAGAGGTAAATCTCACCGATTTTTTCCTCATCGTTTTTTTGGCAAATATGCAGATAGCTGGTTTTTTTTTGCTGTACGGCATTGAAGATCAGGGTCGATGTAGCATATTCTTTGTTTGCAATTTCGTGTGTGAGTGTTCTCGACAAGTCGATCCTGTTACCCTCTTTGGTGGATCGTTTCCAGTAGGCCTGCATAAAATACATGAACCACGACTTTACCCGAGCCAGCTCAAATAGGTCCCCATCCTTGATGATAAAATCCCAGAACTTGACAGAGACGAAATTGTTTCTATTGCGCCCAATGCGCTTTTTATTTTCCTCCACTTCATACTCGTACAGTTCAGGTCGGTTAACGACTGCCATCTCAATGCCTTTATATTGGAAATTAAACATCTCGCACCGTAACCTCCTTCCACAGCATCCTCAGGTATGTCTCTGAGGTTTTAATTTTGCGTTTCTGTAAAAGATAATCTGCAATAGAGCGGAAGCCTAAACCTTCTTTCCTGAGTTCTGTTACCTCACCCCAGTAAGCAAGTATCTTTCGGCGAAGCATTGGCGTCCGTCCCTTGCTGCTAAATTTTGTCGCAGCTGTTATTCGGAGACGGGAAAGATCATCATATTGTTTTTTATCTGCTACCCGGTACCCTTTTCCTTTAATGGAATCCCACCCGGCTTTTCTGGCAGCCAAAATAAAAGCGGAATATTTCACCACCTTCCCTTCTAACTCGGGTCGTTGAGCTCTTATTTGGTACGAGATTTTTACTGCGTCCTGAAATATATCTATAATCAAGGGGACCTGAAGTGAAGCAACCCACGAAAATATTTTCCTCTGGTCAGTTTCGGAAAGCTCGGTTATCAGTTCCGTTTCGCCATCAATCATTTTGGCCCCCGGGTGTAAGTCAACGTTTCGCTCATTCTGAAATGGGATGTTTCCAACGAGGTTTGTTGCAGGGCCGCTTCGTGAGTCATGCCATGGCTGACGCATTCCAAGTTACGCCGCTGGGCAAAGTTGTGTTTCAAACCATGACTTCCCCGGCCGGCAATATACTGTTTGGTCTTCTTGGCGGCTTTGTTGATTACATCGATATATACAGAATAATCGCCCTCCAGTTTACCGTAAGTTTGGATATAACTTTCCAGATGACGATAGGTCTCGCAGGAAATGTAATGGGTTGTCTGTTTTCCACCTTTCTCGACAGAAGCCACGCGACCGACCGGCAATCCAGAGACAGGATCCGGCCCGATGCCTTGGAGGCACTTGCCGGTCAGCGGATTCTTAAATCTTTTGTGTCCCGGAGAACCTACACCCTCGGCGCGCAGCCCTCCTTCAAGCTGAAGTAAAGCTTGCAGTTGATGGGTTCCATTGCTAATTGATTCGATCATTGATACCGGATCGGGATACGCTCGGTTGTCGTACTTTCTGCTCGACCTGGGCAATAGTCGCTTCGATTGGGAATAGAAATCCATCCTTATCGATTCCACATCAAGTGGGACGGCTTCGAGTTTGTATAGATCAATATAATGATTCAGCGCGTACTGGAATTTCCCCAGAGCTGCAAGGATGGTTTCGAAAGTCTGTTTGGATTGTTGCTTTTGAACACAAAAAGCAAGTTTCTCTTTAAGGAACTCGCCCATTGCGTCGTGAACAAATTTAGTATCGAGCAGGTTTTTAATCCCCCTGGCCAGAAGGAAATCACCAAAGCGGTGAGTTTCGTATCTATACAGGTTCCAAGTTCTAGACGAACGTAGGCCGTCTTGATTTTCCGATTTACCTTGTCGGAACGCAACAATGGAATGGAAAATCGCTTCTATTTCTGAGTGGAGTGATTTCGGCCAGCGATGCTTCATGCTTGAAATAAGGTCTCATTTTTTTGATTAATGCTAGCCGTGGCGGCCAAGTGGTGTTGAGAGTCGTACATTTTTTTACGGCGATTGCCGAACGGATGCAGGACCGTTTCCAACTTTTGTAGGCCTTATTTTGTTTGCTACCGGAAAACGCCTTGTCAGTGGCGCCTAGTATCGGGACATTCCGACCAGCCTTAAGGTTACCGGTGCTAACTTATGCTTGGCTGAAATAGGCTCTACTGTATTCCATACAAGCAGGTCCTCAATTAATCTGTCCTAAAATGCCATTCCCATGGCATGACGAGTCGTGGGAACTTTCCGTGCTCATCACGCTTTAAGCGCTAAAGGAAGACATGCGACCGCGCGAGGAGGAGGAACCATTGACCTCGAATCGGCAGGGCGTTGCTTAAGTGCGCCAAACCTGTTGGGTTTCTGTGTAGTACAGAATTGCCCGATTACCGAAAAACCTGGTGATGGTACATGCGGCGATTTTTACCATTTTTCGCGAAATATGTCAACTGTTTGTTTAACATAGAAGGCATAAGTTTTTTATCTACAAAAACAGACTATTAGAACTATAATGCCGGATGACGAAATTTGACGTACTGAAGGGGATACTTTGCATTAGTGCGGCATTTTTTATTGACGAATCTTGCGGCCTGGGGTATATAATTGTATAGCGGTTGTATAGCTTATATAATTTGTGAATTTATGGTAAGGCCCTATGGTCTGGTTATAGAAGGTTTTTCGTGGGGCAAGCTAATACTTTTTGCAAGGAGGTGCATGAAATGGGTAGGAAACTTTATTTGATGGAGCCCAGAAAATGCAAGACATGCGAGAATTATTTCAGCATGGAAGACATCGGCCTCAATCCAAGCAACGCCAGACATAGGCTGCGCTTCAGGCAATTGAAAACGTGTGGTAAAGAACTTTGCTTAAAGAAAGCATTAGCCAACAGGGTGATACTGAAAAATTCAATAATGCCTAAACGTAAAAAAATAACTCGGGATGACGCCGTCCAGGAATGCAAACTCTATCTAGGAGATTTCATCCGCAGTGTTCATCCTGATCTGGTCGACGGGATGTCAGCACCAGGTCCTGACATTGGCGCATACAGAAAAATGATGGGCATCCGTTGTTAACTTTCCCGCCGGACATAACATTTCTTTAAGGCATGGGGCGGAGATGCCAGCCTCCCCTACCCTTTTAAACTTGGATGTGAGTTATGAAACCACTTCTTGATTCATCTGTCGAATTATGTATTGAGCTCATTGGCCGCCACAAGCCATTAAACCGTGGCGAAGACCAGCTCATCAACGCGATCATCACCGACATCAAATTGATCTTCACTCCTGGTGGAACAATTGAGCGATCTCAAATCGCGCCGAAGGACGCTGCGGATTTTGCTACCATCTGCATTGGCCAAATTCGAATGCACACAGCTCTGAACAATGAAGAATCAAATCTCCTCGAGGCGCTCGCCAACGACATCAGGATTGCTTTCGGCCTAGAGGGAGCAGTCCAGCGGATCACATTATCACGCACATGCCAGGCGCCAGAAGACTGGTTCTGGAATTAATCCCGGGTTTTAAGATTCATGAATGAATGGAGGAAAATCGTTTGAGTTCGGGTAAGATCCCCCAGCCTGGGGGAATGTGGGGAGAGCAATTATTTTTATAACGTTCGAGTTCGGGGGCAGCCGGAATCCGTCCGCTGGGACAAATTGTTTATAGCAGCTTCATTAATCATACTCCAGAACAGCTAATCATAGAACTACTCAAGATTAATCCTCCCCGAAATAATGAAATAATTAAAGGAAAGGTAGCCTCTCGAAAAAACTTTCGATGGTGCAATTAAAACCAAATGCAAGGTTGGTCGTTGCAACTTCATGGCGGGTAAACCACCGCAGAACTTGCCCTTCTGTAAGAACTACCTCTTTAATGTCCATGTTTTGGCGTTTCCAAAAAGTGTACTCTATACGATCTGGGAATTCCCGCTGCTCAAACAGCTGGAAATCGGTCAGGTGTATGCCTAATTCCTCCTTGATTTCACGGACAATGCATTCATCAGGTGTTTCACATGCCTCTATCTGCCCGCCTGGGATGTCCCACATATTTGGGTATTTGATATGCTGAAAATCATCACGGAGGAAGAGCAGGACATTGTTCTCATCATTAACGAATATTATTGACGCGCCACGTGGTTGCATACTTGCTCAACTTGTGTAAATTCGAAGTGTTTTTTCTGTTAACGGGGACGCGAACTGAGCAACTCGCGGCAACCTCCAGGGTCATAGCTCCCCGTTCGTTTGACGTTAAGTGTCGGATAACCACTAGCGCCAAGCCAATGACTCCCGACATGAAAAACGGAGCGCAGGCCCGGCGTCCAGTTAAGTAATCACGTTAGTTGCTCGGTGTATCATGCTCCAGCCTCTTCCTGGCCCACCTTAGTACCAATGGCCCCCAAAGAGGAAACAAAATGATGAACTGGACTATAAGTCCGCCGTTCGCCACACCAGTGGCAGCTGTTACACTCAAGCTATCAGGCAACCGCTTCCAAAGCAAAGCTATGGATAGAAAATAGATCATCTCGAACAAAAGCAATCCGGTCAGGAACCCGGACCAACGAAGACGCGCCCGAAGCAGAGCAATACCGCACGTCAGCAGTAAGAGGTAGCAGACCACGCAGATGCCAGACATGGTATAAAATGCCGGATAAAAACCGGTAAGGCTTTGCTCTTTTATGAGGTCTGAAAAGCCCCCGCGTAGGGCGACTGTGAGAGTCATACCGTTGTAACAAAGGCCGAGGAAGCCCGCGATTGTGCTGATTGCCCCAACAACCAACACTGAGATTCTTGGCAGATTGTTCATCCGTTTTCCTTCGGTGTGCGTGACGTCGCTACTAACGTGGCCGCTAGCGGACGGCCTGAGTGTGGCGCAGGTTGCTGCGCCATAAACGAGGGTCCGCTCCGGTGAGTTGTTATGTGACGCATCAACAATAGCATTCAGGGGCGCGGTGAAGCGTCAACTGGAATGCTTGGTTTTTCAGCTCGTCGATTGGTGTTTCATTTGATCAGAGGTTGACACCGTTGCTCTGGAGTTTTTCTTTCCCTTGCTGGGATATCCCTGACACAGCATCTTCAACCAGAACAAATCGGAAATCCCGTTCGCTTGCCTCGTATATCGTTGTGGTGGACAGTTGGGGAAATTGCAGACACATACGAATGAAAATGAATCTTCTGCGTCTCAAATAGTTCCCTCATCCATCCCAAACTTGGCCAATTGCTGCCGGAAGAACTCATTCCCCGGTTCACGCTTCAATGCTTCTTCCTCGAAATAAACAGCCTGCCGAAAATCTCCAGCCGCGAAGTATGCCTCCGCTAGCGTGTCCATGATGTTAGGGTCCTGGGGGTCAAGATCATGGGCCCGCTGTGCCACCTGCAGGGCCTCCTCCGGGTACTGACCTCGCTTCGCCAGGTGCCAGGCGAGGTTGTTATAAATCTCGGCCTTGTCAAGGCTCTCGTCGAGGGCCTTGGACAGGAGAGTGCGCACCCTTTGCCAGAAGATGCCGCCGGAGTCGTGAAGTTCATCTCCCAATCGGAGATAGGCAGGGACAAGAAAGGCATATTTCCACATATTATAGAGCCGACGCAGTTCCATGACTGGCTCGGGATGGTCGGGGACCCTGATATCTACAAGGCGGTCGTCTGTTCCTTCATAACCGCCGTGTTTGCGAGTGACTACCAGCGCTGCCGACTGCCTTCCGCGCTTGTCTCCACCTGCAAGGTCGCCCGCTTCAAGTGCGCGTAAAAGCCTTTCGGAGAGTTCTCCCGGACCATTCCGGAAGGACTCCATCATCGCTGTAATAACCTGCGGGCCAACGAGAACGTTTCCCTGCACAGAGACGCATTCAGCTGCCAGTTGTCCTGCCCACTCAAGGGTGCTTGCACCGGTGTGGGCGGCCGAGTTCCCCAAACGGTCGACAATGCCGAGCTGCCTCACAGCGCTGCCGGCGTCCACGCGCAGGGCTGTACTAAGCGCTTCTTCAGCCGTGCGGCCTGAAGCCAGGAGTTCCAAGACCAGCGGTCCGAGGCGTGCGTTAACCTGCCCTTGAGTGGCGACGGCGCCGACCTCGGGCTTCAGCCATATAACGATATAACCGGAGTCGAGAATCCGTGAAGCAACTGCAATACCCCATTCCCTGGTCTCCGGGTCCATTCCGACGATGGAAAACGTCCCGCTTTCAGGTTTGTGCCTTGGGGTGAGGCCTGCGCTATCAGTAGGAGAAGAAATCATCTCTATGCACCGTCATGAGATTCTTATTGCGTATTAAATTACACTTGTTACCTTCCATGTCAAAGAAAAAGCTGTTTGTTCAAGTTAAAGTGTAAGCATGTTTCCTAACACTCGTACTATAAGGATAGGTGATGGCTTTCCCAATAGCCTCTCAGCCGCCAATAACCGATACTCACTAAAAAAAGGCGGCCCAAAATGGACCGCCCTATCCTGGTCGGGGTTTGGCAAACCCGACCAGAAGACCCTTAGCAGTTTCCTGCTTTACTGTGGTAGATATCGATGATTTCCACGCATCCTGTGGCACGATAGAAAGCCTCCTCAAACTCCTCCCACGTTAGCAAGAACTCTCTGCTGTTTAAGCGAACTTTTACTGCCATTGCCCTCCCCCCTTTCTATTTTGGATTTGAGCCCAAAGGGCTCCTCGCAACCTCAGTCACCGACTGAAGCTCCGAGGAACCCTCTGGGCCCGGGGGAGGGTTGGCAAATCAAGGGATAGAGGCAAAAGCCTCTATCCCCCAAAACTTTATATAGGCAAAATCCTCTTCAAGCTTTCCTCGATGCTAGGGAGCAACTCCGGGCTGAACAACTCTCCCAGGTTTCCTCTCCTGGCCAACAGCCTGGCCACATCAGGAATTTGTTTCGCCATGTACGCGACTCCGTTCTCGAGTCTTTCCAGGCGATGAAGGTTCTCCATCAAAGGATTCATTTCGATACCCGACTTCTTCAAAAAATCAAATCCGGACATGATAACAAGATCCTCTGTTTTCCCACCGGATTTGTAGAATGAATCGGGATCATGACCCTCGGGAAAGATATATGCTGTTGCCTTCATACCTTCCTTGACAGCCAATAGAACGCTTTTCTGCATTGCCTTCCTGCCCGCGTTGTCCGCATCGAACATGAAGTTCAGACGCTTGACATGCTGTTTGAGAACTGCCGCGTGCTCCCGGGTAAATGCTGTTCCGCAGGTCGCGACGACATTCAGGATTTTGCTTTCACGCATCTGCATTAAATCGATATATCCTTCGACTACAAAAACTTCGCCAGTCTCTTTCATCGGATCAATCGCATTGCCCAGTCCATACAATGTTGCACTCTTTCTGAAAAGCGGGGTCTCCGGACTATTGATGTACTTGAACCTTACCGACGCATTGCTTATTTGCCGGCCTGCAAAAGCGATAACTCGACAGTTCCTGTCGTGGAGCGGGAACATAACCCGGTTCCAGAACATGTCATGCAAACCGCCTTTTTCATCTCTCCTGACCAGGCCAGCCTTCTCCATAACCTCGATCGGTATTTTCTCACCTTCAAGGTATTCAAAAAGTGATTTCCCACCATTTGGCGCAAACCCGATTCCAAATTGCCTTACCATCTCTTCAGACATTCTGGTTGTAACGTATGCTTTCGCGCCGTTCATGTTTTTTGACAGACAGTCACGATAGAACCTGGCTGCCTTTTCGCAAGCATTCATCATTTCCCTTTTCTTTTTCTCTTCTGCACTGCTGTAATTCGGAATTTCGATCCCTCCCCTTCTGGCCAACATCTCGAGAGCTTCAGGGAATGTAACGTCATCAATCTTCATAACGAACTTAGCAACGTCTCCTCCCTCGGAACAGGCTCCGAAACAGTGCCAGGCTCTTCGAACAGGGTCGACAGAAAAAGATGGGGTCTTCTCTTCATGAAATGGACAGCAAGCCACAAAAGCTCGTGACTGCTTTCTCAGTGGAACATATTCTCCGATAATCGGGACGATGTTGGCGGCCCCGTACTCGAGAATATCGTTCTTGATTTGTTCCGGTATTCTTCTGCTCATTTGTACCTCCCCTGCTGTTTAATACCGGTTAGTTTTCGACCCAGTCACGCAGCCTTTATTTCAGTATCAATGAGATGGCTAACGATCACCTTAAGACGATCTTGTCCATGCTCAATCCACCACTCCGCCCTGGTTTCGTTTCGGCAGAGATATGCCTTGTCTTTGAACATATTCATGCTTGAAAGAGCAGAGAAAACTCTAAACCTTATTAAGGTTGCCTTGCGTACCTGAAAATGATTACCAATAAGCTCCGGTAGCAAATTCATATTTATCTTGTTTTTGTCATTTTCCCTGGCCATGTCCCGGCAGGAGGTGCAATCTCCATTGCGGAGGTTATGCGCCCACGTATCTGCTTCTTGCCGGTTATGGGACATCAGAGTATGCCTTTCACTGTGGCCACAGCGATGATTTACTACGCGGTGGTATTCGAATCTTGTGCCCATCTGCCTCTCCTTTCCTGGGAGAAAACAGACCCCCCCCTTCGGGAGTGTGTTCTCTCCCAAATGGGGAATTGACGTTAACTGTCATCTTAAGTGAATAGAGATAATTGGTTAGTTGCTTCATCCGGCAATGTAATGTTGGTAGCCACTTTCTGCCGTACTGAAACATCCTCGGTTTTGATTACCGACGCCTCCCCGTAAATCATCCCATCCCATTTTGCTATCGAAATGGGGCAACCGGGAAGGCTGCAATCATTGATTACGCATACTGGGCAGTAAACATCCACCAAGGGGAGCATATTACGCTCTGCTGGTGGCTTTGCCAGTTCATCAGAAATGTTGAACAAAGGCGACCTCCTTCCCATGAACTGCGGTCAGAACGAGACTGGCGACTCCTACCAAAAAACCAAGGATCGCAATGATATGAAGCAGCAGCCTGATTTTTCTTTGACCGCCCACGATCTCCGTACTGATTCGCCACTGCAGAAATTCTCCCTGGCTCAATGTCGGAACTTCTCTGAAATAATGTCTGCAGGAATTTGCAACCTCCTTTTCGGCGCCGGTCGGGATCTTCAAGGACTCACCCGGTTTCTGCCTATCATCAAAATACAGGCAGTAGCCGGCATTACCATTTTCTGTCTCTCGAGGCACGAAAAATCCGCATATCCTGCAGCTCATATCATGTTGTTTTTGTAGCCAGCCAGTGAATATCCAGGCAAGCATAGTTTTGATGGACATCTCCAACTCCTTAATCGTCGTCAACCTGGACCTTGGTCCTGCCGGTCCGGCTGACATAGCTTTTTTCACCACCCCTGGTTTGATACGGCAGCGTGAATTCGACATATTCTCCGCGCTGAAAAATCCGCCATTCATGGGTTTTTGTCTTGATGTGCAGTATCCACTTAGGATTTTGTATTGCGTAGTCATATGCCAACTGCTGCCATTTACTCAGGGGTGATGAATATTTTTTCAAGTATTCGCTCGCGCTACATCTGTCCCCAACCATATACGACTTGCCTTCCTCGATTACTTTTGCCCAGTATGCATATTCTCCAGGTTCCAGGTACCAGCTATCTCGCTTTTCAGCAGTCCAAACCTTCACAAAACTACCGAATTGCGACCAGATAGACGAAAACCTTACCGGGACGAAATTTAGACATACTGGCAAAATGATCAGAGGGGGTTTATCAGTCGAAGGAGTGCATTGGATTGCGGGCGATGGTGCCGTGTTGAAAAGAAGCTCTTGGCCCATTTCTGTCTCCTTTCCGGGAGACAGCCTCCCCGTTGGGAGGTCATCTCCCTGACGGGGTTAAATCAAATTTCTTTTCAAAGAATCGATATTAAGGGTGAGTTAAGCATGAAGCTTTACTACGCCGCTTCCCTCATTTCCGAATACCACGGTTTGTAGAGAATCACGGTTACCGTATTAACGCTGGTCCCGGAAGCCTTAAAACTCCCGGGCGGGTTTTCAATGAGATAGCCATATCCCGCAACGAATTCACGGAAATCGGTGCTCAACTTATTGGCCCGGAAAGTAAACCCCGGAGACATGATTGAGACCAGCATACCGCCAGGTTTGAGGAACTTCCAGGCATGCTGGACATGAAGAATGTCCTGCTGGCGCTCGAACGGTGGGTTCATGACGACCCGGTCATAAATAACTTCCGGTTCGAATGTTAGAAAATCTCCTTGCACGACTCGATAGCCCTTGCTTTTCAGGATTTGGACGTTTCCTTCCTGCAGTTCGTAACAGACAATGTTTTGCTTGCAAGTAAATCTCGCCACAATATCGGCAAGATTCGCGGAACCAGCCTCTGGTTCGAGGACTGTCATGCCTTCCATGATTTCGGCACGCGCCACTACGGATTCTGCGAGTGGCTTAGGGGTTGGAACATAACCGAATCGCTCCGGCTTGCTGACTTTGCCGGTAAGCAATAGTAAGTCAAGAAGCTCTGTCGGGTCGACATGGAAAATGTGTCCACCCAACTTCTTGCTCCATTTGCCGCCCATGGCAACAAGCACCCGGTTGACCTTTTCATACAGCGCCCTATCAAGCTGGAAAGGGAGCTTCAAGGTTGTATTCTCGATTACGGACCTGCTTAGAACAGTCAAGGTGTCTTTTGGAATCTCCTCGGAGGAAAACTCCTCCTTAAAGGAATCTTGAAGGTGAAAAACAACTTCCTCCCAGTTCGTATCCCCTTCCATCCACTCATCAAGTGGTTGATTAAGGATTGAAAACTGGGATTGCACAACCTCGGCGGTCAGTTCCCCTTTTACCAATAGGTGCTTGAATTTTTCGATGGATTTGGAATCGTTCATCAGGTAGAGGTGAGACCCCCAGGTCGCGGAGTTGCTAAAACCCTCATATCGGCGGCTTGTCTCTCCGTTCTTTCCAGGTTCACTCTCAACCAGATGAGTGAACGGTTCCTGCGTTATTTGTGGGCTTTCAGTTCTATTACCGAATAGCTCCATTTGATTTTGCATGGCGTGTCCTCCTATAGTGACAACACGCCGCCCCCATGGGGCTTAGTGTCGCCCCAGGTTGGGTTGAATTTAGATATGAACGTCTTAAGAAGCAGCAACCGCTACATCAAAAATCCTTCCTGATGATTAGATGCGCGCATCAAGTTGCCTCAGGACATCCTTAAGATTTATTGTTGACTGGTTAATGACATGGGCTGTTACGTCGGCAGTTGAGATTGAACCGTCTTCCTGTGGGACTCTGATCATTTCCGTTTCCTGCATCCCCCTTGTATCGTAGTCAATAACGATGACATTCATGGGCGGCAAAATTTCGGGATAATCAGAGACAACTGCCTGAACAACACCGCCCTCAATGATCACAGCCATTGTCGGATCGTCAATTTCCCTGTCCCAGATCACATTTCTGACTTTTGCCCGAAGGGCAAAGAACTTTTCGTTACGTTCCGGATCATCTTCCGAGACGTTTTCGATGAAATACCAGGCTTCTTCAAGAACGCTGAGCACCCTACCCTCATTTACGTCGTGCTTATCAAGCACTTTGCGTATTTTGGGAATGATTCCAGAAATGAAATCAACAGCATCGCTACCATTGATATCATCATTATAAAATTCGCTTTCTGGATCAGCTTGGGGAAAGGTTTCGATGAGATAAAGCAAGAGATCGTTTGCAGCCGGAGATTCTTCCTCAGCTTTTATCGACATTTGCTCCAGCCATGTTAGTTCACCTGCAACGGGTTCAGCATCGGATGCTTCATACTTCCCAATTTTCTGCTGCAACCAGTCCGACGTACTGACATACTGTACGTTATCGGCAGTGATGAATATTGCGCTGCCGCCGAAGCCCGCCGGATGCATCTTTGAGCAGGTGTATGCTGTTTCTCTGGATATCCAAGAAAGTCCGCCGTTCGATCGCCGGATGATCTCCTGAAAACAGTTGTAAAGGTCGTCTTCGTCTAATTCGATTTCTTCTCCGGCATCATTCTTAACATAACCGGTCGTGGACCAGTCCTCGGTATAGAGGTAGAGCATGTCTTCACCGCAGGGCTCAATGGTGATACTGAACGCCTCGATGATACGCCTGCTCTCGTCGTTGATCAGATGTCTGGGAATGTGAGGCTGGAGTACTGATTGGGAATAATTGTCTGCCATATCTGTCTCCTAGAAATGATAGTACGGGGAGGCAGATCCCCCTTACGGGGAATTCGACTCCCCCGTTGGGGTTAATGGCTGAGGTCTATCGGGTATGTTTAATTTGGCTCTCTTTTATGATTGGCCAGGCAACATTCTTTATCCTAACCAGCCCTCTTCAACCGCCTGTTTTCAATAAGTTGTTCGCGTAGCATTTCAATCATGGCGGCCGGAAGTTCCTTGATGTCATCGATTTGCCGGTAACGCGAAGTCCAGTTCTGAGCACTGTCACATAGAATCCCTATGGCGATTAATTCTATGCTATCGGCTTCTAGGTCCTCAACAGCCTTGCGGGCCCGGGAGTCATCAGATGACTCGCCATCTGTCAGGATAAGCACGATCTTCCTTGTTTCTCTCCTGAACGCCAGCTGGACTCTAGCCCACTGCAATGCCTCGGCAATAGGTGTCCAATGGCCGTCAGCGACCGGTTGAACAGGTTTTGAGTTTTCAGTCCATCCCTTCAGGATTCCCAGGTCCGCGGATTCCCCAGCATTTGCCGGGTACGCTGCGACCAGTGTCGCCGTTCCGGGAATCGACTTCATTGCCTCGGAGCTGATGTAAGCGCCTTGGAACGCCATATCAGCCTTGTCACCAGCCATTGACCCTGAACTATCGCCCAGTATCACAATGGCGGTGTTGACAGCTTCACGTGGTTCTCGACGCTCAAAGATACGCATATTACCGGTAGCAACACGAGCCAGTATTCTCCTGTCGAGTCTTCTGCCTATAAGAGCAGTTGAAGCAGGTTTATACCTGGACGCCTGTATCAGCGCCAGAGACCTGCCGCGTAGTTGCGCCGTTGTCTGCCGAAGAGAGTCCAGATTCTTCACCTCTGTCGGAGTTTTTTCGAATTCCGCGACTCCCGGGATTTCGCAGCCTTGCGGCCCGGCTCCACGAGAGGCTATTGCTTCTTCAATTTCATCTCCCAGGATTTTACCCAGGTCCCCTACCCCATCATATGCCGCATCAAGGATCTCCTCAATTTGTTCGCGGGTCCACTGAGTAAACTGGTCGTGTTGTGTCTGATCATCGGCATCATCATTGCCACCCGACTTGTTTCCAGTATTTTCGTTCGAACCGGAAATGGTAGATTGATCAACCTCATCCGTGTCTTTGTCCGGCTCAGTACCGTCATTATCCGGGTCGCCTGATTTCCCACCATGGGCACCAGGGTCGTCGCCGCTTTTACTGGCGCCACCATTCGAAGCGGCTTCATCACCACCTTCTGCTTCGTTATCCTGGTTTCCTCCGGGTTGATGATCATCATTATTCTCTTCCGGATCGCATCGCGGTTTGTTTCCTGCACCGCTCTTTGAAACGGAATCGTCCTGCGCTTCCGCGTCGCCAGCTGAACCACCGCCGGCGCCACTATTTTCTTCTTTTTCCCCGCCACTTCCATTGCCTGGTTGATTGCTTTTTCCTTGTTGAAGCGGTGGAGGCGGATTTTCTTTCTCCTCCTGGAGAATTCTCAATATATTGCTTGTTCTGAGTACAACGCCGGCAGTCTCCGGTTCATCGATCGCTTTCAGGGCCTCGAACTCAACTCGCGCTAGGCAGGTTTCGCTGAGGAATTTCCTGACCGCTTCGGGATGTTCCTGAAGTGCTTTGATAAACTGGCCATTAGCTGAACGAACCACATGATATAGCCAGCCCAGGAAAGCGCTGGGAGCTGTGTCGGCACCGTAATTGAGACGGCCTCTCCTATCGAGTATCTCCAGCATTTCCCGGAGGTTTTCACGACAACCTGGATAGTCCCGACCAAGCATTCGCTCATCGCGGACGTCACATAGGATATTTTTGATAGTCCTGGCAATGCCGTCATTATGGTCTGTGCACCATGCATCAAAGTCCATGTGCTGTCCATGAGCTCCGGCCTCATGGTCGAGAAACCCGGTGAGCAGCTTCATGTCTTCTTCGGTGAGATCCTCCGGCAGAGCGGGAAGTACAATCCGCTTGCCATCATTGCTCGGCTGTTCTCCTTGGAATACCACCTCAATACCGAAACGTTTCCCCAGCATAGAGGCCAGTATTGGAAAATGCCTTACTTTTCCTTGCAATTGTCTCGGTTTCATAAAGTCTCCTGTTAGCATCCCTCCGCCGGGGTGCATGTTACAGCCCCCGAAGGCATAGCCTTAAGTCGGGTAGGGATCGCTTGGCTCAATAGAACCAGGTTTGTGGTTGCACGGACGAATCAGGTCCAGGAATGATTCCAGTCTCCTGGATTTCTTTTTGCTCGGCTTCCGATTCAGAAACAACCTCATTCGTATTGTCAGGCGACTTTGTGGCGGGTACAGAGGGTTTTGTTTTTGTTCGCGGTTGTCTTTTCTTTGACAGCGTCGGTTTTTGGGCCTCGACCACAGTTTCTCCGAAGAGACCAATCTGTTCTTCGTTAACTTCGGGTAGAGATCCCCTTGCTTCGACAAAACCTTGTATGTCACCAAGTTCTGTAAGCACACCGATCAGTCCCATGAGAGGGGCACCGGTAATCGGGCCGTTCTTGGGGACAGAATCGATGGCCGCATGTATGTTTTTCAACATTCCGACAATCTGTTGAGGGGCGACGAACATGAGCCCCTTCAGTTTATCGCTGATAGTGTTGAACGGGCGAAGCGCCTTACGAGTAACTTCCGTCCTCCCTTTGAAGGAAGCTTCAAATGCCTGCCTTGCCGCCAGCCCTATTTCTTTGAGCAGCTGTCCGGCCAAACCATTCACCTGGGTCTCCAGAAGATCTTGAGCCATGGTGTCAGCAGCATATTCAGAGTCGTTCTCTATGGCACAGGGTCCAACTTTGAACGGAGTGAACCCGAAAGAGATTTTTTCGGATACGGCCTCTTCAGTTTCCACCGCGGCCCTGATAATACTGGCCCATTCGCCGGCTTCTTCTATCCATTCGGACAATGTTGATTGATACTTAATGAGGAATGCGGCCTTTTCTCGCGCATATTCCTCTCCGATTTCCGCCAGTTCAACCAACAATGCGGGCACCTTCTCCTCGGGGATTGCGTAACCGCTCAAAAACCTGGTCCCTGCTTTCAGACAAGACCTCTCCGCCTTTGCTTTAAGTTTGGCGAAGATACTGAGAGCTTCCGGATCGTAGACCCTTTTGGAGCCGAGCGACGCCAATTTATCCGGGGGAAGGTTTACGCCTTGGAGATCTTCGGGTCGAAGTTTCTTGCGCCCGGACCAAAGTGATATGTCAAGGTTGATGACTATAACTTTGTCGAGCACTTCCATTTTCATTGCCATGATTTCTGTCTCCTTTCTTGTCTTTTACGAGGAGACAGAACAGCCCCTGCCGGGGTTTGTTCTGCCTCCCCGGTTGGGGTTTTAACTACTTTTTTGAAGGTATTAATAGAACCACTGCTGCGGAGCATAGTCGGGGATCTCAAGAACCAAATCCTTTCGATCCAAAGGCCTTACCCTGCTGTTTACAAGGTTTCCCATTAAACGCCCCGCTAAAGCACCACGGAACAACGGGTCACCTGTAGCGTTTACTCCCTTCCCTGCCTTTTGACGTTTTTCTAACATTTTCTTCATCACCTCTACAGCATCATCAGGGGAATCAAATCGCGTCTGATAATAAATTTGTGATGAATCAATGTAGTGATCCAACCGCCAGTCTGGGCAGAGTTCATCACCTACGAATTCCTTGCCGGTAATCTGGTAAAGATTGAGAATCTCAAACTTGGAGATGTCATCAAATTCTACCTGAAGCACCTTCTTCTCATCAACCAGACTCTGGCATATTGTCCGCAGGTTAGGCAGGCTCTCTGGAAGCTGCTCTTTTGGGTCCGGGTCGGCCGTCCATTGATCATTCTGAAATGTGGCGGCAACTTTGAAACCTTTTTCAAGTTTCTCCTTCAACTTTTCACGAAAAAAGAATGGGTTAGTGATACCAGGTTGTTTTTTCAGAAGCTTGCCTCTGGCTAGTCTGCTTTCCCCCCAGAATGCGAACACTCCCTGGTCGGAATAAGACCCTATCCAGAGGTTGTTTTCAGTTGAGGAGACAACCTGGGACATCCATACGGCCTCTTTAGTCCCACTTGGTAAAAAAAACATTTCCGCCCCCGTCTTTTAATAGAACCATTCACGCGGAGCATAATCAGGAATCTCCGCATTGGAGGTCATGGATGGTTTTGGATCTGGTCTGGGTTCAACCACCTCTGGTTTCGATACATCTGATGCCGTTACGGGAAGGAAAATGTTGCTCCAGATGCCCGGTGAGATACCAGGAGATTCCTGATAATTTTCAAACTTTTTCTCACTCGCTTTATCGGACGCAATATTACGCGCGGAAGATATGGAAAGTCCTTCTCCCGCAACAAAATCCTGCATACCGCTTCCACGCCGGCCAAACCTGCATAAAACATCAAATTTCCCATCGGGCCGTGCCGCAACCGCAATGTGGTAAACCTTGTCGTGATTTCTTTCCTTATCTAGCAGATGGAGGTCATACATTTCATCTACGGTAAGATACTCCTGAAGAATCTTTCGCTTTCCTGTACTCATTTCATATCCCCCTGCTAAGAGATCTTCAGTGGCAGGCCGCCATTTTTCCAAATAGCCAATTCGCCACCGAAAACACGATGGCCCATCTCCAACAGCGCCATCCGGGTTGTTTCTTCGCCCCTGTAGCCAAGAGCATAATTGAGCGCGTATGCAAGAGGCTCTCCTCCGCTCTGTTTGAGTGTCATGTGAAAATTGGAAAGGTAGGCCCACCTTATCAACGTTCTAGTTGAAAGTGTCAGTTCCATCGTTCCCTTCATGAAAGCTTCCCTGACTTCATTGGCCAGTTTTACCATCGTCTCAGCCAAATCGAACGAAAGTTGAGGCACTTTGGATAGTAAAACCTCGGTTTCGTCCTGAGGCTCCATATAATTAACTGGCACATGCTGGAACCTGTCTCCAAAGGCAATGTTCATCCTCAGTGTTGCAATATAAAACCCGCTGAGGTCTCCTCCACCATTAGTGTTGCATGCGAACGCAATTCCAAAACCATCCTTTATGGGGACGACCTCTTTTGTGTCACGAATGTAAATGTTGTGACCTTCAATAGCTCCGTTAAGCCCGATCAGGGCGCTCTGGGGAATGGAATCACCTTCATTTACCAGAACCATTCCGCCAACTCTTGCCGCGGCTGTTACCGGGCCATCCAACCAATACATCCCGTTGGGTCCATTTACCCAGGAGCCGAAAAACTCCGGCGCCTCTATACGTTCATGGCCTTCAAACGTATAAACCGGAATGTTCAGGCGAGCGCACACCTGTTCGAAAACAGATGTCTTGCCGGAACCAGTCGGGCCGTAAAGCCAGAGACTGTCTTTCAGCACTTCCCGGGTTTCAAACCAGGTTAATACACCTGAGAGGACAGAAGGTCTGAACCGGTATAACGGGTCTATCTTCGGTATGAGATCTTGGGTTTCAGATTCACGTTTTCTGATAGTGATAGGAATAGGCGGAAAGTTCTGCCCAAAAATATCCCTGACCGTCAATTGAGCGGTTTTACTCAGGGTTTTCACGGAAGCAGCTGCCTTCTTCTTTGCCTCAACTTCCGTCCGGATACGCTCGGCCCGTAATTCTGCGAGCCGCTTTAAATAATCAGAGGCAACTTGTGTACGAATCGCAAGTTTTTTCTTTTCGCTCATGAACGTTCCGGTTGTAGGGTTTGTGGCCACTGCTAGGGCCTCTTCGTATAATTGTGTGAATTTTGTTTTCATATTCTCCTCAAGATTTGAGCGCACTCCCCCCTGTGGGAGTGGCTTATAGCTGTTCTCCCACGACAGGGCGTGGCACTCCTCGTCAGAGGAGAGTGAAATTTAGTGAAGTTTTATAAGGTGTGGCTTTGTAGCCTGCGAAACTACATCAAAGCGCCATGCACTGATAATGCAAGGTACGCCGTCATCCGACAAGCAAGCCACAAATGCGATTCCTGCTTTCCTGAACTTAATCGTTAGAGGCTTATCGGTCAGGATAGGAACTAAAGTCTTCACCAGATCTATGGCCTCGACTGGCACATCCCGCCTAATCATTCTGTTAGCGGCGTGAAGCGTTACCGTTGGCAATGCCGTTACTTTCAAACTGTTCATCAGCAGCATTCTCCTTTGCGTTCGTAGAATCGGAAGTCGAAATCGCGAAATTAAACAAGAAAAGAGCAATGCCGCCCAATGTTGCGAACGCCAACATAGTCCACGTCAGCTCTTTCCAGTCTTTACTTGGATTTTTCTCCCTTATTCCAGTTGTGGTTTTGATGCATTTCAAGTCGAGGGACGCGCTGACATTTTTACTTCTCATGTCTCGCATACCGTCCTCCTCTGTTCAATGTTGTGCGTCCGCGATGGCAACCTTTCAGGAAATCAGCTCTCCTTCCGGCGTCAAAACGGGTGTGAAAGGGCTTCTTCTCGGACCAGCGGCTGTGCACACCCGGAGGCATGCAAGTCGTCATCGGAACAGAAAAGCAGGCCCTAAAGCAATCCTCATATTCAGACACAGCCATGCTGACGATCCTGACTTTAAGAAGATCAAGACTGAGTTTCAGCCTCATGTAGAGACGCAACAGCTGCCTGATCTCCCACATCTTTCTGCGGATATTCATTATTCTGTCTCCTTTCTGAGTTTTCCCATACCAGAAGACATAACTATCCCTGTAGGGATAATTGTCTCCCTACCGGGAAGTTCGGTTAATTGTTTTGTCATGCAGCCTTTTTGCGCCTTACTTTCGGCTCTCTGTAATAATTGCCGAACAGTGTCAGGTCGATCAGCCCCTGCTCAAAATATTCAAGCACTATTTCCTTGGGCATCTCTTTCACGCTTTCGCGCCCATCCTCTAAAAAAATGACAGGAATAAGCAGTTCAGGCTGTGGTGGTTGGGGTAGATAAATAACATTTGGGGTAACAGGTGCCGTACCATGAATAACCAAGTTTTCTTTCCTCACCAGGGCATTCTCCGCTTTGGTCATCTTCTTTAGCAGAACACACGGGTCCTGATAATCGAAGTTCCCGTCCTTAAGCGCCCTTGTTACAAGCGCCGAGAAGCTCTGGTTGCCGCTCGTGCATTCAGCGGGGTCGATATCCGGGGTTTCACCTTCCGCCAGCTTGGCAATCATCCTCTTCTCCAGGGTATAGGCTAGCTGTGCCTCCTGGACCTCCGAAGAGGTAAGATACCAATAACGTACAGGACGAACTTCCCCGAAAATTACGCGATGGATGCCAGCGGTATTAACCCGGCGTAACCTACCTTCGATTTGCTCCGCCAGCCTGGTATTGCTGGTGTAGTCATACAGAATCATGTTGTTGAACTGCGAGAGATTCTGGCCGGTTGCAACTCGTCGCATCGGTGCTATGACAACCTGTTCCGTGGATTTTTGAAACCACTCGACAACATTGTCCACCTTGACGGAATCAGAAAGTACGGTAATCGTTATATTCGGGACCCCTGCGGTAATAATGCGCTTCAGTGGCCCGCGCATGTCGATTTTCTGAGTGTTATCGGTAAAAACCAGGGCGCGCTCTTTACGAGCAGCGACACCCTTAATGATCCCTACCAGTTCCTCTTCTTTCTCGAGAAGCTCAAGTACGTCTCTCCTTTGTAATGTCCCGAGTCTGAAACCGCGTAGGCAGATCTCGTCATCGGCGTGCTTAAAGGTATCAGACACCCTCAAGAGCGCTGCTGTTCTGACTGATGCCACCGACAACTTGTCTTCAAACGGCAAATTTGCATCGTCAATTATCTTGTCGATTATCCTGATGCAGTCTTCAACTTCAGGATGAGGCATGCATTTGATTACTTCCCTTTCAACCGGGGGAAGGTCGTCAAAATCCTCAGAATCAACATTTACAAAGTTAGGAAGCGTGTAAATCAAGGCAGCAGGCGAGATACCAGCCGTGTCGTAAGTTTTCACATCTTCCGAGCCACGGTGCCGGTTCCTATCGTCAGTCTTTATGACTTCCTTGTATGCCCCATACTTGGCCTGGAATTTTGTTGATGATTTTCTTTCCCATCCCTCTTCCTTCATCTGCACAGGATTAATTCCCCATAGCAGATTGTAGAGTGATTTCGCCATGCCGTTAGTAACAGTTGCCGTCAAAGCAAGCACCCGTTTAGCGGAAGCCGCCAGACGGATAAACGCTGTGCCCTGATTGCTCATGAGATTCGCGGCATTGTGAGCTTCGTCAATGATAGCGAGGTCGAAGGGTATACGCTTAAGGAAGCGGATGTAAGGGAGCTGCTTGTTGTGGGATTTCACCTCGACTGAAGTGCCGTTGCGTTCGATATCGGTGATCCAACGCTTATAACTCATTGGCGGCCGCTTATTTTCAGGAACGTAGGTGTACAGCGCTTCTCCACAGCTAGGGCAATGTTTTTTGTCACCTTTACGGAGATTTTTTACTTCTGTGAAGCAGTGAACGCACGCCATGGTGAACTTTGGCCCTTCTTCCGTCCGGACTTTCCTGGTTGTTGTAAGAATTTCGAAATCAGGATGCATCCGGAGCCGGGTGTACGATATGAGATAAAGTCCTTTCGGACGTGTGATGGATAATTCGCGCAGCTTTTGCCATGAGTCTATAACGTGGACATCAAAACCCTCGTCCTTGTACTCCTGGACCATCTGCGGAACCAAATGTGGTTCGGTCACCATTATCGACCTTTTAGCTCTGGTGATATACTTCACCGCCTTTGCTATCCAGGTTTTTCCTGTGCCGGTGCTGGCCCTTACTCCAATCCCTTTCCTGCCTGAAGCAAATGCCTTGATGATTGCCTTGACAGCCTCCCGCTGGGGCGCCATCAATCCAATCTCCTTCAATTCTTCTGCCAGATATTCTTCATCCTGGCCGATTTCGTGAAGGGGTTTGTACATCTTGGTCAACTTCTGCAGAAGGATCGTGGAAAGTTCCGCATTGAGCTCGACATAATCGAAACCCAGTTCCCGGCCGGTCTTGACCTCACCGTTTTGATCCATCAGGAAAGTTTCGACGGTTGGCTTATATACAGTTGTTTCCGTAGTTACACCGTCGTCATAAGACTCATAAGTCTCTTTTTTTGAAATGACCATGTACTTTGCCAGATAGTTCGCCCCATTGATGGTAACGCTCTCGATCTGGCTGTTCATGGCAGCCAATTGTATTGCATGGGCGGTTCGCAGTGTAGAAGTCGGTTGAATCGATGTGTCATAACTGGACGGGTACTCCTTGTCCAACATGATACTCGTTTGTTTCTCCAGACGCTCTTCGCACTCCAGGTATAAACCAGATTGGTCTTTGCTTTCCAGAAGAGAGCGCTTGCCCGCATTAATGCGAATCTCAATAATAAGGGGGTCTTTGGCATACGCCATGATCGGGTCCTCTGGTGAATCATTCAGATTGTCCCGATGTCTCATGTTTTTGTAGGTGTGAGGGTATGCCGGATCACCTTTGTTGCTCAATGTGTTTGTGAGGAACACCACAATCTGATTGAAAGCAGCGTGCTCCTGGGACAGAAATGCGTAACAAAAGCTGAAATTCCCTCGGAGTGTTTCTATCATCTCCCTTTTGAGTTCATACTTTGGGATGACCAGTGCCATAACCCCCCCGTGTGCAACCATAGGAGAGGCCTTTTCAACCCAACTTACAAGCTCTCCGCAGTTTCTGTTGTATGGCGGGTTAAGGATTATAACGCTGAACCTTCCTCCGTTGTTGGTCGTGTCAAAAAACGACCCTTTGATTTTCTGGTCCGTACCTTGGATTTTATCGAACCTGGCTGCGTCCAATTCCACGGCATAGGAACCAACAGTGACATTTTTGACTTCGGTACCTTTAGCGGCCTTTTTTGCATAACGCATGATTCTTTGCAGAAATAGACCTTCACCGGCGCACGGGTCAAGAATACTGATCCGTTTTTCGCTGATGCTTCTGTAGTCCCATCCGAAGTCAAACTTCAATGTCTTAGCGACCATCTCAACGTCCCGTGGGAAAGTTGGATAGTATCCCTTGGATAATTCATTTCCTTTGCTACGGAAGTGGGTATTGATATTTTGCGTGAACTCCACATGTGCTCCTTTCTCCCGAAAGGGGCAGGCGGATATGAGAAACCCCGAGAACGGGGGTCTGGTAGTTCATACCGCCTCCCCGATGGGGTGTTCGATGGGAATTTTATTAGTTTAAGCCGTATCTTCTTTTTTCTCGATAATGATTTCAGCCGTTGGCGCAGGCATTTCGAACTCTCCGCTTTGTATACGTTCTAGGACTTGCTCCTCCACGTTTCTGATCGGGATGAAGCATTTTTTTGTTCCTATGAGAGGGGGTAGTTCCTGAGCCAAATTGAAGAGTGTAAGGTACCAGTTTCGATATACGAATTGTTTCTGGTCCAGGATGCGAGAATATATTTCAAAACACTCCTCCTCGCTGTCTCCAATCAGTATTTCCGTCCCAGTTGGGAGTATATACAGGGCCGAATAACCATTTTCTACCTTTGGGATAATTCCGAGCGTACCCTTGTATGTGAAGCTATACATGGTTGTATCACCTGTTTCCATGCGTGATCCACCATCAGACAGGATCTGGGCAAAAGCTCTTATCTCCTGACTCGGGCCATATGCACTCATGAATACCGCCTTACTACCGTGCAAAATGAGATTCGAGACGAAAACTGTAGCTGACGCCCGCTTTCCCTCAATAGTTAAATTTACAGGCATGATGATGCCCCCTTCTAAATAATTTGTTGACCTACATGATCGGCTATGGCGCGAGCAATTCCGTCTAGACAAGACTTGTTTTCTTCGCGTTCGACAGGGCAGCGGATGTCAATGATGCCCTTGATAATTTGCTCCGGCTTGACCCCATATCCTAACATCAGGGATATGAGCTCTGATACAACGCTTGTGATCGTGTGGGCACATGTGTTGGATTTTGCCAGCTTTGCGTCCACATACCTCAGCGAATTTTCTGTGTCCTCGCCGCAGAAAATCATCATCGGGCCACACCCGGTAAACCTTGTGCGGATACTTCCATTCATTGACATAGGGATACCGGCCATATCATCATCTTCCCCAACGATAAGACTATTCAGAAGTTCGCCAAGTGCCGTAATGCATGGCATTTTCCCGTTATCCGCTTTGCTGCAAATTCCTCCGTGTCGAGAAAACAACCGAGCGATTGCAATGAGAGGTACTCCAGACCGGCGGGCATAGCTGAACAAAACGCTTAAAGCGTTCATTATTGCCGCCGAGCATGACCCTTGCGGACCACACTTCAAAAACATCTCAAAGTTTTCCTCTTCATTCCAACCGTTGAGGATCACAAACATGTCATCGCATGCCACATGATCGAGCTTGTAAGTTATCCCTTGCGCAGCCGGTGGCCGCGGAACTTTCTCAGGGCTCATAAGTGAGTCTCCTTTCTTTTCAGTTTATTTGGGGTTTAATGGGGGTTGATTAAGATATTTTTTTGAGATAGACTGGATGCCATGAAAACATCCGGTAAGAACATTAAGAAATGCAGTCCACGTGCCGAGGAAATCTTCCTTATAGCCGCATTTGCCGAATCGAACTTCGATGGTAAAGGCAAATTGGGGAAGACCTTTCGGCAAGAAAGGCCTGTTTGCTGTGGAAAGGTCATTGACCTGCTCCAGGCACATGTTACTTTCCGAGACGTCACCATCAGTGGAAAATCGTTCACGGTCCTGGAACCTTACTGCCCGAGCTGCGGCAGAAAAATCAAAGCTACTTACCAAATCCTCAGCTAGACCTCATCTAGACATAGAACTTCGCCATTTTCTGCTTCAAAAACATCGCCTCATGATCAGTAAGGCTGCCGATTGCGACAAGCTTATCTATAATCAGAAAAAGCTCGGTCATTTCGTGCATATCGGCCAGCAACTTCATTTTCTTTTTAATTTCTTTATGATGGTAGGCGTCAGTAAGAAAAACACCTATCGCATCCCTTTCAATTTGATTGAATTTAGCCATTTGCCATTCCCCCTCAGATGGGAAGAGAGGCGACTTCCCCAGGATGGGGTGAATAGCCTCCCCTCCCGGGTTGGATGTAACCAAATTCTACTTCGCTACCTTGAGGATCAGATGCCCTGTAGGTAGTAACAATGTTTTTCAATTTCTCCTGGAAACATCTGAGAGCAGAACAGTCGAGAGAGCAATTCTTTTTGCTCTTCCCAACTCTGTCGCATTTTCGGCAGGGACTCACCAGTCCATCCCATAACTCCACTACAACAATAGGACCTTCGCGAACCGGTTGAGTTTCAATAGCAGCGGGCACAGACATGACAACAGAAGTTTCTTCCACCGGACTAGCCTCACGAACATTAGGCTCAGCAACGGTTACTGAAGCTTTTTCAACAGCCATGGCTGCAATTACATCTGACACAGACAATACCGTGGCTTCAAAATCAAACGAGAGCTGTATCATCGTCCCGATGAATTGCTTACCTCCGCTCTGCCTCAAAGTTTCTGCCCGCATAAGTACCACCCCCTTTCTTATGTGGGGTTGGTTCACACAAAAGCAGAACCATGAACATGACAGCTACCAAGGCGATAATCGAAAGAAATGTGATTACCTCCCTGACAAATTGTTTCTGATCTGTATTGCACAGACCATCATTGTTTTTGATAGTTGAGATTCCGCGAGTTTTGAAATCGAGAGGAATTGCAGACTGTTTTGCCAATACTTCCTCTCTGAAAGGATATTTAGGTGTGTGTCCCATGCTATCCTCCTGATGAGAGGCGCGCACGCCCCCTTTAAAGGAGGATATCCCCCATATGGGAGCGTATGCGCCCCCTGAATGGGGTTGGTTGTGATATCAAATCAAGCCGCTTCTTTTTCCTCTTTTAAAGCAGCTGTTTTCGGTTTCACCCTCTTAACCTCTACTTTTACGTAGCCATCTTTTGCCTTCTTGTAGGTGTCATCCAGAAACAGTTCAGGATGCTCATCCTTGAGCTTGTCGGTATCGATGACTTTTGAGTCAGCTACTGTAATGACGCTTAACTCGAGATCATCAACCTTTCCCTTAAAATATGGGAATCCGAACTTTTCAATTTTGTAGCCGGCGCTTTTGAGACGCTTATCAGCGGCCTTTTTATCTATCTGCGCATGCAGATGTTCTTCGGCTGCTTCAAGCACCTCTACCGGCAATTCAACTTCCGGCATTTCGAACGCTGGACAGCCTTCCCTATAATCGCATTGGCCGCAGTACAGTGCCATATTGCAGTTTGGCTCGATTTCCCCTTTCTTAGCGGCAATGATATGAGCGCCGACATCCTGGCAGAGGAACTCGTAGAGTTCTTTATTCGGGGTAAACCCGTTGAACTCTCGTTCTTCTCCTCTGTTCAGATCTACGGCCAAAATACTTCCGCGTACTGCTACTCCTGGGTAATTGAGCGCTGTGAGTCCCAACTGGACATAGTGTTGATCAAGCCAGCTTGGGTAAGCATTCTCTGGAATTGAGCCGGTAGTCTTCGCTTCGATAATCTGAAGCGTCAAATCCCGGTGTTTAATTGAAAAATCATTGTGGCAGCCGACCGATAACCGGTGATCCTCGAGGGTGAGTTGCCGGCAAAAACAAGGCGCTTTCGCGCTCCTGAATTCATTTGGCGAAACCTCCTTGAATCCCATAATGGCCAACCGCTCAGCCTGGTCAATCTCGAATATGTGGCCGCGTCGCTTTTGGCGCATTGAACTGGCGCTGGGAGCGACAGGATGATTCATTCCCATAACAATTTTCCTGGGACATCCGCCAATTTCAGAGGCAGTCGCTATTTTCGACCGCGGAATCGAGAAATCATTCAAGCTCTTCGTATTAATATGTTCGATCATTAGAAGAGCCCTTGTGTTAAATTCAACGAGCTTACTCACTTCTGTCTCCTTTCTTGTAAATGAGACGGACGCAAAAACTCACAAGGAGATTGAATCGCTCCTCTGAAGGGATTGGATTTGAAAAAAGGCTCTTATGCGGCCTCTTTTATCCAGGTCTTTCCTCCTATCATCTGCTTGAAGCCGAGACTTTTCAAAAATGCTTTTCCCTGGGTGTCCTGATATCCTGGTGTAGCTTGGACGTCACCTGAGGCTTCGTCGACCTTGAAAGCGATGTTTCTTGCCGACAGAGTTGCAATTAGCTGGTTAACGGCACCCTGGACACAGTTCGCATTCTCGTTATTCTTTTTCTTCTTTGCATCGAGTGCTTTTACGGCCTCGTCAAAACGGTCCGCTGGTAGATGGGCAAGTGTTTCCACCTGCAAGTGAATCAGGAATTTTGCCTCATCTGCTCCTGCTTCCTTGATTAGACCCTCTAATTTTTGGACCTGCTCAAGGGAAACTGAAGGAAGTTGCGGTGAGGGGTCCGATTGCGTAGCTGTTGTCGTATCAGACGGAACATTTCCGGTGACGTTTTCTGAGGAGCTATTAGCGTTTGAAGGAACAGATTCATTCTTCTTTTTGATTGCCTTCTGAAGATAACTTACAGCGCCGTTATATTTAACTACCGGTAAATTCACTATCTGATCGACCTTGTAAAACCCTAGGACGTTCTTCTCTCCATAACCTGAAAGGAGAATGAGGTTTTTCAGGTTTTCAGCCTGCTCTGTAGTGATAGTGGCGGTTTTTATCGGCGGCTTGCCGGAACGCGAACCACTTCCTTGGCTTCTACCTTGTTGACGACCTGAGCAACCGTTATTGCCTGAGCCACTTTGTTCATTCTCTACATCTTCTCCGCCGAGTTGGAAAGTCATTAAAAGGTGATACTTAAGGCATGATGTGTATGCCTTGAAGATCCCCTTGTCCATAGTATCCAAGGCAGTTGCCCTGTAATGCTGTTTAATGAACTCTCCAGACTTATGAACAAGCATGATAACCATCGTAACGCCAGTCAAAACCATTTTCGATTGATTATTCGTCATAAAATCAGACTCATTGGTTTGAAGCACAGATGGTATTACCATTATCTCGTTATTCGCAAGAGCAGGCCCGGTAGCTGCATATATATCGACCGCTTTGCGAAACGCATAATTATGTTTATCGTTCCACCCATTGAAACCCACTGTATCCATTTCCTTACGGGCCTGGCAAAGAGCCGGAATTATCTTTTCCACACTCTCTGAAAGCACAGGCGGTCCCAGAGTTGAAGTATCCTGGCATTCAAGGATTTCGCCGGTTGTTTGGTCAAGATTTTCATTTTGCATACTGTCTCCTTTCAATTTTATTTTCTGTGGAGACATACGGCACCCCTAAAGGGCTCGAATGTCCCTTTTGAGGTTTCAGGTTGTACTTATCAGAATTGCGGCCAGCAAAACAGAGCCAAAGCACACCCCGACAAGTATTCTTTTGATGTTTATTTCTATTAACACTGTCTTCACCTCCCGGGTTATTACCCAACGAGAGAAGACAGTTCACCCCTAAGGGAGTGAAATTGTCTTCTCCCGAAAGGGTGGATTACCTTATTGTTATTGCTAGACTATCGGACCGTATATCGGGCTGATAGTGAAGGGAATGTCATCATCTGGTGAGAAGGGCATCTCTCCAACATCATTTCCCGAACCCGCATGTCCTCCTGAACCTCCTCCAGATCCACGGTTGCTATTTCCTCCGCCTCCACCAAGCATCAGCATCTTCTCTCCGACGACTTCAGTGGTGTAGCGGTCTCTGCCGTCCTTATCCTGCCACTTGCGAGTTTGCAGGCGGCCTTCAAGATAAATTGTTTTACCTTTAGCGAGGTATTCGCCTGCTACTTCAGCCAGACGTCCCCAGAAGGTAATGTTGTGCCACTCCGTACGCTCCTCCGACTCACCAGCTTTGTTCTTAAACTTCTCACCGGTCGCCAAGGAGAAACTTGCCACTGCGGTGCCGGAACCCGTATACCTTATTTCCGGATCTTTCCCTAAATTCCCGATCAACATTACGCGATTTAACGATGCCATAACCGATTGCCTCCTTTTTATTTGCCTCACGAAAAGAAGACGCACTACCCCCTTATGGGAGGTAATTGTCTGCTCCCAACTGTGAGGGTTTAGGTTAATTGTTCGGGGACTTAATAGTAGAATTTGTTTCGGATGATTAGGTGAGAATTACCATGCTTCACCTCCTTTCGTTAAGAATAGGACAGGTGAATACACGTGTCCCTGGCGGAATCGTGATTCTCCCGTCTGGGATTTTGGTACAAAAAAACCCTTTCGGCATAAATGCCAAAACAGGGTTTTGAAGAGCATCCTAGAAGTTCAGGTTGAGCTTTTACTTATTTCGATTTGCTGTGGCGACTGCTTTGGTAGTAATTCCTACTACTATGAGTTTGATTACATCATAGCAGAGCTTAACCAGATTTTTCTCTGATTCTCATCGAGTTTCCGCATACTTGTCTCATTTCCCATAAGGACAAGAAACAAATATCCCCATTCGGGAAAAATGTCTCCCGCATTGGATTTGGTACAAATTCTCCGGCGCTTCTAAGGCTTGTCCCGGGATATACGGTTTATAGCAAAAAACCCGCTCTGGAAAAGACCTGAGAGGGTTTGTGCAACAAAAAAGGCGCTACCCAAATATTGGGCACACCTATCTTACGATATTACCGTCGTCTTTGCCCAAGACGACCACCTTAGTAAAACAGAGGGCCTGCAAAATGGCAAAAGCGGCCATCTCCTTGCAGGTAATTAGTTTCTCCCATGCCTGGGGCTTTTCTGTCCGGGGCTTTCCCGAGCAGTTTGACCTGTCTTTCGACGAGGTGGTCCCTTTCAAATGAAAGAGATATAAATAATATGAAAAAATATTTATCAGATATTTTGAAATAGTCAAGATATTTTTTATACGTGTTTTATTATGCTGGGGAGGTATTCCTTTGGGAGGGAAATGCGAGCTTGGCTTTTCGCGGATTGCATCAAATACCCACAAAGTTATCAATTTCGGGATCTAGTTTGCAATGGGGCAATGTTTCTACGTCACACCGATATTCCAATCCATAAACTATTTTGTTGTGAATTGTTGTTTATCGGATAAAGTCAGATGACGAAACCGGAAGCAACCACCAAGGATGAGGATATTGGAATTCTGTGACTATCCACCCGTAAGTCAAGTCAGATGGAGGTCTCTTTTTACTGATAGGAGGTTTTGACACTGTGCACGGGTTCGAATATCGAACACGCGACGGTCCTTGATATAACGCAACGCCTCATATATGTCTTTGGAGTTAGATACAATTTGCAGCACAAAAAGTGCCATAAAAAAGGATTTATCTTTGGCCCATTCTTCAACGTCTTTCAGCAAATAAAGCCTCCGAGTTTTTATTGACGATTTTTAAACAAAGGTTTACAACATATTAAAGATTAACAGATTTGATTTATAAGGTTAATAGAAGAGGTATTTTAAAGGCCCCGTGTTTGACTGGGCTGTAGTTGCCAAACAGGTAAAGTTATTCAGAGAAATTTCTTTCCCGAAGCATACATAACCAAGGCCCGGACCATGACGCAGCAATAACCGCCACACAACATCATGCCCCAACTGTTACAAAAACAACTGCTCTTGCCAGTGCCCACTTTTGTCCGCGCTGGGGAGCCAACAATACTAAACTATAGCTTTTAAGATAAGTAATTTGGATGGAGTTACATGATGGAAAGATATTTTCCAATCAGTAATCGGTCGGTTAGATGTGTAGCATTAGAGGGAACTCTCAAAATCTTTATCTTAAAGTTTATAGATACAAAATTATACCGCCTCACACGGAAATGGACTTTCAAGCGTTTGAGTTAAGAGGACCATTGCGATGAACTTTAATTGCCCTAAGTGCAATAAATCGGGAAATATTGATGATACTAAAATGCCTGAGTCTGGTGTGTATGCTACCTGCCCTCAGTGTAACAATAAATTTCTAATAAAACCTGAAGCATCGAAAGATTTCGTATATGAAACTGTAGTTCAAGACGAACCTCAGCAAGCATTGCTGAAAGAAACTGCTGCATCAATTCGAAATGGTGGAGGTGCGTCTACATTTACACCGAATGATGCAGAGTCTCAGAACTCTTTGAAAATAAGTGCGAAAGCTGTGACTTCGAGAATAAGCACAAAACCGCTAGAATTCTTTTTCATGCTACTATTTTTATCTTCTATTCGGCTAATCACGAAGTTATCGGCCTCCGTTGGTCTTCTGCTTGGTGGTCTCATTGTTGGTATACTTGCTATTTGTGGAGTTTTACTTGGTAGGCTAGTAGGCAAATTTATCGTTAGAAAGTTGAATGCCTCCAAACTTCAAAGAACTCACAAAATACTCTCGGCATGGGCAATATGTATTGCGTCATTCGTTTTATATATCACTTTTTTAACATTGATGGGTGGACCGCTACAAAATAATACTGCCTCAAAATACATCCCACCCCCTGTGCAAACCAACTCGCAACCCGAATATCTACAGCAGCAGACAACTGAAAAGTTACCACATGAGCCAATAACGCCAGGAACGCAGAGAGTGCAAGATGGCTTTCGCTTTGACGACGCTGTTGTTAGTGATACCCGTACCGGTCTAATGTGGACGCGCGATGCAAACATTGCCGGACAAGTAATGACTCACCTTGACGCGTTAAAGTGGGTAAAAAGTCTCTCCGTTGGCGGGTACCGTGACTGGCGACTCCCAACGGTATCTGAACTTTTGACAATGAAGCACTATTTCGAATATTGCCCAGCGGAATCCCTTAATAGACTGGGTTTCGCAAAAGTTCAGAAGGGGTTCTATTGGCACTCAGAGATCTACGCCTATGGTGAAGTAGGCGGCAGAGTCAGTACAAGATTTGGCAACGCGGAAAGGCAAGAAGCAGAACGATTCGCGGCTGACCCAATGTCCATCGAGCCCATCGGGTTTGCAAGTGTATGGCCAGTTCGTTATGGGAAGTAGTTTACCATTAAACGTTGAGTGCTTACACCTGGCTTTCACCAAACAATATAGATTATGATTGATTTGAATAGACATTGATGGACTTCAACCGGTGGAATGGTTTGAATAGCTATCTGCAAGGCCTCCTTTAGAAGAAGGCTGTCAAATTATCAGCTTTGCCAAATCTGAAAGAAAAATGAACATCATCAATCCAACGATGATAGCAAGCCCAACTTTAGTTATCGTCTGTTCTAACTTTCGATTTATCTGTCTACCTATAACAGCTTCAAGGAGGGCTATGAAGATCAATCCCCCGTCTAAGACTGGTATAGGAATCATGTTGAAAATAAAGAAAGACACGCTCAGTATCGATACAAAATTGAACATACTGACTAATCCAAATTTCACCTGCTCTGCGCCGAGTGCGAGTATACGAACCGGTCCTGCTACGTCAGTAGATTTAAAAGCAGCTAATTGTAAGAAAAGATCAACTGAGGATTTGAGATTCTGCATAACTAACCGCCACCCCTCAATAGCCGAATCCATACCGTAACGCACCGCAACGCTTTCCCCAGACGCCTTTATACCCACTACCCCCCTACCCTCTTGCAATTCCGGCCGTACTACAACATCAAGATTATCTTGTCCCCGTCGAACGGTAACCCGTAAATTTCGTTTCTTTCCATCATTGATCGCGCTTGTCATCTCCATCCATCTAGACACTGGGCGGCCGTCTACAGCAATCACCCTGTCACCAGGCAGAATTCCAGCCTTAGCTGCCGCATGTCCGGCGAATACCGTACCAATCTTAGTTGTAAGCTCAGGCAGGCCTACGAATGAAACCACAGAGAATGTGATAAAGGCGAAGAGCAGATTCGCCGTAGGACCTGCTAAACCAACAAATATCCTTGTACGTGAGCGGCGGTCCCTAAATGCATCTTCTAATTTTACATAGCCACCTAATAAAAATACCTTGAGGCTGTAATCCGTTCCATTGACTTTTTTTCTAAGGAGGATCTTGCCAAAACCGACCGAAAACTCATCTACACTAACGCCAACTGCCTTTGCTGCCAAAAAGTGACCGGCTTCGTGCAGGAAAACAATAAAGCCCAAGGCTATAATCGTAATGATCATTTTACCGACTCCATTCCCGATTTAAGGCCAGCCAGATACTTAATTCCCCAATCGATTTGTTTCCTTTCCATCTCTGAACTTGGAGTCTGGCTCAGGACTTTCAATGTTTTCGCATCAATAACTGCGAATATTCGTCGTTGCTGGTATGACGGATTGCTTACAGGATATACGAGATCGATTATCTGATTCTGACTGTTGATCGCCCAGAGGTGTGGAGATGGTTTAGAATGCAACGGGTAAACGGTGCCGAACAAGATCCTGGCCCCTGGATATGAAAATGCTTCAAGACCATTAACTATTCGACAATTGCCTTCGCCCTGGAACGATGTGAACCACCATCCCGTCAGGTCACTGTTGAATCTACCCTCAAGATAGCCCCATGCTTGGGGGAAAGGCCCCTTGATTTCCCGTGGAAGAAGAGCGCCGGCAAATACAAATAGAAATAATAAAAACGAAAATTTTAGACAGGCTAAAATCGTTGCTTTCATAGATTTATCGCAACTTATTAAAGATACATACATGTAATGCTGAAAAGTGGCAAAACTACCTTTACGACTTGCGGACCCCAGCTTTTTCTTCTCGCTGATCCAGGGTCATTTCGAGGCCTTCAAGGATTATTCTTGTCATACTCTCATGGCGCCTGCCATGGTTCTCAACGTAATTTTTCAGGCGAACATGAAGTGACTCCGGGATCTGTAAATTGAACGGCTGGATCCTTTCTTTGTGGGGTGTAGGACTGTAATTCAGCCTCCCATCATGTTCTTCGGCAGCGCCGATACCGGATGCTGTCGGCTCCTCTGTAATCTCCACCTTAGCTAGTTCCTTAGATCGAATTGGCGTAGGCTGAATCTCCTGAGATCCAGTTACGTCAGGTTTTCCAGAAATCACCAATCCTAATCCTCTTTTTAAATCATTATTGCGTGTCATCCCGATCCTCCATTTCGATTACCTCCGCTCCAAGATTTTTGTAATCCCAAGCCCCCATGCAATTAGGAAAGTAGGTAAAAATATCCTTCCCTGCTGTTGGTGCTTCTGCCAGCTTTATATTGTCACTGATCCTGGTCTTGAATACCTTGGCACCGAACTGTTCGCGAAGTAGTTCTTCGACATTCTTGTTTAGAACGCGCTCCTTGCGAAAGAACGTACATACAATACCTGTCAGCTCAAGGTCTGGATTCGTATACTGCTGAACCGCAGCCATAGTCTCTAAAAGTCTCTTTAGAGCCTTGTACGAATAAAACTGCGCCTGCAGTGGTACCATGACTTCTTTTGCAGCTGTAAGGACATTCAGCGTAAGCTGACCTAGTGATGGGGGGCAATCAATAATAATGTAATCCCAGCCCGTAAGGTGTTCCAGAGCCTTTTTAAGGCGGAGATCTTTTCCAGCCAAGGTTGGAAGTTCTACTTCAGCACCGGACAAATCGAGGTTGGACGGCAGAAGCCACAAATTATCAGTGATCTTCTTGATAACAGATTCTACCTTTGCCCCTTTAAGAATCAGATCATAGGTTGTCATCTCCAGCTCGTCCGGGTTGATGCCGAATCCCTCAGTCAGATTTGCCTGAGGGTCAAAGTCACAGAGACAAACCATCTTCCCACGCAGGGCAAGCGCAGCACCCAGATTTTGAACTGTTGTTGTTTTTGCCACACCGCCCTTCTGGTTAACAAAAGCGATAATTCTGGTTTTTGACATCACGCCTTCCCCTTCCGTATTGAATCGTATTATTTTGAATTATACAGCATCGTCATGATTTATATTGTGTTATTAGATATGGTTTTGGCTGGTATAACACAGAACTATACAACTGTCAACTGAGTGGCACATGATAATATTAAACATTACCTAGCAATATGCAAAGGTATTATATTGGATTGATCTATATTGTATTATACAATGCTATACATAATTGTATTTGTGACTTTCCGGTTTAGAGATATTTCCATTCGAGCCGGGTGGGTACAAACGAGCATGCATTCGTCGAAGGGTAGGAAAATTCATTCAATATTGTTTCTCTCCTCGGTTGATGTCTGATAGCCGATGACCACCGGTTAATAAATATCTTCCCGCTATCATGTATCCATGCTGGCATCATTGCCCCGGTCTCTTGGGTTGACTGAGGGTTGTAAGTGAGAAGGCCCATTTTTTAGCTACCGTATCGTAGATTACAAAATGGTTTACTATTGTTTTGTATATTGTTGTACTGTATTGTACAGTTGTGTATCATTTAATATTGCTGGTAGAAATCACCCAGCACATATATATTCCGTCAAGGCATCATTATAGATATTCTATTGTTAAATTCGCCTGTTGTGTTATTGTTGGTCAGAATTGAACAGCAAGGAATGATTTAGGATCAAGGCCAATCTTTATGGTGAATGAAGTATTCGACAGACGCAGGCCAGTTGGCAGTTGCTAAATACTCTCCTGGCAACAAAATAAATTATCGTCCACACGTAGGTTTGCGTTATTTGCCAGGAAGAACTATTATTTGCCCATAAAATAGGGCAGGGCCGAAAGTGTAATATGTAAACTTAAGGCGATCATAGTCATTTCCGGAATATGGCGCCCAAGGCAATCCTCAGATCCATTAAAGTCTGCCGATAGCGAATTTGAAGGGAAAAGTGTTGGCCAATGGTTGCGGCTGTCCGGCTGCATTTCTCTTTCGAATACGACTAGTTACATTTCCAAGAAAGACACTTTTAAGATAATCAATATGCGCGCAATGGCTCCAACGTTGCCAACTTTTCGCACTCAACATCATTCAAGGACTGCCATAGGAGAGCAGTAACTGTCGTAGGACGCCTCTGAGCTAACCCATAAACCATTCTTGCAGATTGGCATTATGAAGGGGGTCATTTCTTGCGTACAACACGTCACAACTCATATTTGAGCGTTTTAAGTATATATCGCAGGGGGGAAAGCAGTTTATGTCCAGAGATGGCTTCTTTTATCGTTTTTCCTAAAAATCACGCTTTGGTCTTTCTTTACTATCCTTTCTTTCTTTTAAACCCCTTTAAACCCCTTTATGTCCCGTAACGCCCTGATTAGCATGGCTCCATGGGTTATTTTATCCGCGCAATGTCGCAGAAGCATCCGTGCAATGTCGTGAAATATCCGCACAATGTCGTAGAAGCATCCGTGCTTTGTCATAAACTTATCCGTGCAATGTCGTAAAGAAGGTATCCGCGCAAAGTCGTAACTGTGGATAAATGGTATCCTGACCGAGCTGTGATAAGGGTATCCGCGCAATGTCGTGTAGCTTAACATGATTATTTTTACCCTATCTTGCTGTAAATATGGATATTTAGTTAGGCCGTTTATCCGCGCAATGTCGTACCAAACAAACTTAAACCTGGCCCTATACATAATTGATCAAATAGAAATAATGCCGAAGGTTACCTATCCGCGCAATGTCGTAAGTACTGATAAATAGGCATCTGTGTCTCGCTGTACCAATAGCATCCGCGCAATGTCGTGAAATCCATCATTGGCCTATCAATCCTAACCAGCTGTTAATTATAACATTTCTTAGACAAACTATCCGCGCAATGTCGTGATGGGAATGCCCAGACTGGAAATTAAAAGGTAAGATGTAATCCCTCGATCAGAAACACAATAAGAGTATCCGTGCAAAGTCGTGCAGTTCAAGACGAGAGCATTAAGCGTAATATGCTGTAATTGTTATAATTTGCGGGGGATGGTATCCGCGCAAAGTCGTGACGGTATTGCTTAGACTGGAAATTAAAAGGTAAGATGTAATCTTTCGATCAGAAACACAATAAGAGTATCCGCGCAATGTCGTGCAGTTCAAGACGAGAGCATTAAGCGTAATATGCTGTAATTGTTATAATTTGCGGGGGGATGGTATCCGCGCAAAGTCGTGACGGTAATGCTTAGACTGGAAATTAAAAGGTAAGATGTAATCTTTCGATCAGAAACACAATAAGAGTATCCGCGCAATGTCGTGCAGTTCAAAATGAGGGTATTAAGGGTAATATGCTGTAATTGTTATAATTTGTGGGTGAGGGTATCCGCGCAATGTCGTGGCTAACAAACAGCAAGCCAGGGCTCATTTCAGGTCAATCTATTCATTCTCTGGCCGCTTTTTTTCGGGGTTCGCCAAAGTTCCACAAAATCTCCATTGATTTTACTCCTTTCGGTAAGGACGCCGACTTCTACAAGTTCACCAATAGCCTTTTTAAGACGCTCCCTGGTTTTTATTTTTGGAAGATTTGGGTCCATATTCGTTGATGCAGCAAGCGTGAGTAAAGGTCCATCCCATTTATCGTCACGATGCGACATAATGAATCGATAGAGTGCTTTCGCATGTGCGCTCTTTAACCGTGATCGAATTTGCACATCAAGCCAAGTCACCATTCCTTGGCCGAACGTCTGGTAAAAATAGGGATTCACAGTGACTTTAAGATTTCCAGAACCATGCTTATAGGAAAAATTCGTTAATATATTGTTCACGTATGTCGTATCAAGGTCCTTTTTCCCTTTGCCGGTTTTCTTCGTAATCAATTTAAACGAAGCCCCAGTTAATAGAGTTAGTGAATCAATGACAGTTTTATAGTGATTTGCACCTGGGTTTTCTATTCTTTTTAATTTCAATATCTTGCGAATATTGCCGGTATAGGTATATGTTATTTCACCACCCTCGCAAGCTTCTTCTATACGCGCGTTTACGTCACATATAAGTGCCAGCAGAATCATCAGATGATCTTCTTCAAAAACGGATAGTTTAGGACCAGTATAGGTCAATTCTCCCCAACTATGAGAGGCTATAACCATATCTCGTATATATTCTCTTTTTGCAATCTCTTGAGTGGAAATCGGGAAAAAAGGCGAAGTTCTAGTGAGCTGAGTAGGGAAGGGGGAGAAAGAAAATCGCATTTGTTCAGGTTGTGGTTGGCCACCTGGCATAATGGCCTGTCTAATCTCTTCACCCTGGTTTTTTGCTTCATCCTCTTGTCGTACCAATCGAACCCTGTAGTTACGGATAAACGATATACGGAGCTCCGGGTCCATTCCAATAAGGATTGCTTTTTCTTTTTCAGGCATTTTCTCCCAGAGATCAATCATGTCATTTGGTATGCCCGCTGGGATTAGATTTTGAGATGTACCATTTGTTAATTCACAATTAGAATCTTTTACGAGATTAGACTTTTCATCAATTAATAACGCCCTTTTTGCCATATACCCCTCCCCTTTGGCAAAATACCACGTATCAGCGTTTGAGGAAAGAAGAAATTGACGAATGCGGGTGAGATACAATGCGCCATAAATGTCCGCAAATTCTGATACTCTAACCTTTCGATTCTCCACACCGTAATGAAATATTGCCATTACAGAACGTTCAACATTGGGCATGGTTTTGAAGAATGTCACCAGGTCAATTGCGAACACAGTTTGTCTACTATCGGCGGGAATAACCTCGGCAAGAGCCATTCTCAGGTCTCCGAATTGGGTTTCGACATTACCTGTGATCCAATCCATGTATATTATGGTCTTTGAACTGTGAGTAAATCTCTCAAGCATCAAATAACCTGAATTATTGTCATCATATAAAGTTTCCATTGCAAGAGAGATGTTATTACCAAGCCCAGTTTTATAAATGCCTCTTGTTGCGCGAAATAAGGACGCTAATACCATTCCACCCTTGAACCAAAGGCTATCTTCGCTTGCATTTTCGAACACATGTGATTCCGCTTTTTGCAGCGGACCTGGAGTGGTAATACAGACCTTGTTTGGCATCTTTCGCTCCTTGGCAAAACTCAACTACCCTGAATTGTAGGGGTAGCATTGCCACCTAATGTAATGAACACATTTTCGTACGTAGTAAAGTTATGAAAAAATGTTGAAGCTAACCGAAAGATGCCTATTGACCTTTATCGTTTATCTTAATTTTGGGCATTCCCTTTACAATCCACGAGATGAGATCGTCTCTGTTCCTCGAGCACACATTGATTTTACCTGTCCCATAGAAGCGGTTAACCAATCCCTCGCCGCTGGTTAATCCGCGAAATAGGCCTGTGAGTAAACCCTGATTCGAGCTGAGTGTGGCCAGCTCATATTTGATGCCCGAGCCCCAGCTCACGACATGACGATGGTCGAATATCGCCTCTTCTGCTTTCATGATTCTTTCCGTTATAGATCCGAAACCTGAGATGGCTACTGTCCCGGGACCCATAGCCTTCATAATGACAAATCCGCCTGTGCCACCGAAAAAGGCCTTACCTGCGCCCTGTAATTTCGATGAAAGCTCAACAGTGGATGATGAAGCCAGATAACACCCATCGTTTATAAATAACTGCTCTTCCGGGTCAAGCTGGACAGTAAGGATGTCTCCTGGCAGGGAAGGGGCAAGAAGCACGTTTCCTGGGTAAGAAGGAGCCTGAATCACTTGCAGAAACGCAGTGTCCTTTTGGGCCTTTTTGCGGATCCAAGATCTGATAACCCCCCCCGTAAGTGACCCAGTGAGAGTCAGGGCCATGCTCATGGTAACCATGGCCCTGGACGCAGCATTTATGCTTTCTCCAGCGGACAGATGGACGGAGAGAAAGGGGTCATTACCTCCTGTTACTTCAAATGTCGGCACTTGCAATCTCCTGGAGGCTAGCGGTTATTTAAATCCGCGTGGCGGCTTGTACCACGCACCTGATATCAATGATAATTCCTTGTTCATTTGATGTATCTGTTGTTTTAATGCATCTGTTTTTTCGAGTTGTTGCTGGAATACTTCGAGGGTGACCTTTGAGCCTTTGGTGCCGACTCGATCCCTCATTGCTCGAAACTGGAAATCGAAGCAGTTTATCAGGATAACCAGGTCGTTTGTATCCCACGCGTTCCTTGAAACAAGCATCGTTTCCGGCTTACTGGCTCTTTCGAGTTTCTTTTCCAGCTTTTCCTTTTTTTCCAAATGCTTTCGTGCTCTGAATTCCTCCGGAGTTTCTCTCCTTTTTTCTTCTGGCGCCCCGCCGTTCCCGCTGCCGTTTCCACCTTTTGTCACGACCTTTTGCGTTGTGACGCTTTCCCCCGCTTTGTCCAACTCTGCAAGAAGTGCACTCGGCAAGCCACCTTCTCCATGACCTGCTCCCATCAAGACCTGTTCCTTTTCCATACGCTCACCTCTTTTTGTGATTAATGTCCGCCGCATGCAAGCCTACGCGTGCATACTTGCCTAGTAGGTAGAGTGGATGTCATGTTTTGCTGACATGGTTTGCGATACCGCGTCCGAATCTCTTACTGAGTTCCTGGTCGACAATCGCACCCATTGTTCTCGCGTTGGCTGCAACGGCCTGCATTGAATTAAGGTCAGTTGCCGACTTTATAATCTCCGCCCTTAGGTCAGACACTACTTTGCCCATGTTATCTTCCAGAGCCTGCAATTGCATTTCCACACCCTTAAACTGGGTTAGTATGCAGGTATTCGAACCGTTTCCCGAAGAGCTTCCGTTTGTAGCGGATGAGATCGTATGGGCTTGCGCTATCATCTGAGCATTGCGGGAGAAGAGATCGGTGAGCATTGCAAAGGCATACTCTTTTGCAGCAATATCTGACAATTGACCGATTACCATGGAATCCGTGCCGCTTGCTACCGCAGCCTGAAGCATCGGCATGATTGTCAGCGACAAGGTATTCGCAAAATTCAGATCAGTTGTTCCCAACGCCGTGCCTGCTTTCATGTTACTCACTATGTCAGACATTATCTGGCCGGTGTAGGTGTATAGATTGCGGTTTGTATCGGTAACATTAGTGCAGCTCGTTCCTGTACCTGATGCCAATACCGAGATATCACCAGCAAAGAAATTCTGAATATTCTTGTTTTTGTCACATGGCTTGATGTAAGTTGCCTGAAAAACAGACCCCGTGGTAGCTGGAGGATCGACCCATACATCTCCAATGAAGCCGCGCATCATCTGTACATAACCTAGATCGATATTTTTCAATGTGGCAATGTTGTCAAGCACAGACCCACCACCAAATATCGCCATATAATCCGCCGGGCAGCCGGCTGTACTAGCCTGGGCTGATTTTTGAATGTCATTGCCGGCGGCTGGGTGGCCTCCATTTGCAGCATTGATGATGTTTCCAAAGTCTTTTTGTACATCCGTGTACAGATTATTCAAACCCGAAGAGGTCATAAAATCTGTCATGTCCGATGCAGTTTCCGCCTGCATTTTTTGATTACCTGTTGCATCTGCTAAAGGTGACATAAGCGTCGCCACCATGGCCTTAGATGCCTTGCAGTCATCTAGCTGAAGCTGATTCAGGCGATCGGCTAAAGCTTCTAGCTCTTTGAGCGTAGCCGCAACTTGCGGGGCTAACGTTTTAAGAGCTATGTCGAAGGCCGCGGCTGGCGCTGCAGTCATAATACCTTGGAGTTTCTGAACCAGGTACTGAATGTTCATGAAACTCATTCCACCCATGAAGAGATCGATCCCACCGCAACCCATCTTCATTCGTGGTGTGGAAATGGTAAGTGGATGATCACTGGTATTCGGCCATCTGGCGGAGAAGCCTCCACCGGAATAGTAACTGCGCTGGTTCCCCTGTACATAGGACGGGCCTGACGCACTGTAACTAGATAGCCAATCGTCCTCCCAGTTGCCATAACATATACCGGTACCCAGCGCGACAGCCGCAAGAATAACAGCAGCCAGGCTTTTAAAGCGGCGCGTCATGATCGCTGCTTTTCTTTCACTTCCTGCCGCTGAAAAACACGGCTTTTTTATCCATGTCATAGACCTCCTCCTAACGTCGATTAACGTCAAAAGAACCTCCCCGTTGGAACTCGTATAAGGAGTATTCCTCAGGCGTGATTTCCTTCTTGAGAAGCCGCACGGTGCGATATGCCTTGTCTTCAATCTCTGTTGCCGTTATGACGCCGGCCGACACAGGCATATATTCTTTGCTTCCCTTATGAATAAGAATCATTGTCGGTGTAATGCTGACTCCAAATTGACTGGCGAGATCAGGTTGTTGTGTTATGTCCACCTCTTTGACCATCCATCCGGTTGTATCCGTGAACCATTTTACGATCTTCCTCTGTTCTGCACAGAAGTCACAACCAGGTCGGACAAACATAACAAGCGCGAAATCGTCACGATTCTCCTGAAGCACTCGTGCCTGTTCTTCTTGTTCCATTCCATATTTAGCTTGCATGCCAGGGGTATTTGTAGGGTAGTCCGCAATCGTACTGAGCTCAGGGTGTATCTGCCAGACATATTGTGATGAATTCGTGAAAGCAAGGGCTTTTCTTCTTGCAATATCGCTAACCTTGTAATACTCGGTAACATTCTCCTCAGTGGGCCAGCGAATTGCTTTTGCACGGAACCCATCAAAGGTTTTCTGGAACTCTTCCGGGTCCATGTCCCAAAGGCGTGCTTCTGGGTACACCGAAAGGGAAGGGTATGTTTTTTCCTCATTTTGGGAGGTTGCTTTTTGCTTAGCCTCCTTATTCTCTTCTAGGGGCTTGTCACGCTCGTACCACCACCATCCATGTTGAGAATCGGAGTAATAATCTTCCGCCCGGGCGGGACTTACGTACCAAAGAAGAATGACAAGTCCAGCTATGATATATTTCCTTATCATGACTGAATCTCCTGCTTTATCGGCACGATATTCTTGACCACTTTGTTCAGCACACTACCTTTGCGCTGTTCCAGTTCATCAGGCAATATACCGAATGCGCCAGAATGAAAAGGGGTCATGTATGCGGGAAGCGCCTTTCCCTTTCCAGTCAATATAGTAACCTGAGCTAGGTATTTCCCTTCCTTGACCATTTCCGATACCACAGCACCCCGCCTGCCAAGCTCCATTACCACGGTGTACAGGACATTCCATCTGGCAGCCTTATCAACCTCCGAGGCAAAAAAAGATGCATTTTCCTTGGAAGTCTTCATCACCGCCTCCAGAAGCAAATTCTCCTTCACCCAAACATACCCTTCGCGCACCGAATATGCGGTCCAGTTAAGGCTCATGTCCGAAGTTTTCTCAATCATGTTAATTTGCTTCCCTATATAGGAGAGGATGGCTTCAAAGTCTATCCAGAGGGGTAGGGGGGCAATTTCCATTGGCACATATTTCAACAGATTCGCTTCGCTATGAGGTATTCCGTCACTATGCAGATCTCCGGGGACTTCAGCTTCGAAAACTGGGAAAACTTCCTCATAGTTTGACAAGACCGATTGCTCTTTATCTTCTGTGGGCTCCGCCTTCCCCTGTGTCAGGACCTCAGCGGATTGTTCTCGGGCGTCGTCTGATGCCGCCCTGGTAAACTCGATAGTTCTTACTTCCTGATCCGCAGCCTTAAGGACTTTCACAATCTGCTGATTCGTGATGGAGTGATGATCCCTTATGATCGAATTGATTTCTTCAAAATTGTCGAGACACATGTATTCAGGTATCGACTTTAAAATAAGGAGCGATATTTCAGGATGAGTCAATTTAGAGTAATTTTTTGCATAATGTTCCTCGACCATTCCGATATCGTGGCCAAGCGCTATAACAAGGGCATTGGGAATCATCACCTTATACTGGAACTTGGAGATGTACCTTTCAGCAACATCGATACTGTGTTTCCAGAGTGGAATACGGGCACAGCATGCATATCTCTCTAATGCGTAGCCCCTTTCCGGCTCTTTATCGTTTTCGTATCTGCCCCGACCCACAATTGACGGGCAATCGCCCCCGTCATCCAGCATTTTCAGAAGTTTTTCTATTACGATCCTGCGATTACCCTTTACCACAGGGGTGTCGACATACTTCTTGTAAAACTCTTTAATTTCCTTGTGAGAGAACACCGGCTTTGGACGGTTCTTTTCCGGTTTCTCTATTTCAATCTCCCTCCAGATGTGAGCGATATCACGGAGTTTAATTTTTTCGCCTTCCCATATATGGCTTATGTCCTTGAGTTTCTTGGTTTCCCGCACCTCCGGACCAACAGACGAGGTTCCGTTTGACGCCAACCGAATATGTTCTCGCCAGAGGTTTCTAGCTGCATAGACGACCATAAGCGTACCGCCAACTCCAGTTAACAAAAATCCCATACTCATGCACACTCCTGGGCGGCCTGTTCTTCATCGTCACAAACCGATGCCATTGTCAGTGCTTCAGGGAACTCTATTTTTTTTGTAGAAGGGAGAACTTTCGTCACCTTTCCCTTATACCTTCCGGAATAAGTGAGCATCAGAAATTCCTGGTTCTGCAGACTCAGTACATCATAAGGCTTGATCACATCCTGTTCGACCTCCCTGGTCGTGACCTGGTTCGGGCTGTATATCCCCGTTAAAACGTTTTTCGTGCCGAAATGGCGCGTGACATAATCCGATGTATCAGCATCAGGGCAGCGCATGAAGACTTTCGTATTGCAGTTGTTAAGAATAATCTTGGCGAAATCTTCTCCAAGCTCTGCGGACATTTGTGCAATATCCTGAATGAAAAAAGTGGTCATGACGTTTGCGCTGCCTGCCATTGCCGGTAGCGTTTCTATGCCGTCATACAGGACTCTCTGGGCTTCGTCGATATAAATGGCAAGGGGTGTCTCAAGGACTTCCTTTAAAGACGAGTAAGTGCGTCCTATGAATTTCTGTATCATTGAAACAAGGACTCGCCCTAAGGTTTTCGAACCATCTCTGATCAGCATAGCGCCGGTATGCACAACCATGATTATTTTCTTTCCATTTTCGACCCTTTTTGAAAAGCGATTGCAGTCGGCCTGGCCTATTATTCTGCCTATATTGCCGGCAGACAGGTCCATAAGCGCCGTGCGCAGCGACATAGATACTTTTGCAAGGTGTTCGTGGCCGGATTGGAGCACGTCATTTATAATCCCGGCTACTCTCTTCGATTCAAACGTATCTATTGTAACCAGCGCGTCCATTGTGGCAGTGAGAGCATCCTTGCTGATACTTTTCCTTATATTTTCGAAATTAAGGTTAGGGAGCCTTTCTTCTTGTTCTGCAAGTATTATTTCAGCTGAAACGACGCTTATGGCGATCTCTTTTGCAATCCACTTGAACACTTCGTCGCGACTCGGGGGGATCGCCGCGGTTATATGATCAACAGGCTCGTCGACCATATAATAATCTTGCATGGGATTAATGAGAGCGGACAGTTCAGGATAAAGCGGCGTTACCAATATCAGATCGTCACGGCGGTCATATTTATGTGCGAGCTCGTAAATTTTCGAGAATATCGCCTGGTCCCCCTTCGGATCGAATAAACAGACGTTATAGCCTCTGGCGATATCCTGAGCTATCATGTGTTCCGCCAGGCGAGTCTTGCCCACGCCGGTCGTACCAATCACCATCATGCCTCTCCGCCTGTCATTGTCCGAGACATCAATGCTCAGTATCTTTGTCGGGGTGTCCAGATTGGCCCCAGTCCCTATGTTCGTAACATTATCATTCGGCATAAAAGGTATTTTAACTTTGCTTGAAAATCCGAACATCGATATCCTCCTTCAATTCCTTCCCCACTTCATTGATACAAGGTTTTGGGATATGCCTGTCCGTAATGATGTGACTCCTGGCGCCGGGGATCCTTTTTTGGCAAAATATGTTTTCAAATCCTGTTTTTTCGCGGAGAAGTATCGCCGGTAGTTCGCGACTTCTTCTGGATAAACGGACCACAATCATTGACCTGTTTCGTGTCTCAACAGGTAAAACGCCCATCACATACCACTTCCAAAGCTCGCCTGTGCGGTATATCTTGCGCTCATGCACTGGTTGATCCCTTAAAGGGCAAACACCAAGAAGAATGTACCTGGCAAATTGATCGTCAAGTTCCATCTCGACCAGAATGTTATCTCCTCTGATTTTCTTAATCCACCCGGGTATAACCATCCCACGCAGATTTTTAAGCTTTTCCGATTCGGCAAGAATCCGCCTAATACCAATTTCTTTCTCTACTTCATACAGCATGTTACGGCGTAATTTCTTTTCGACTTGTTTCGGGATAATTTCAAATGATTCACCCCATGCTCCCAACATCGTTATCTCTAGCTTTTCTTTATATGACACTACAAAAGTAGCTTTCATAGCCCGCTTCAATGCCCTGGTCACTCCAATCTCGATTGCGTCAACCAAAGTGCTTTCGGATAACTCATCGTATTTTGAACGTAGTTCATCGAACATGATCAACGGGTGTGAATACCATATCCCATGGCGTCTGCTCTTCAGTTTTCACCGTGACCGCCGAGTACAGTATGTCCCCGGAGTTTGCAACAGGCATTTGTTTTGCCTGGCGGTTCCGTACGAGAGCATGAGCTACTTTTTTTGCATAACCGTCCCTTTTGGAAGGAGTGTTGGAGTGGTAACATCCAACTGCTTTCCAGCCATAGCCATACCTTTGTACGCATTGAGCAAGTATCCATGCCCCAACACGGACATTCGTGCAGGGATCAAAAAGTCTCGACCACAATTCTTTCCCGACCGATTTCTCCCAGCTCGAGTTGATTTGCATCAGACCGACGTCAAATGTCCCATTTGTATTCCAATGAACGACATAGGGCTTATTTTCAGATTCAGTTGTGGAAATTGATTCGAGGATTTCAGGCGCTAAGCCATACTCAGTGCCGGCTTTCTCAAAGCAAAAGGCATGAGCGGTGGATGAAGCTAAAAAGATATATAAAACGTATGCGAATTTTCTCACGGGAAATAAACCCCTCCTACTTAAAGCTTTATACCGGAGGCGCAAAATTATTAGTTTGTTGGTTGGCTTCTAAAGGAGAGATTCAGCCATGAATCTCATATGTTAGGAGATAGTAAAAATATTTTTTACTAATAACGTATTTCACAAATAATATGGCATTTTAACTCCAACGGCACTGCGAGGTGTTATCTTGGTAGAATACCCTGTCCCCATGGTGGAAATCACACCTATTGCCGCCAGCAAATAAGACAAACTGAGTGATAAATATCTTGACACCCGCAGAAATTGTTAGTATTCAATCTTTAACCTGAATCCGTGACGAGATTTTGCTGACAGTTCTGTTTGGGGGTGATTTGGCGGTTTTTTGGGGTTTGGCCCGTTGACCCCGTTAAAATCGGCTCCCTAAATTGGCTTGTAGCGCCTGTTCTCTGACAACTAAACCGTTTTACCACCCCTTTCGCAAAGCTGCGAACGTGTTCGGCCAGGGGAGCAGCATCTGTCCCTTAGTTATGCCGGTTGTCACTTCCTTTTGCCTACTATCCGTAGGCCAGTCGGTCGTAGATGCTGGCAAATGCCTCGGCATGGGCTGTTACATGGCGACTGAACCTGAGCTTTAACCGCCTGCCTGTGACAATCATGCGGCCAGCGAAGTAGATCATCTCCTGGATGACGGTCTTGATCCTCCTCCTTTTTGCCTCATGGCGGATGATCCCCTTGCTAGTCACCAGACTGATCTGCCCGACAAACCTAAGGATGTTGTACACCAAGGCGCCGCAGGCCATTACCAATTGATTCGTGGCAAATTTCCCGGACGGCAAGCGCTCAAGATCCATGTCGGTCTTGATCTCGGCATGGTACTGCTCACACAGGCCGTGCCCCTTGTAAAGTTCGATGATCTTCTCATCGCCAAGTTTCAGACTGGTCCACCAGCCTTCCAGCTCAATATCCGGAATGAGCAGGGGCTGTCCTTTCTTGTCGATAGTCCGCTCAATAACCCGCATCACCCGGCGAAAGGTGAAGGTCTTCTTGGCACCGGTTTCATCGGTAATAGTCTCTTTCTCCTTAACGCTGTAGAGTACCACCCGCTTACCGGGACGGGGATGCGAGACGACGCCGGTTTCAAGTCCCAAGCGCAGCCAGTGGGCGTTATTCTGCTTGCGGGGGTTCCATTTGATTATGTAGTCGGTCTTTGCATACCCTGCAAGCTCGACCCGGTTATCGAGTGAGTCATGAGCCGAGTCTTTGCGGTAGAGAAGCCTTTTGCTGCAAAACTGACGTATCCGGGCATGTGTTTCACGTAAAAATGGAATGTACTCCTTTTGCGGATGCTGAGAACCGGGCAACAGGTGGCCGTTTACCATCCAGCCCTCAAGTCCGATGTAAGCCGGCAGGAACAGATAGCCGTCAAACTGCCGGTAGGTATGGGACACCATCTCCTTCTTGCTATCGGAGTTGTCCATTGCGAATCCGTCGATATCCACGGTGATGTGGCCGGTGTCGATGGGAGTTAACGGAGCTTCAACTTTCTGCAGAAGTTCGATGGAGGCCCAGGAAAGTACCGGTAGGAAGGCTTCGGCACGCTCATCCATGCGCTGACGCATCGTACCCTCGGAAGGAACTTGTTTGTTCCCAAGAGATTCACGGAAGAAATCATCAGCGCGATATTGCTCTACGGCCACAAAATCGCTCTTGGCTTGGGCTAGAAGCCCGCAGTAACTCTTAATAGCGTCAGCATGAGAAATGACATCGTACGATGGGGCAACCTTCGCCAGTTCAGAGGGAATAGAGGTGAAACGGTTCAAGGCTAGACCAACGAGAGAAATGCCAGAGTGGGATGTATAGAATTCCTCGTCGGACTGCTCAATCGTAAATCGCTTCATGGATTTCACCTGCCGGGTGAGATTTTGTTGGCTGGAATAATAGCATAATTGTCAAAGAACTTCAATGGGTTAGACGCTTACAGAAGCCGTTTACTGGATGTACCGTCACGGAGTCAGGTTTAAAATAATCAAATAGTAACTCCATTGAAGAGGCAAAAACCGGGTCAACTCGGTGACGCAAATCCACCTGTCCACACAACTGAGGATAGGGGGCACCCTGCAAAATGGTTTTATGCGTCATTTGGCCTACCTACTTCAAGGGTAGGTTTTTTTATGTATCGACTAGAGGGTCTGAAAGGGAAGGGCATACGCAGTTAAATGAAGCAAGGTGGGTGGAATTGACGAAGGAATAGAATATCAGTGTAGTGTCTTCGGTAAAAAAAAGGAAGTATGAGGAAGAATTGCCATGATCGACATTGATAAAGCAAATTGCCAAATACTTCTTGTAGATGATGAACCCCATGTTATCGAAGTCACAAAAAAATTCCTGGAGAAGGGGGGCTATGATAATTTCTATGCAGTCCAGGACAGCCGCTTGGCAATTCCACTGCTTAAAGACAAAGACATATCGTTGATCATTCTTGATCTCATGATGCCTAATATCACTGGAACAGAACTCCAAGCAGTACTTATAGAAGAATTCGCGCAAATTCCAATAATAATAATGACTGGTTCAGAAAATTTGTCTGATGCTATTAATTGCATGGATGGAGTTTATGATTATCTTATAAAACCAGTAGGAATGGAAAGGCTGCTTTCAGCTGTTGGAAAGGCTTTGAAATATAACATGCTCCAAAAACAATTCGCATCCCTGAGTGACAGTATCTTTACGGATCACCTGGAAAATCCGCATGCGTTTAGAAAGATCGTCACCCGTGACAATAAAATGAGGGCGATTTTCCAATATGTAGAACAAACTTCTAAATCGAACCTCCCAATATTGATTACCGGAGAAAGTGGTGTAGGTAAAGAATTGTTTGCTCATTGCATACATGAATTGAGCGGATTAAAAGGCAAATTTGTAGAGGTTAATACAGCGGGACTAGACGATCATATGTTTTCAGATACTCTGTTCGGACACCGCAAAGGCGCTTATACAGATGCTGGTAATGCTCGAGAAGGCCTGATTTGCAAGGCTAACGGCGGGTCTCTATTCTTGGACGAAATAGGAGATCTGAGTAACCTGTCACAAATAAAACTACTCAGATATCTTCAGGAACAGAATTTTTATCCTCTTGGATCTGACATATTAGTTGATTCTGACGCAAGGATCTTATGTTCCACCAACAAAAATCTGGAAGCACTTGTATCCAGAGGATCTTTCCGGAAAGACCTTTACTACCGCTTGTGTACTCACCGAATTCATATCCCACCACTTCGCTCTCGTCCAGAAGATATCCCATTGTTATTGAACTATTTTATCAAAGCTGCGGCAGATTTAATGGGCAAACAAAAACCAGTCCCTTCCTCGGAACTGATGATTTTACTCCCCAAACTTGCATTCCCGGGGAATGTAAGGGAACTCAAAGCTATGGTGACAGACGCAGTAGCCCGGCATGTACCAGGATCTGGGCTTTTAACAATTCAACATTTCCAGACCATCAACACTTATAAATTAAGCAATAATGATGTTATATCTCTTCCCACTACGAAAAGATATCGTTTCAACGCTGGATTTGAACGGTTTCCCACCATGAAAGAAATCGAAGAATATATGATCAGAAAAGCAATGGAAATCACCAAAGGAAATCAAACTGCAGCAGCTAAACTGCTGGGAGTTACCCGACAAGCTCTTGGCAAACGCAAAAGATCCGGGAAAAAGAAGGTGTAAACTTTGTTTCCTGCAAACTAAGTTTGCTAATTCCTGTCGAAACCTCAATCGGTATTGTTTCCGCAGCAGCATTCCCCTTCAAAAGCGCAAACTAAGTTCCCACCTTTAATCATAACTATATATCACTAACATACTAGAATCGTTATATTTAAATAAAGGGCACAACTCTTGCTCGATTGCAGCTCATCATCATTCTGTGATCTTTGACAATTCTAATAATTCATAATATCGGGCAGTATTCGTAGAATGACTGGCAATAGAAGGCGTTAACAGAAATGAAATTTATGTCGGTAAATTCGTCGGCATTCAAATTCTCTCAGACTTATTTTGCAGCGGCAATTGCCACCTCTTCAAAGTGCGCTTGCTCTGAATGAGACCATTCCCTTAACATTTAATGCCTTATTATTCATTAACTAGAGGGCAGATGTGCAGAAAATGTTTAAATTTGAGTATGCCTTTACAGTCTAATTCAGTCGAGTTTGCTTTATGTCAAAGGAGGTATTCTATTATGGAATCCGAGTCGGCTATTGAATGGGTTAATAAAAACAAAATAGATATTCTCAAAATTGCAGCCAAATATTTAGAAATCACTCCATACACAGATGATGATTTCTTAAGTGCAGCATATGAAACAGCATTAGTTACTTTGATTAGCATTAAAGGTACTAATGAGCCATTCAATGAGAGTTTTTGGAAAAGATATGAAGTGGTTCTAGCGAATTTCGTTCCTTACCCAATTTGTTAAGAGAATAATCGTAATTTAGCATTAGTTGCTTTAACTATTAAAGCTATTTAGGCCGATGATTATGTTTTTTTCGAGGTCGTCCCAAAGGAGGGGAGGATTATGGATTTCGAATTAGCATTACGCTGGGTCAAAAGCAACAGAGATACTATTCTAAAGATATCGGACATATACAAAAAATATACGCCTTATACGGATGAAGATTTTTTAAGTGCGGCAATTCAAGCTGCAATTGTTACCGAGTTGCATGTCAAGGGGACGGATAAACCCTTCCATAAGTATTTCTGGAAAAGTTTTCAAACGGTTCTCGCGACGTTCGTTCCCAACCCTTTTGCTGATGACGAAAATAAGCATGAGAATTGGTCAACGAGCATTCCCTCGGACTTATGCGATTATCCCGAAGACATAACATTATTACCTAACGAAACCAGTTCTCCAAAGTTAGAAGCGCACACCGAAAAAATATACCGAAAAATAAGAAGACATTTTAAGCCTAAACATCGACTTCTACTCCAATTAGTACTGGGGTTAACGGAAGAAGGCCGGTTAACTACCTCTGAGGCATCACTTGCCACGGGATATACAAATCAGAACATTAGATGGTTCATTAATAGTGCTTGCAAAAAAATCAAACGACTTATAGCAGATGGAACCTTAGACTTTAAATACCTATTTGATGAGAAAACAAAAACCGTCCGCAAGCCGGCAAATTTTCGAATTTCGCGAAAAAAAAATACGTCAAAAACCCAAGCTCAGAAAAAGAAAGTTCGTTAGGAAATTGAGATCTCCTCCGAAACGCGGATTTAGTCTGCCGTAATCCGCTTTCTGGAGTTTTTCCATAAATGTTTCTTCTTGCAACTTATAGCATATATTAATTTGAACTCTTTGTAATCTTACAGTTGTTTTATGCTACATCATCATTCCAATAGATAGGATCAAAATATTCGTGACTTCCTGGACAAACGAAAGGACCTAAACTTTTTGAAAAGGATTTTACGTTCCACAAGAAAGGAGGTGAAGAAAACCATGGGTAAAAAATCATTTGTAACAAGGTTGACCTTGATTGATCCGGTATCCATAAGAGCTATTGAAAATTGTCAAAGCAACCGAAAAGGTTCTCAACTTATCGTTGAGGCACTCTACAATTTTGTTCGAATGCCGGAGGGGCAAAAAGCTGTAAAAATGTATTCAGGCGAAAAAATTTTTACTGATTCCTAACCGTTTGACTTACTTCATTATTTTGTCTATCCGCTTTAAATAATCTAAACAAAGAATTTGCGCCCTCGGTATAAAGCTTTAAGTAGGAGGGTTAAATGCCAAAAACGAGCTTTTTCATAATCCTGATATTCATCCTTTCCACCGAAATATTGTACGCGGAAACGATAAAGGAGAGATCATACAACTTTGAGTATGATGACGGAGCCATCGGGATGGCAGACCAAACCTACCTTTTATGCAGTCACTGCCAGGATGATAAACCAACCATTATTCCAAACCTAGTTGCACATGCCTCAGCCATTGCTGAAATTCCAAAGAGCCCGCCAAAAATAATACCCACGAACTTCGCCGGGAACACCGTGCCACTTGTTCAGACTGTCGCCATTAAAGAAAAGGTACATTTCAAATTCGACAGCGCTTTGCTTCTACCAGAAGCCACTTCTATTCTCGACCGAATAGGATCAACTAGGGGCCTGCTCCTTTCCGGTTACACATGTACAATAGGCGCTGATAATTACAATTTGGCGTTGTCACAAAGAAGGGCTGATGCCGTTTCACGTTACCTGAAGAAGCGCGGCTTATCTATTATTTCGTGCAAAGGTGTAGGCAAATCAACGATGTACCCTGACAAATCTCTCAACCGCAGGGTCGAAATTATTGAAGACAAAGGAGAATAATGGGTCATGCGAAATCATCATATTTTGCTCGTAGTTTTTATCTTACTCGGGGTTGCAAGTATAGGGGCTGGAGAAATGGCTAAAAATGATAGCAAGGTACTTAAAACCAAAGAGCAGATTCTAAAAGAATTTCCAAACCTCAAAGCACAGAACGTCGAGGAAAGCCCGATCAAAGGTTTGTACGAAGTTACCGCTGGAGACAACATCTTCTATTGGAGCCCAGAGGGATATGTGATCTTCGGCGAGATGTTTTCAGACAAGGGGGTTGCCATCACTTCCGACAAGAGGAAAAAACTCTGGAGCACCAAGATCAATCAGATCCCGCTTGACAAAGCGCTCAAAATCGGCAGCGGCAAGAACGTCGTTGTTGAGTTTAGCGACCCTGACTGCCCTTACTGCCGCAAGGTCAACGAGTTTTTGTCAAAGCGCACAGATGTATCACGCTATATCTTCCTATATCCCATTGAGAAACTTCATAAGGACGCCCCCAACAAGGCGGCATTCATCCTTTCAGCGATGGATAAGGTCCGTGCGCACGATGAGGTTTATTCCGGCAAGTACGACAATCCGCCGATTCCCAAGCAGAGCGATGTGTCACTCAAGCTCGTTGAAGACTACATAACCATCGCCCGCAAAGTTGGCATACCGGGCACTCCGGTTCTCTGGGTCAACGGAACTTTTGTGAACGGCGCCGACATGCAGCGAATTGCTGCATTACTTGATGGAAGAGAGGAGGTGAAAAAGCGGTAGACTTGCCCGGCGCCCGGAAGCGGGCGTCAACTTCATCGGCGCCGAAGGACACATTTTTTAGTATGAACCACACCATTTTTCAAAGGAGGAATTACAAATGATCCGGTTTCTGCAAACACTCAAGAAGTGCCCCCTAATGCTGCTCGCTGCGCTCTGCTTTGTTTTGATCGCAATGCCGGCCATGGCCTTCACCGTGCCCGCGGCCAACAGCATCCTTTTCTCGGTCTACAACCTGGTGATCGTCGGCCTTATCAACAACGGCGTTGTCTACATCGTCGGCATAATCTCCATCATGGCCGGCGCCTTCTTCCTGATGCAGCAAAAGATCGTCGTTACGCTTTTCTGCATCATAGGCGGGATCCTGTTCCTTTCAGCCGGCGCAATTGCAACAGCTTTCGGTTACATCTGCTAAAAGGGTACTCCCTTCCACGACGGATCTGCGGGGCAGGTAACTCTGCCCCGCCTTTTTCACAAACAAGGCCAACAATTCGCACTATCCCCGCCTTAAATCATGTTTTGCGGCGGTGATCATCGAGGTCGCTAAAATGAAAAAGAAATTCCCCCAGTATATTCACCAGCCATTCCAGGTCCTATGGTTTGAAACAGACGATATGGTTATATTTTTCCTGTCCATCGTTGTTGCTCAAGCCACTGGCGGCATTTTTTGGCTTCTACCGATTGTTTCTCCCATAGTTACCACAAAACTCAAGTTGAATTATCCCAGAGGGTTCGCGCGTCATATGTTCTATTACTTGGGACTTATGAACTTTAAAGGCTACCCTCATTTTTTCCAAAAAGAATTTCAAGAGTGATCAACCTCGTTCTATGCCGGAAATCCCGGCGGAGGGTAATATATGAAATGGTCTGGATATAGTTTACGAGTTTCCAATGTGTTCGCTGAAAACCGGCTTTTGAAATTTGCCATGCTTATTGTAGCTGGGACTTCGGTTTTCAGTTCCATTTATATTACGAGAACATTCAATAGCCAGAGAATTGTGCTTACTCCACCTCAGATTAACCATCAAATGTGGATCGAGGGGAATAAAGCCTCAGATGAGTACCTCAAGGAATTCGCCAGGTATATTTCAAGTCTTGCCTTTTCCTACCACCCAGCAACGGTACGGAAACAGTTCAATGAACTCCTTACCATGTTCACTCCATCTGAATATGAAAATGCAAAAAAGGTTTTCTACGCCCTCGCAAACCGGATCGAAGAGGCAAGAGTTGGGAGCACCTTCTATATAACAGATATAAATGTCTGGGAGAACCGTACTATTGAAGTCAAGGGTTATAAAACAACAATGTTTCCTGACAAGCTCTCGGAAGAGATCGTTTCATCATTTTACATAGAATACATAGTCAATGACGGAAAATTTCAAATCGTATCTATCCTTGATAAAGAATCCGAACAAAAGAAAGAGGATCCCAATGCAAAGAAATAATCTGATATTTCTCATCATGTTGATCCTGACAACACCAGCCCTTGCAATTTCCGCGGATAACCCTGACTCCCCACCACAGATCAAATATCCGTTTTCTTCAACTCCGGCTAAGTTTCCGGCTCCACCAGCAGCCAAGGGAACATCTTCACCTAATAAGGCAACCATGGGCATGCTCCCTACGGAAGATTACGTCGAATCAAGCACCGAATCGGGGAATTTTACATCTGATGTCACAAGGCCTCAATCTGATGCTTTAAATATCCAGACGGTCCCTCCCGAAGCGCCGACACCTGTTATTGTGTCATCTTCCGACATAAACAGGATCAGCTGCAGTGAGGAGATTGTAGATGCGCTATCCAGTACTGAAAAGGGCGCAATCATCAAAATAGTAGGCAAGGATGCTTTCCTCAAATTCAGTATACTTAAGTCACCTGAAGGGAAAATCAAATATTCCACAACACCCACGGAGATATTTGTCGTCTGTGGCGACAGTACATATAACTTGGTTGCATACCCGAAAAAAGTATCATCAAAGACTATACGGCTCGGGTCTGGAACAAGGAATCGCATCAAGGCAAACCAAAGTATCTATGCATCGCTTCCTTTCGAGAAAAAAATTATACGTGCAATAAAAGACGTATATACAGAGCAGTTGCCCGATTCATATCAGGTTACCAAGATAAATCGGCCGGTTGGCAGTTATAGGGAATTTTCAATAACCCATCGACGTTCCGTCCAGATAGAAGGGGAGGGGCTTACGATACATGAATTCGAATTGAGATTGAAGCCAGGTCTCACCGAGTTCAAGCTGAGCGATAAGCTCTTTGTCAAAAAGCTATATGGATCGAATATCGTCGCGATATGTCCCGAACATCATATTCTATATCCAGGTGATACAACCCGGCTCTTCATCGCGGAACAAAGAAGTGAAGAAACCTCCGCCGGAATTACAAGCATCAAGGCCCTCGAAAACAATGAGCCTCCTGTTAAAACAGAACAGGCAAAAGACAATCCAACACCGCCTGCCTTCGACGCTCAAAAATTGGTTAAGGGAGAGGTAGGCCATCATGAAAACTAAATTTATCCAATGGTGGACAACTTTATCGCCTGATCAGAAAAAGTATACTGTCTTATTTACGGTCGGCATCTGCGTGGTTGCAATCGTAGCCCTCGGCTGGAATCGCAGCAAAGCAAAAGGATTAAAAGTTAACAAAGAACCCGCGCAGAAGGAATTGTCGCTAGATTCAAGTGCATTAGACAAATCCAAGAACGCGGACTATGAACTGCGCATTGCCCAACAATCGGCTATGATTGAGGCCTTAAAATCCGGGAAGCCGATTGATCCTGATAAGCTTGCCGCGCTCGATCCACGCCGACAGCACGACCTTTTTGACCCTATAGAGCGAAAAAATAAACTGCTCGACGACAGCGCTGAGCGATCATTACAACCGCAGGACTCCGCAAATGGAACAGCAGGGAATGCATCATCAGGCCAGGCAGGCCCAGCCCAGAACACTCAAAATCCGTCGCAGCCAGGTGGCGTTGTTTCGGCTTCTTCCGGCAAAGCAGGCAACATCCTTCAAAAAGTTATCAACAAAAACGGCAAGATCCAAATGGTGTCCGATAACAGCGGCACGTCCAAGTCGCTAGGCACCCTCCCGCAAATCCCCCCTCCACCTGGCATGCCCTCTGCAACTGGGTCTGGTTCGATTTCATCACCAGGCATGCTCCCCGTGCCCGGATCTTCAGGTTTCGGAAATGTTCAGCAACAAAATGCAGCACCTACCCCGCCCGATCAAGTAATTGGCGACATTCAGCTTGTTTCTGCCTCTTCCCGTCTAACTGCAGATGGCAAACAACCTTCTTCTTCATCATCCGCGGATTCCAAGGATAAAAAAAAAGGGTTGAGAGAGGTGTATTTACCTCCCTCTTTTATGGAGGCGACCCTTCTTTCCGGCTTGGATGCACCTACAGCGGGAGCGGCAAAGGGGAATCCAGTGCCGGTACTTATACGGGTCAAGGCGCCTGCGGTGCTTCCCAATGACGTTAAGGCTGAACTAACCGGCTGCTTCGTCATAGCAGACGGGAAAGGGAATCTCTCTACTGAACGCGCTGAACTGACACTTGTTAGTATCAGTTGCCTCGACAGGAAAGGCAAGGCCCTTATCGACCAGAAGGTTAAGGGTTTCGTCGTGGATGCTGACGGGAAAATTGGACTGCGTGGTCGTATAGTTGCAAAATTCGGATCTGTGGTCGCCCGGTCAATGCTCGCAGGATTCTTAGTGGGTGCTGGCGATGCCTTCAAGGCCGGTGCCACCACCAGTTCAGTAAGCCCTCTCGGGACGACTCAAACTATCAATACCAGCCAAATCGGTATGGCTGCTGCCGGTAATGGACTATCCGAAGGATTCAAGGAAGTGCAGAAGTTCTATATGGAGCTTGCCGAAGCCTCGATGCCCATAGTCGAAATAGGTCCCACAAAACGGATCACTCTTGTAGTGAGTGAAGGCACAAACCTCGAAATCAAAAAACTCAAGGGAGACTATGAATAGCCAACTTTGATTTCTCGTAATTCACCCCGACCATACAAAAGGATGGTGGAGTGTCCCATGGAGGGTAAGATGCACAGAACAATTCTCTTGATTGTAATGTCGGTTTGTCTGGCCGCCTGTTCTTTTTCTAAAATCGTAAATCCCTATGAAAATGATTTTTCCTGTCCTGACACCTTCCACGGGAAATGCATTTCGGTAACGGGTGCATATAATGAGGCCCTCAGGCAAAAACCCGAGGAGGTATCCTCAAGAGAGGAAATCAATGAATGCATTGGAGGAAACTGCAAGGGTGCGGACGACAAACTTACTGAAACGAAAACCGGTAAACTCCCTGTAACGCCAATAGCAGCGGCGGAAGACAAAAATTACAATGCATACAAGGATGCGCTTTACAGGCGCCTTGATCATTTGCTTCAAGATCCGCAAACTCCCGTTGTTGCTCCGCCTAAAGTTATGAGGATTCGTTTCCTTCCATACAAAGGCCAGGACGGAGAGTTTGTCATGACTCATGATGTGTTTTTTTTCGCGGATGAGCCCAAGTGGATACTCGGTAACGATATAGAAGCATATGACGAGGACTAATCCATAGCCACGAATTAAGCGATTTCTCCAGGAGACCAAAATAATGGCAGTTTTCGCAAATCTCTCAGATATTTTATTTGGTAAAAATGGCGGCTTCAAGGTGAAAGATCTCTTTGCTTTATCAAAAAGAGACCAATTGTCTGATTATCTGCCGTGGATATCCTACGATGAAGAGACCCGGCTTTACTATCTTGCGGACGACAGTTACGGTTTCATGTGGGAATGCTCTCCGCTTTTCTTCTCGAGTGTATCAACCGTCAATGTAACTTCAGGACTTCTGAACATAATGCTTCCTGAATCGACCGTTATGCAGTTTATTCTGTACGCTGATCCCGACACGGAATTCATTCTTAATAAGCACATTCAAACAAAGAAAAGGCAAAGCAGTCTTATTGCGATGGTCAATGAAAATCTGACCGGCTTTTACAGAGAGGGGAGGAAAGGCATCCCCAATATGGGGAAAATACCTTCACGCAACTTTAGACTATTTGTTACCGTCAAGTTCCCGGAAAAAGACCTCGAGCGGCTGGAAGTCAACCATGTCTGGCACACAATGACTGAACTGCTGAAAGGAGCGCATCTTCTCCCACGTCCTGTAGATCCGGGTATTCTCATTGACTGGGCACGTTCTTATTTCAACGAAACCCCTTCGTCAAACAATTTTCATTATGATGATGAAATACCCATACGGAAACAAGTCCTTTTAGCAACGCATACAAATTGCTTTTCATCACATTTAAAATTGGATAACCGCGTTTTCCGGTGTATGACCCCGAAATCCCACCCTCCGGAAATTGGACCGCTCCAGGTCAACAGCCTCTTCGGAGGAATAGACGGAGTCACATCCGACGAGAGCCAGATCACCTCGCCTTTCCTCTTTACTCTAACCATTCTATTCGAGAACCAGAAAAACAAGATACACGCAAAATGCAACATGATCCTCCGGCAACAAGCGGTTGGCTCATATGCTCCCTCTCTTATCCGGAAGCGGGACGAACACTTATGGGCCACAGACGAGCTCGAAAAAGGAACTAAATTTCTGCGGATCATCCCTACGTTCTGGGTTTTCGGAAATGACGAACGGCAAGTTTCCGCATCCCTTATCAGAGCCAAACGCATATGGGAATGGCAGGGTTTCGTGATGCAGGAGGATAAAGGCATACTCTTGCCCCTGTTTCTTTCGTCACTGCCGTTTGGACTCTACAATATCGGGACAAATGTGACTCTTTTGGACAGGCATTACATCGCCCCAACGGACACAATCGCCGCATACTTCCCAATCCAGGGAGATTTTTGCGGAGCCGGCGACCCGGTAATGCTTTTCTCAGGGAGAAAAGGGCAACTTTTTGGCATCGATATTTTCTGCAAAGGGGCCAATAACCATAACGTCTTCGTGGCGGCAACCGCTGGGGCAGGCAAAAGCTTCTTCGTCAACTACGCAGTCTACAATTATTACACTGCAGGCAATTTGATCCGCATTATTGACATCGGCGGGAGCTACAAAAAAGCGACTTTGCTTTTTGATGCAAAGTATATGGATTTCTCTGAAAATTCCATTGTTAAACTCAACCCCTTCACTAATATTTCCGATCCCGAATTCGACATTCCCGTCATCACTCCAATCGTGGCGCAAATGGCCTTTTCCGCCGGAGCATCGGCCCCGACCGAAACTGATATGACCCATATAAAGAACGCCATAAAATGGGCATATGAACAGGAGGGGACTGACGCGGGCATCGATACCGTTCATAGGTACCTTGCCGATTACGAGCAAATGGGAAAAACCAACAGTCAGGAGATCCTGGAGTCCGCCCGCAAGCTGTCATTCAACCTGGTCAACTTCACATCGGGCAATGCATACGGGAAATATTTCAACGGTCCCTCCAACTTCGATATCCAACACGATGAATTTGTCGTTCTTGAACTTGAACACCTTATTCAGCGGGCGGATCTTTTTCGCGTTGTAACGATGCAGGTCGTCAACAGCGTAACGCAAGACCTGTACCTGTCCGACCGTTCCCGAAAACGCATGGTATTTTTCGATGAAGCGTACCAGTTCCTTGGGAAAACCAGCCACATCAAGGAAGTTATCGAAATAGGGTACCGGCGCGCTAGAAAATACGGTGGTTCCTTCTGGGTTATCACTCAAAGCCTCCTTGACACATTGCAATGGGAGAATGCTGGTGCGGTTATCCTGAATAACAGCAATTTCAAGTTCTATCTTGACTCTACCGACTACGAGAAAGCGAATAAGGAACAACTGATCGATTACGACGAGTTCACCATGGGTCTTCTTAAGAATCTCCAGTCCAATGCGCCAAATTATTCAGAGATATTCATGGATACATCTTTCGGCATGGGCGTGGGACGGCTTATTGTAGACCCATTCAGTTATTACGTTTTCACTTCGAGCCCAAAGGAAGTCTCGGAAATAGAGCATATGGTCAAAGGCGGCATGGACTATGCGGAAGCGATACACAATATGGTTCAGAAATATCGTACTTAGTGTTCTTGTGCTGTTATCAATTTGCCTGAACGCTGCGTTAGCCGACGATATCGCCACTGCCCAAACGGCAGGGTCTGCCTCTGCGAGCCAGGCTTTAAGCCTGTACGGAACTCAAGCTGGAAGTAACGCCAACTTGTCCGTGCCCATGACCAACTCCCAGACCCAATTTACCACTATCAACGGGCAATCCTCTTTCACCGCCAATCTTACAAGCCCTTCTTCATCGGTATTCCTGGACATTCTCATTCAACCCGTCGCGTCGGGAGATCTTCAGCAGATGTACGTAAGCCAGGATCTAACATGCAGTGGAACAGTTTCATATGTTTACTCGGTTCCCCGTCCAATATCAGGCGTTTGCACTAATGGCTATATTTCGTGCAGTCCGGGCACTTGGTCAAACTGCGGTTATTATCAATGGGTGTCAGACCCGACTGGTAAAGTGAGTGACACTGCCGTCCCTATAATGACTCTGAGCGGATGCTACTGCATCAACAACTCCTGCGGATCCAGCCTGGTCTGGACGAATCCCTCGATCATTCTCAACACCCTCGGCGGCGGGGTACTTGCAGCTATTCAACAGGCGAACTTCGGTTTTACCATCACCAACGTCTCCAATACTGCTGTTACGATCGACTACTATGGTAATGTCACAGGGAACTCTCCAACAGCGCAAGCGAACCTGGGTAATATCATAGCAACTCCTCCTTCCTCCACACTCGAGACCTACTTTTCAAATCCAACTCAGATGAGCAACGACTTGAACGGCACGGTTCAATCCATGGCCGCGATCCCCAACAGCCTCTATACCGAAATATCAAACATCGGTAATGGCAGTCTTACCACATGCACAATCAACAGGCAGGTTTCTGTCACTACCCAACAGGACTTCTGCTACCAGGGTCCTTTTCCCAACGAACTGGATGAAATCATCCAACATACCTATCTAAAATTAGATACTGGGGTCAAAACCAGCGTAAACGATTGCTATTGCGGCAATACGCTCGTTGTTGACGGTATCGGCTGTCCGACACTGACTGCAACCCAGGTAACAACTCTTCCCGTAGGTGTCGTGCTGCTCGGAAATTACGCTGAGAACTTTTTCAACCGTATACAAATATCCGGATGGGATATCTGTTCTTATCACGACATGGCGTATTACGACCTTTGCACAAGGACGTCGGACACATATGCCGAATCCATCAATGATCAATGCTCGGCCCTTGAGAATGATCCCAACTGTTCATTGTATAGTGAAACTGCCGACACCGTGCAGATTGTTGTCGCAGGCAACGTCACAGGCCTTTCCCCATTGCCATCTTGTAACATGTATACCGGACAGGCTGGCCCCATACAATTATGCCGTCCCTGGTGGAGCAAGCAGGAATCATATCTGTGTCAGACACAACCGGCATGGAATTTTTCCAGTATGCAAACACGTTTTAACGACATTGTGGGAAGCACTACCAAGAGCGGAACCTCGCTCAGCTATTCGGACACGACATTAGGCACAAGCGGCACATGGACTGCCAGCTCAGGTTCTGGCACCTTGCCTACAGTCCCTGCTGCAGCTACATGCGAGTTCTCATGCCAGACGCAAAACACGGTTGGGAGCACCCAAGCCACCGTATCAGGAAACGTATCGGAATTGAGAACTAGCCCTTCGAATGCTACCGATTATTCATACAAAGTTTGTATTAACAATGTTTGCCCTACCAATCCAGGTGAAATTATCATACAGGATTGTCAATGCCTTAATGCTTTCAATCAGGCTTTTGAGGCGATCCAATCCGTCCGACTGGCAGGAAAAGATATCATATGCACAAGCGGCACGTTGCATCCTATCCAGTGAGGTAGTTTTTTGATGTTCCGTTTTTTGTTTACATTAATCTATTCCATGCTGCTTCTCTCACTTTCGGGGATAACAAACTTAGCCCTAGCAACTGTGAGTTGTAATGACCCGATTTACGCCGGTACAACCATAAAGTATGTACAAGCGCTCGATCATTTCATCTTCTACAATGGAAGCACTTATGCGATAGCCAAGTCCGCCAACACAGGCATTGCGACATCTCCAGACGGATATTTCGCAATGAGCGCCAATATAGACGCCCAATATTCCTATACCGGCGTGGATAACGGATCACTTAGAAAGCTTCTTGCAACCGGGGTATATGGCGCAGCTGTGCCGGTGATTATCGCGGACGCCGCCACACAGGCCTTTATAATCACCAATTATGGCCAATATCTTGGTGCTGCATCTACATCCCAGAGCACCTACGTCAATGCCTGGAAAGATTACGGCGCTGGGGCCCCGTTCACGCAAATATCGGGAGGCGCCCTGACTTTCTCGAACTGGTCTTCAGGAAGTGCAGGTACTGCACCTAATGTCGCACAAATTACGGTGCCGCAAGACGTCACCATGGGAAGTGACGGTGGATGGGTCAATGGCCAGGACGGGCAATGCCTCGCCCAGATCGTAGAGTTCCCCGGAATGCAACTTGACTGCGCGGTTGATGCGACGACTACAGAACCACCCGTCACCCCCGGTCCCACCCCTACTCTACCTCCGCTCATGTGTATGCAGGATCTGAACGGCGACGGTATCATCGAGGCAAACGAACAGGCTGCGTGCGTTACAACAGCACAGGGAGTTTTCTGTCCGGTGGGCGATTTGCCCTGTAATGTGGTTACTGGAACCCCAATATGTCCCGTAGGTACCACGCTTAATTCGACAGATAACATGTGTGAGGTAGCTCCAGTAATCACCTGCCCACCCGGGTCATCTGCAACAAATTTGACCTGTCAGGCGCCCATGACCAAAGGTTGCCCTGCAGGTTATACCTTGACTTCTGATGGTACTCAATGCGAGTCGAGGCCTGTCTGCACCCAGGGGTACTACAATGATGTCTCAAAACGTTGTGAAGTGCCTGCCCAGACCACTACATCCTATACTAACGCTACCCAAGGTGTTTTAACGGAGACCAAATACGAAGCAAGGGGTCATTATGCAACCAGCTCCAGTGACTATACAACAGCCCCCAGTTCACTTGACGTTATGCAATATTTGTTTACGGTCAGCAACGGGCAGGTAGTTCTCAACACCAGCGTGACGGGAGAGCCTTTAGGAGAATGCAACTGGGGCGGGGACGGGAATTGCGGTTGCGCCAGCCCTAACTGGGATTACTTCTGCTGGAACGGCGTGGATATAACCCAAACATATATAGGGACAACTCTCAGTGTGTACGCCCACGTATGGTATTACAACACTCAGGACCCTCAATGTCTCAATCCAGGCTACCCCTATTTATACAATAGTAATGTATCTGGAATCGGACTTCCCTCTTACGCCTGTTACCAATATTATAATTCTTATCTAGGCGGTTATGGTGCCTCGATCGCTGTAACCTATCCCAAAGCATATGACTACTATAGCAATTCAGGCAGCGTATGTATGGCTGATTTAAGCGAGTTCCTCAGCTGCCCCCCTGGGTATACCCTTTCTCCTCCATTAACCCAAGCACAGTGCCAGGCGGTAATTACTGAATGGGGCAACGCCACTGGCGTCACTCAATGCACTTCTCCCACATATAATTGCGAAGGAACAACCACGGCTTGCCCGGTCGGTGAAACAATGTCGACGACCGGCGGATGCGCCATAACAGGGGTAAACCCATATTGCCCCACTGGAAACGGAACCGTTACTTTCAATCAGTCAGGAACAACTCAGGGCAGCAATATGTGTTACACCCCATACATCATAAACTGTCCTACAGGAACAAATTACAATCCGGCCGACGGTTTGTGCGAGACCGGCGCAACGGTAACCTGCCCGACCGGTACGGGGTATACCGCGCTTCCCGTGGGTGAATGCCAAGCGATACCGGTATGCAGTGGATCAGGCACTTTCGATCCAATTCAGCACACCTGCATCATGAGCACTAATTGCCCTTACGGCAGTCAGTACACCTGTATGGAATACAATGGGTCATACCAATGCTCGACGAACCAATGTTTCAACCCAGCAAACCCGCCAGGAGGCCAAACAATAGACAATGGCAGCACATCCTGGCTTACAAACGACGCACAGAATCCCGACGGTTCGTGCGCGGGACAGATACTGATATTCAATGGGGCGCCATCCAGGTGCAGGCCTCCGGGTCTGACGGTAGGTGAGATGAATAATTGCTGCGCAAGCAGCCAAGTCATGGCTGAGTCAGTGGGTGATACCTACGATGCCTATGCAGCATACCAAACCATAGAAACGATGTATCAGATGGCTGAAGTTGGCTACTACACTTATGAGGTGGCTCAAGGGGCTATGACCGTAGCACAAGCTGGCACCGCCTTAGCTGGGGCAAGTTCGGCTGTGATGACAGGCGTTGGTACTGGCGTAAATGCTGCGTTAGACGGAGCGTCAACTGCGGCCAGCGTGGGAAGCGCGGAGACTGCATACTTAGGTGCGTTGTTAAATCCAGCAACTATTGTTATTGCTGTTGTGATTATGATCGTCATGAAGGTTCTTATGGGGGGTGGGTGCGACCAGAGGGACATCCAGTGTGGCGAACAGGTTGCTTCTAAAGACTGCCATTATATTGGGCAATACTGCGAAAAACACTGGTTTTTCGGATGCGTCCAAGAGGCAAATGGCTACTGCTGTTTCAATTCGATGATGGCCCGCATCATCCAGGAGCAGGGGCGTCCTCAATTATCCACATTTGGGCCAACGGGCGATTGGGGCCCCCCAGACAACCCAAATTGCCGAGGCTTCACGCCGGAGGAGTTCGAAGCCATCGATTTTGCGAAAATCGATTTTTCGGAGTACATCTCGGTCATTCAGAATAACATCGCAACAGAAATACAGAATGCTCAAGGCACTATTCAGACTAATATCCAGAACAGCTATAACCAGAATAAAAAATGATTTTCAAAAGGAGACAGACCATGAGGAGTTTATTCACATCTATGACAGCTATTTCTTTTTGTATCATGTTGGGTTGCGCCGGGCCCAACTCAAGTGTCACCACTACTAATATTGAGAAAGCAGCGGCTATTGATTCCGCATTTGTTCCCGGAGCAGCAATAATCGGGGTGCCGATGCTTGCCGTCGATGCAGTCAAGTATTTTGCCAACTCAGGGAAACCAAAACTGAAGAAATTCTCTCCGCAGCTTCTTGAGATAACCAAGTCTAGTCCCTTTCCCGTTTTTGATGAAACCTGTACTAAAGTTGTTCAATGGCTCCCGTCTTTCTACATTGATGATAATGGCAAACGCGTAAAAGTAACATCTGAAACAGCGTCCCAAATCAGTCGTGATTATGGTGTTGTTCTTTCAGTAGCGGGTTGTCGTTACAGATTAGGCGACTTCGGTGATGAAGGTCCCGAGGCGGTCAAAAAAAACCTAGAAGCCTGGCGTGACGGCAAACTCGTGGTTGCCGAGTACAACGGGCCAAATGGCGTGAAAGTAGTCGTCGTATCAGATAAAAACGAGCCTGCGGAAATGATGCTGCCTGTGGAATGGGAAGCAAGGAAATCCCAATATGGATTGACTCAGGCTAAACCGGTCATTCCCGTTGAGGGAAAAGCTAACGAAGGGAATCAACCTTGATTTCCCACGGGCTTCATAGCGCAGTCGACTCTGAAAAGCTAAGCAGAAATATATGTATATTTTGCATTATTTTGATCGCGACGGCTTTATTTTCAGTACCTGCCGTTTCTGTTAATGCCAATGTCTTGGGCACTGTAGGCCGAACATATCCGATTGCCGAGAAGGACGCCGTTACGGAATTACAAGAAAGGGCAAGCCAAATCGACTGGAAACATATGTACTCCAAGGTACGCCCAGAAAACTACCGGCCCGAAGGACTGAAGGATATCCCGCGGGCCCGGAAGTCACGATCATTTCTGGTGGACATGACGTACACATTGGATGCCGATATCCCCGATGGAAAGGGAGGGATTCTCTATCCTGCCGGCTATACCTTCAACCCGCTCGATTACGTTTCGTTCGACAAGACCCTCGTGGTAATTGATGGGACCGACAGCGAGCAGGTCTCATGGTTTGCATCTTCAAAGTACAGAGGGAAAACGGATGTAATGCTCCTGATAACCAACGGTTCAGCCATGGGGCTCCAGAAACGGCTGAAACAGCCTGTATTCTATGCAACTCAGCCAATACTTCAGAGATTTGCATTAGTCGCGGTCCCATCAGTCATACACAGCAAGGACAGGCTAATGGAGGTAGTTGAGGTTGCTTTGCCTTATCACAGTCAGGACAAATTTACGGAGGCGCAAGGGAAATAATGCTGAACAGGAAATTCTTTATTCTCACGGCAATCCTCTTCGCTTTGAATACAGGGAAAGCGCTTGCCATATGCACCGGGACATTCCTCAATCCGGTCACAGATGTTTGCTGGCAATGCATGTTTCCGATGCAGGTGGGTGGTGTTTCTTATGGCAACGGTCAGGAGAATTCTCCCGGCCCTGTAACTTTACCGGTTTGCGCCTGCGCAGCAGGAGCTAACGTCGTCATCGGCGTTTCTACTGCTTTCTGGGAGCAGGCACGCCTCGTAGAGACTGTAAAAGACCCTTACTGTTTTCCGGCTTTAGGTACAGGAATGAGCAGTTCCAATCCTGGAATGCTTGCGGGGGACTCGCAATCTGCGGAAAATACTGATTCCAATACTTCATTCATGCAGGACCATTGGTTTGTATTCCCCGTATGGTCGATGTTGAAACTCTTCATGGACTTCCCCTGTGCCGAACAGGGAGTCTTCGACCTCGCATACCTATCGGAGGTCGACCCGATGTGGAGTAACGATGCCCTTTCGTTTATGGTCAACCCGGAAGCGCTTCTATTCGGCAATCCAGTAACACAACTCTCTTGCGTTGCCGATTCCGTCGCTGCGACAGTGGGATTTCCTATTGATGCTCTATTCTGGTGCTTTGGATCGTGGGGGTCTGCATACCCATTGACAGGAACAACAAACGAAAGCCATCCCATCACAGCGAACCCGCTCGCGGCGGCCCGCATGATTTTCAAGCTAGGCAGGCAAGGGCAGCTGTGGGACACCGGCATAGATCAATGTTCCGCAGGCGTGCTGACGCCCTTCATGGTCAAATCCCACTACAAACTGCAAATAGCTAGGCCGGTGGTGGGAGCACAGTGTATTCCCATTGGTAGGGCACCAATGATATGGGGTACAGCGAAAGATCCACCTATGGGGGCCGGGACAAACTCACCCGACAATTTCCTCTGGGTATTGGCAAGGAAGAGAATATGTTGCGTTGGATACAATGTGGGGAATTAGCGATATTCGCTCTGTTTGCGTCTGCGGCGTTTGCGTCCAGCGGATACATCGACACGCCTGACCAATGCTACGTTGTCGTGAGGGAATCAGGCAACGACATCTATCTGAAAGCTGCCGGGCCATGCGAAGCGCAACCTGGCCGTGCTTTAGTGCAGGCTTCAGGCAGCGTGAAGGTTTATGTAGACGGGACTTTCTGGAAAGAGGAGGAGACTATAGAGTTTTCCATTCCAGACATAAGTGCCGCCATGGAGAAATCAGAGAATCTCGCGCGTACGATTAAGGTTCCAGAGAATCTGTATAAAGAGGAGATGGGAAAAGAGGCTACCAAGCTGAATGATATTTACAATTCACCCGAGTTCCAGGCAAAGCTTTCCAGAGAAACGGAGCGGCAAAAGAGTGAATTATTCAATAAACCTCTGGAAGATTACTATACGGACACAAAAAAGAACGGCGACAAAAAACAGGTCGCTGGTAATTTACCTCAGGATGAAAGGGTTTACCTGTTTATCTCATCATCGATGCCGACGATGACGATCAGAAATTACATTGCATCTGTCGCCCGCTTCAATGACAGAAATATAACAGTGGTACTGCGAGGGTTCGTTAACGGCATGACGAAGATTGGTCCGACAATTCAGTTCACTGCTGACGCTCTGAAAGTCGATCCGCTCTGTTCCAACGCTAATTGCGAAATGTACTCCGTCAACATGATAGTAGATCCTCTGCTCTTCCGCCGATACGAAATTTCATTTGTTCCGGCCGTGGTCCATGCCAAAGGCGTGCATCCATCCTTGCCAGAAGAAAGCGAAGGTCTGCCAGGCACTGCCGTCACATCAAGCAAAACCGTTTATGGGGATGCATCTCTTGAATACATCCTTGAATTGATACGGAGGGAAACCGGCTCAAAGTCGCTCGTGGGCCTTCTGGCAAAACGATAGCCGGATAGTCTTCTTGGCAGAGAGGGAGGGAGAATCGATCGCAGATCCCTGGCTAAAGTAAAATGTGGGAGATATCTCCCTGCCTGAGGGAAAGACGCCTCTGGTTACCTTACGAACTATCTGAAATACCTACCTGCACCTCCTCCCAAGAATGAGAACGGGGTGAGGTTGGAGCATGGTTGGCATTTAGCCGGTTTCCTTGCGTTTTAAGAGTGGTGATATGGCACATAACAATTTCGATAGGAATGTCATTTTTGATGAAATCAGAACGTTGGAATCTGATCTTACCAAGGCCTTCGTTCCGGGCTCGTATGAATGGGCGAGAGAAAATCGTCCAGAACTCATAAGCGAAATCAAGAAAACAGAATCTTTTATCGACAATAATTATGTCGCCATGAATATCGGGGCGGTCCGCAATGCGATCAACAGATATAAAAAGCTTCACGAGGCATTATTCCAGCAGTTTGAAAGGCAATTGTCTTTGTTTGGGGACGCTGCCCATCATTGATAGAAGGTATCTTTCATGAAATTACAAATCCGATCCTTGCTGGACGTTGTACCTGATGTCCACGAAAAGTATCACCAGGCTAAGAAGAATCCATGTCTGATAAGCATAACCGCATGGATAAATTTTTACCTTGCCTTTGTTTACTGCCTCAAAATTGACTTTTTGAACTTTTGGATCAGTAGACCTCTTCATTGGTGGGAAAAGAGAGAGACAGCATTTACCCTCTCCTGTTTCATCTTCTGTGCGGCGTGCATTCATACCATCATGTTTGCTCGGGAATGCCTGAAAAAACGTCGACCACTGCGCCTTAGTGAAAATCAGTCTGAAAAGGCCTGCGCAGATACGCTGATTGGCAAGACAGGAGAGAAGGGGAGTGAAACAACAAGAAAAAGTAATTGGCCTCGCCGAGTTTGGGTTAGATCAAAGAAATATGAGGAACTAAGGAGTAGAAATTGAAACGATTGATCTCCAGATACATCGAACAGTGCAAACAGTCTCTGAGAATGGTGTCAGTCGGCTACTTCAAGGACCTTTCCGGATTTGACATGATCTTTTGTTTCTCCTTTTACTGCGTCTTGGTCATGATTTTCCCGACTGAACCGCCAGACGATCTGCTCCGGCACATGAAGGCGTACACTTACGGCTACGATTATCGCCATATGTGGCCCTTTTCCCCCGGGCTCCCGTCTTTCGACATGTACTATCTGTTCGACGTATTCGCCGGCGCCGTGCACCATGTCCTTGGACCCAGCAGCTTCGTTGTTATCCAGGTCCTGGCCTTTGCTCTTTACGCCGCGGCTATTTACTGGATGCTGCAAGGGGCTTCGAACCGCAACTGGCGATTCACTCTCATGATGATTATCCTGTCTCTCGTGCTGTACAGGATAATCCTGGCAAGGCCGTCGACATTCGCATCAGGCCTGTTTCTGCTGGCTCTGGCCGCATGCAACGATAACCGGATCAAGTGGTGGATGCATCTCATTCTTGGCTGCATCATTGCCTGTGTTTACCACATGTTCTTTATCTACCTCATTCCCCTGGTCATATATAAGCGTGCATACATAGTCAGCCTGATTTCCGGAATAGCCGGATGGTACATTTACGCCGGCACGGAATACTTCCAAACAATAATAAGCGCGATGGCAATAGAATCCCATCGCGCGGGGATACTTGTTGCTGAATCTCAGCCCATATGGCACGCGTTCCTCCCGACCTTGTTCATCATCCTCCCGGTACTTTTTTACTGGCGGAAAGACGTGAAAAGGCTCTTGGCGTCCGGCTGGTTTCTCGTGTCCAACCGTATGCGGTACATCGAGGTGCTGGCTCCGGCCCTCGCGTCATATGCCAAGCACTGGGACGTGAAGCTTTCCCAAGTATCTGTTGGCTTGATCTTAATTTCGCTTTGTTTCTATAGGCCGGTTACACACAAGGACGATTCCTGGTTTGCACTGAAAGGTGTGGTCCCTCCCGGGAGCAGTGTCCTTTGCCTTCATTCGGACCCCATGTACAAAATGGTCTATGCCAATGAAGGACTCAAGCTTTCTCCATGCATGGATGCCGGGTGGGATACGGATGACATCAAGACCGCGATCAGCATGGCAATCACGGACGGAAAGCTGTACAGAAAAGTCCTCATGTCCGGGCACTATGAGTTCGTAGTGGAGAATAATCTGAAGGAGATACCCAAGGGCCTCAGCCTCTACAAGATATCCGGGAAATACCGTATATGGAAGGTCCCCAGGTTCCTCTTTGACGAAAACGGCAATTACAGCGGAGGATACACGCCGCCCGCCGCCCCCACTGGAAATGCAGCTGCATTTGATAGTCACGGAGGTAAATCATGAACCGGAAAGAACTGACTATTTTGATGCCGTGTTTGAACGAGGCCCTAACGATTGAAACTTGCATCAAACGCGCGCGCAAGCTCCTTCACGATAACGGGATCGCCGGCGAGATCCTCGTTTCCGACAACGGGTCAACTGACGGCAGCCAGCAAATTGCCGAACGACTTGGGGCCCGGGTAATCAATTGCCCGGTTCGCGGGTACGGCGCCGCGCTTCAATTCGGTATCGAACATGCCGTTGGTGTATATGTCCTCATGGGTGACAGTGACGATTCATACCATTTCGACGAGGCCTCCCCGATGATCGAGAAGCTCCGCGAGGGCTTTGATGTCTGTATGGGAACCAGACTGAAAGGAAGGATCATGCCGGGGGCGATGTCCCCGCTGAATAGATATCTGGGCAACCCCGTGCTCACCACAATTGGGCAGGGGTTCTTCAAAATTCCCACTTCCGATTTTCACTGCGGTATGAGGGCATTCAGGAATGACCGCATCTGCGGTATCAACCTGGTCACTACCGGGATGGAGTGGGCATCGGAAATGGTCATCAAGTCCAAGCTGCAGAACTTAAAAATGTGCGAAGTACCCATCACCTTATACAAGGACGGCCGGGAACGGCCACCCCATCTCCGTCGCTGGCAGGACGGATGGAGGCATTTACGTTTCATGCTGATGCATACCCCCAACTGGCTGTTCATTTTTCCGGGGATGCTCCTTGTCACTTTAGGAATGCTGGGAGAAATGAAACTGATGAACGGCATAATCCAAATAGGGAGCGCGAAGCTTGACGTGCAAACCATGATTGTTCTGTCTTTTCTGCTCATCGTCGGAGTACAGATGCTTTTCACCGGGTTTATGGCAGACATTTACTCTCACACAAGCGGGGTATTTCCATATACCGAAAAGTACCTTCGGTCCATCAAAGGTTTCACCCTCGAGAAACTGTTGCTCTTGGCAATTTTGGTTGGTGGGGTAGGGGGGCTAGGTTTCTGTGGAGTCCTTTGGGAATGGTTCAAGACCGGGTTCGGAGCCTTAGATTTCGAGATGACCACGCGACAGCTCATACCTTCCATGGCACTCATTACGATCAGCGCGCAATGCATCTTCAATGGATTTATGCTTTCCGTTCTTCTGATGCCAACTAAGTCGACTTTCAACTTTTATGGTTCACCAAACATTGAAGATCGGCCGATATCACATAAAAGAACGGCGGCCGATTGCATCGGAGGCGTTAAATAGTGAGTACACAATTAGTTATTCAGGGCAGAGAGTCTGTTTTCGACGCCTATGCGGGCACATACCGCGATGTCATCGACAGAGCCGTGAAGCTTAGTGGGGAGCAATTTGAGTTCTTTATCAACCTCCGCGTCAGTATGATGTCGGCCCGCGTAGGACGCTATTGCCCGGATTTCAAGGCCGGGACCATCCTGGACTTCGGCTGTGGCATCGGCGTAACGGAGTTCTATATCTGTGCCCACTTCCCGAAAAGTCAGGTATACGGGTACGACATGTCGCCGGAATGCATCCGACAGGCCTGCCGTCTTAACATTCCGGGAGCCGACTTCACGGCCGGTGACGGTGGTCCGCTCCCGTATCCGGATGGATTTTTCAAACTCATCTATATGAACGGCACAATGCACCACATCAATCCAGTCGACCGTCCTCGGGTTCTCGCCGAGTTAAGGCGTGTATTGGCCCCTTATGGATTTATGTTCATCTTTGAGAACAATCCACTCAATCCATTGATGATGAGATCAATGCGCCTTAATCCGTTCGATGAGGGTGTGAGCGCAATCAAGGTGAAAGAAATGGAGCAGCTAGGATACGCGGCAGGCTTTGACGTGGCGGACCGGTGGTTCTATTTCTTTTTTCCTAATTTTCTGTGCTGGTTGCGTAGCGTGGAGAAGAAACTTGAAAAGTTGCCGCTTGGCGCCCAGTACTGTGTCTGGTTTGCCGGCTGAGAGGTCAATTATGCAAGGTTACGACGTAGCTGCTCACAGGGAATCCCCGCTAGACGAATTCTTCGGGTATATCACGGATGATATGACCTTGTTCAGGGTCGAGTACGCATCCTGTGTTCTGTGTGGACCCAACGTTTCAGGAATCCCAATCGCATCCGGGTGGGACTTCGAGTACGGCACAGTTCGAGAGGAACACCATTTCGAGATGTGTTCCAAGTGCGGAACCATTTACATCAAAGATCGGCCTGCAAGTGAAGAAATGGCTACCATCTATCCGGACAACTATTATTCATACGGTGAGACGTCGAACAACACGTCGATCGTCGCCATTATTCGCAGTCGGATTGAGGCATCCAAAGCTAAACGCTTCGAGCAGCTCCTCGGACAGGGGGAGCGGATGGTTGTCGATATCGGATGCGGTGACGGGCGGCTCCTCGACATCCTCAGGAGACAGAACGGCGAATGGCAACTCAGCGGGATCGAGATCAATACTCGGGCAGCCGAAGCGGCCCGTTCGAAGGGCTATCAAGTCGAACTGGGCGATTTTGAATCGGGGGAGATCCCTTGGTCGGCCGGGAACTTTGACCTTGCCCTCTTGCATCAGGTGCTGGAACACACCAGGGACCCGCGCAACGTTCTTAAGCGCATTGAAGTGATCCTTAGGGTGGGAGGGTATCTGTCTATTGAAACCCCCGACATCGAAAGTCTCGACTTTCAGCTTTTCAAAAAACGGTATTGGGGCGGATACCACATCCCAAGGCACTTCTACCTATTCAACAAGACATCCCTTGTCAATCTCCTCAAGGAAGAAGGGTTCGAAATCGTGCGCATAGAGTCCATGCTTTCGCCGGTCTTCTGGATACATTCCGCACACAACTGGTTGGTGGACAGGAAATGGGGTAGGGGGGTAGCGCGTTTTTTCCACTATAGAAATTCACTCCTTCTCGCATCGGCAACAGCAATTGAGCTCATCGGGACCATGATATGGAGGAGGAGCTCTAACATGCAAGTCATAGCGAGGAAAAGGGCATGACTATATTCGGACAAATAGCGAACAGGGTAAATCCCGAACAGACTCTCTTCGAAGAAAGGTTGGCAGTCAATGGGTAGCAATTTGGCATTTGTATTGAGGAGTTTCCGCACTAAACCCAAGCTGATGCAAAGAATGGTCATTGGTTATATGCGAGCGTTCACCAGCAGTTCAGGACCTATGCGGTTTATGGACGTCGCTGTTAGCTATGACTGCAACTTCAGTTGCGGGCACTGTTCGGCGGAAGCATTGAAAAGCAACAAATCGCCGCTTTCAATAATGGAGTACAAGCGCATTGCCAGGGAAGCAATTGACTGCGGTGTCATGGCATTTCATTTCACAGGCGGCGAGCCGCTCTTGAGAAATGATCTGCTCGAAGTAATAGACGTTTTCCAGCCGCGAAAAAACCTCATTTCCATCCAGACAAACGGTTGGTTCGTTACAGATGATTTCCTAAAAGCTTATCGGTCAATCGGTGGAGACATCCTAAGTGTCAGCGTAGATAGTGTGACTCCTGAATCTCATGACAGCTTTCGGCATAAAGAAGGGTCATGGAAAAAAGCGGTGCGTGCGTTACGAAGAGGAAAAGCTTTTGGGCTCAGAACTTTAATGGCCGCAACCGTCACACATCAATCCATGAACGATGGCGAGCTCGAGGCCTTGACCAAATACTCAAGGAGCCTCGGTGCCATACTCTCTCTCAATTTAGCAGTACCGGCCGGAAACTGGCAAGGATGCGACGATTTTATCCTTACCGCTGAAGACCGTGAAAAGCTTAATCTTCACATAACTGCAAACCCACACGTCAGGACCGATTTTCAATCCAACTGGAGAAAACGGGGCTGCCCGGCCTTTAAAGAGAAATGCTATCTCTCTCCCTATGGTGACGTGATTCCATGCCCGTTCATTCACGTCAAATTCGGCAATGTTCGGGAACAATCACTCAAAGATATCCGAAGGAACGCTTTACAGCAAGATTGGCTTAAAGTTTATCATCCAGTTTGCATTGCTGCGGAAAGCAGGGAGTTTATAGCTTCCGCGGGATGCTATAAGGAGAATCTCGGTCGGATGCCGCTGGATTATAGAGCATCGCAGGCATTTCATTCCAAGGTTTAATGGGGAATTCGTTTCCTGACTAAGGAGAATTTGATTGCGCATAATTTTGGTTAATCCTCCACCATTCCTGGTAATGGAAGCTTTTTATGATACACCTCCATTCCCTCGCCCTGCACTGGCATTTCTGGCGGCTTATCTGAGACGGGACGGAGTGGAAGTGGCTGTACTTGACTGCAAGTATTCCCGGCTCGGATTTGATAAGGCAATAAATCGTATCAAGGATTTCAATCCCGATATCGTGGCTATTACTGCCATGACGAATGAAATAATCCAGGCTGGCCAGATCGCTTCAATGGTCAAGATTTCGCTGCTGAGGACGGTCACCGTGATCGGCGGCGTACATGCGACCGCACTTCCGGAACAAACACTGCGTGAGTTCCCGGTATTCGACTATGCGGTGATCGGTGAGGGTGAAGTGCCATTGCTGAATCTGGCGAAAACCATTGAAGGCGGTATGCCCGGCCATGAACCGTTACCTGGCATAGCGGGTATAGGCACGGACGGGAAATTCTGGTTTGGAGGAACATGCCCGCAAATCGGTCAAATGGAGACTCTTCCGGTTCCTGCGTGGGACCTGTTCGCGCCCACCCATGAATACATGTTACACACAGCCAGAGGCTGTCCCTTCAAATGTCCGTTCTGCATGAATTTCAACGGCCACACAGTAAGGGCGAAGTCTCCGGAGTCTGTCCTGGACGAGATGGAGTGGCTTGTGGAAAAGCAGGGAGCAAGATCCTTTATCTTTGGCGATGAGGTTTTTACCATAAACAGGGCCAGGACAGTTGAAATATGTAATGGCATGATCCAGCGATGCCTGCACAAGAAATGCAAGTGGTGGTGTGTGAGCCACGTGCGTTTCATCGATTATGAGCTGGCCGTGCTTATGAAGAAAGCCGGCTGTCGGATGTTGGGCTTGGGGATAGAGTCAGGGAACGAAGAACGCTTGCATGAGATTAACAAAGGAACCAGCGTTGAAATGATTTTGTCCGCAGTCAATTCACTCAAGAAAGCCAAATTACCCTTCGAAGCGTATTTCATCCTCGGTTATCCGAATGAAACGGCTGAAACTGCAAGGGACACCATTGATTTCGCGGTAAAGATCAACCCGGACATGCCAGTCATCGGGATAATGGTGCCGTATCCGGGTACGAGAATAGGGGTTATGGCAGCAAAAGGGGAGGGGGGTTACGTTCTACAGGCCAGGAGTTGGAACGACTACAACAAGCAGATTGGAAATGCCCTTTCCTTTAAAAACTTGTCTCGCAGGGATCTGGAGAAGATCCAGCTAATCGGGTATGCCAAAGTGTTTTTGTGCAATTTTCGCTTTCTGGAATTTATGAATTTTGCCTGGCGTTACCGATTGCTCGCGTGGAAGACTTTTCTCAAAATGTCAGGATTCTCAAAACATGGCAAACCCGCGGGATGTGGTAGAGATACAATCTACGAATCTTGAAAGGAGACAACATGACTGAATTAACTGATCAAACCATTCCACGCAGTGAGTTAAAGGTCAAGATCCACTCTGTCATGAGCAAATTGGCGCCAGAGCATGGCATCGGACTGAAGGAGCACGAATACAAAAAATATATTGATCAGCTCCTTGCAGATGAATTCAAAGGTCGTGATGATGCTTCACTGGAAGAAATTGCCGCTGTATTACAATTGCCGTTTTTCTTTGCTTCAGTAAGTAAGGACGGGATGAAAAGGCTAGAAATATGGTACGCATCCGCTTTTTCTCGAGTGAAAAATCTGGAAACGGAATTTATCAAGTTTAAGGAGGGATTTGAAGGGAAGCATTCCTCGCTTGATGAAATCAGTCTGTATCTTCTTTTCTTTCAGAAAAAGGGTCTTATGGAAGACTATGACCGCTGGCTTGAAGAAAACTGGCGGGTGGGGTCCTCCGATTCCGCGGAAACTTCGGATTTCTGGCTATCTAGTATGTTCATTATGAGATACGGGATCGGACAAAGAATGGGAAAACTGGGCATACTAAGTCAAAACAAAAAGGCCATCAGCAAGCCGCTTTCTTCCAAGCAAAAAATCTAGTTCAGCACACAAAAGGAGTTTCTAGTGGAAAACAATTTATCGAATGAAGCTTCTCCAAGTTCGACGGACTTGACAAACAAAGACAACCCGCAGGCAATAAAGATTTCACCTCCAGCTCAAGCTGCTCCTCGCAACGGTCCGAGCTGGCTGGTCGTCATAGTCATGGTCATTGTGATCAGTGCCACAGTATCTGCCACCACAACGTGGGTCTATGACGCCAAATATGCGCAGAAAGTCGTGGCTGTGGACATCAAGGGATATGTGGCCAGGCAGGGCGAAGATTTCATGGCCGGCAAACTCACGGAAGAGCAGTTTCGTCAAAAATTCGACCATTTGCAGAAGGTCGTCGAAGCAATCCCCCCCAACAAAGTTGTTCTTATGGGAGATCTGGTGGTGAGAAATGTCGAAACTATCAAGCCTTGATAGCAAACATTTGTTAAAGGTCATGATCCTCATGGCAGCTATCACCGTGGCATGTCTTTCGTTGCCGCGCTATTTCTGTTTTGCGTTTCCTCCGTCTCTTTCTCACGAACTATTTTGGACTGACAGGGACACCCGGAAGATATTGCGTGGTGACTATGTTCTATATCCCCATTCCGACATTCGGACTGGTTATAAATCTCTACAGATGCTTAAAAAAGTCGTCTGTGATGAGGGCGACATTCTCACAGTGGATAACGATAAGAGGTTTTTCTGCAATGGCGTATATGTGGGGAAAGCCAAAGACAGGGCATTGGACGGCTCAGCTCTCACCAACTTCGTCTGGAACGGGCCCGTGCCACCTGGGATGATACTGGCCATGGGTGAACATAAGGACTCCTACGATGGGCGTTACTATGGGTTTGTCCAGAAAACCTCCGTACTCAACAAGGCACATCCCGTTTTTGAATGAGGTTTTATGCAACGCTTGAAACTCACGGAAATCGTCGATATCTGCAAGCACGGAAGGGCAATCCAGCTCTTTGAGCCATTCCTTAACCATTTCTGCGACATTGATTATGCCTGTATCCTGTCGGAAATCTGCATCAATTCTGCATTGTCAGTTGAACATGGCGTTGGTGAAGGCTGGTTCAGGAGAACGTACGAAGCATGGGAGATTTTGACGGGAATACCGGCGACCCGGGTAAGAAAAGTATGCTTAGACCTCGTATCTTCCGGCTTTATTATGATCAAAGTCGATAGGAACACGAGCCATTTTCAAGCCATCCCAGATACCATCTCTGTGATTATTGGACATGTCATACCAGCTCTGACTGGACATGACTCGCTTGGCTCGTGCCCATTGTGCGGCTCCGCCGTGATCGAAGGCAGAAATTCATACTATTGCTCTGCCTGGGTAAAGGGGAAAAAGAATGTCTGCTGTTTCTGTATTTGGAAAGACACCCTCTCCCGTAATGGGAAAGATCTGGTTACCACAGATGAAGCCCGCCGTTTATTGTCTGGTGAGGAAATTGATTTGCCAAACCTGATAGGATTCAAAACTAAGAAGCATTTCTCGTGCAAGGGAGTACTCAGCAAACGAGAGAGCGGGAAGTACGGCATCAAATTTGTCTTCCCGCCAAATGTAGTCCTGAAGATGAGGTCCGGAATGCACTACAAAACTTCCAATAAGGAGGCGGCTAATGATCAAGCAAGACGTCTCGGCAATTGAATACCTCAACCCACTGCATTACTGGACCCAGGAGCAGTACTCAAACTTTTTGCATGGGTGGTTCTCAATGTTTTTCCATGGTTTTTGGGCAAGATTATTTTTCTTTGCCTTTGTTTTCCTGGCTTTCTGGACCGGCGTACGGTCTAGAAACCCCACACTGGCGGCTATATGTCTCTTCATTGCTGCCATTATAGCTTATAGCGGTGGTCTGGTCGACTGGCTGAGTACTTAAAAAGGGGGGCCAAGTGGGGAAAAGCGCGGGTGCAGTACCACCGGATGCTTATCCAATACCGGGTGCAAGAGAAATACACCCAAGAGGTCTGCTCGAGGCGCTTAGTTATATAGATCAGAACTTCGCTAACGAGCTTGGGGGGTGCATTATCTCAAAGCGATTCTTCAACATTCAACAACAGCTTGAGTTCATGGAGGTGGGATTCCGGAGCTCATTTATATCAGGTGTAATATCCGTCATTCTCACTCCAATTGCGATCGGAGTGCTGGAAAAATACATCCCAATGTTTGGCGAAAACAAGCCGAATGTCGTTGACCAGTTCTCAGCACTTCTTCTTGCACTCAGTTTCTATATCGGTTACGCGTTGTTTATTGCGAAAAGCGCCAGAAACTACATAGGGGAATACACGAAATCTATGGTGCACAACCTTCTTGTCGGGATGTCGATAGGTGCGGCCCTCAAGGCCATCCTTGCATATATTGTTTTTCAGACATGCTATTTCTATATCGCAACGGAGAGTCATATCTTTTGGGCATCGCAGCAACTTTATCATGCACGGATAAAACCGGAAAGTATCGCCCGGTTTTATTACTGGCTCGTGGGTTTCAGGTCCGTATTCCTTACTTCGGCAATTTTCGTAGTGCTCACGACGGTTATTTTCACAGCCATCCCCTGGGGGGCGTACCTGTGGGCCAAAAAGCGCAACAAAAGACTTATTGCCGCCGGAACCATAAAAAGCGATCCAAATTCTCTATAACGGAGGCGCTTTTTCCAGGTCCCCATAAAATACCTTGTCTTATCATTGAGACAAAGAACAACGGGAAAAGGAGGATTTCCAGATGCCGCGAAGAGGCACCGTTAAATGGTTTAACACGAGGCGAGGATTCGGTTTCCTCACTCCAGAAACCGGCGAGGATGTTTTCGTTCACCACACAGGAATCGCAGCTGAAGGGTTCAGAAACCTCAAAGAAGGAGAGACTGTCACGTTTGACGTTGAAAATGGCGTTAAAGGTCTGCATGCGGTCAACGTAGTCCGAATTGGCGGGGAAGAAATGGCGGTGTAGCTAAAGCAACATAGGGTTGTAGGGAGGGGGGTACCATGTCACGCATAATAAAACCGACGCTGATTTTTATAGCCATTTTTCTGTTCCCCGCAGTGGCATCAGCCGTCGACATGGATTTCTATACCTACGGCGGTTTCCAACCGGTCGTTGATGCTTTCACTCAACTCACCCTCATTTTCGGAAACAACGACTATCAAACACTTTATTATACCGCAGTAGTCTGCGGTATCGCCTGTGGCGTCGGGGCCGCTTTTATGATGCTTATAGGCGGACGAGGAAACAATATACTGGGATGGGCGCCCACGGCAGCATTGGGGATGGCGATCTTTATGGGTCTCTTTGTACCAAAGGGAAATCTGGTTGTATATGATCCCGTTTTCAACAAATTCCAGACTGTGCCAAACGTGCCGGACGGAGTGGTCATTGTGGCTGGGACGCTCAATGCTATTGAACAGGCGCTTGTGAATATAGTGTCGAACTCCGCCAGCCCGACTGGCTATCAAACGCAGGCTGGCGGGATTGGATACATGGCCCTTTACAATTTAGCTACCCAGCCGGCAACTGCGAGCAGTTCCTTTCTAGACCAGAACATAGATCGTTACGTCCAGGATTGCGTGAGTTTCGCGCTCAATAACCCCGGTTCCGGCCTCACAGTTGACGAGCTGCGTAAAACAACCACAAACTTTGCCACGTCATTCGCCAAGGCTGAGAACCCAGCCATAACGACTCTATATTACAGCGCGGCGGTTCCACAAGGGGCGCCAATAGGCTGCGATGCTGACTGGGCCCAGATATCCGGAACAGACTTGACCGCGGCCGCCCTTCTGAACAATATTCAATCCGCATGTTCTACTCTCAATTACGATGTTACTGATCCATTGCAAGTGGCCCAGTGTCAGACAAATATGATCAATCTTGCACAGTCGGGGAACCTGACTACAGGGGATATCAATAGCCTGATGCAGCAAATCTACCTTTACAATCGGCTGGATCAATACTATCAGAGCGGGAACACCTCAGCGATTACCAATTATAATTTCCTGATGAATGCGTCAGGTTCAATGAAGGCAGCCGATGAATGGATCCCAATTCTAAAGGCTGCCTTGACTGCGATCGCAGTAGCGCTAATTCCTTTTCTGGCCATATTCATACCCACCCCGATCTGCGGAAAGGCACTCAACCTCATGTTCGGCATGTTCCTTTGGCTCGCGCTCTGGGGAGTATGCGATGCTATCATCCATCAATTCGCAGTTAGCTATGCATATAATGTCTGGGATGCCGTCCGGCAGAATAACCTTGGAATGGATGCCCTTTATTTTTTCCCGAACATGACTGTGAAGGCTTTGGCGATGTTCGGAACATTGCGAATGGGGGGGCTTCTACTGGCGACAGCCCTGACGACGATGTTAACAAGATTCGGCGGATCAGTGATGGGTATGCTTGCGGGCAATATCACCGGTCAACTCCAGGCAGCGGGGACCAGCGCGGAATGGAAGACAACGGACCCAGCAGGAAGAGCACAGTCGATAGAGGCCAATACAAGGGCTCTTCCGACAGATGCTTGGGCAGCGTCACATACTCTTTCAAACAGGGGAGGGGAGGTTTTCGCATCTAAGAGCGGGGGGACAGAGGCCTACGAAACTATGTCACATAATTTTGGTGGTCCTCAGGGGGCCGCGCATATGAAAGCTAGAGGAGAAGTTGGAAGAGAAGCTGGTTTTGCGGGGAAAGAGATGGGGATGGAAGAAGGGCCAGGAGGACTTCCCGGAGCGGTAGGTCTTAATGCATTCGACACAGCATCGGGTCTTAACAAAACGAATGCTATCAGAGGCAGGTATAGCCCAGAATCTTATGGACGAACTCAAGCAGCGCCAGATCGAGCATTGGCTGATGTGGCAGCGGCGAATAACATGTCGGCGCCCGCGTTAAGGGAAGCAATGACGAAATTCGATACCGCCATGGGATATGGTAACCAAAAAGCGGTGGAAGGTTTTCAGGGTACCAAAAATGACATACAAGCCGGCGATACTCTGGGAGTAGCAAGAGGGACACGGAGCATGGGAGATATTGCGTATGCACGCCAAATTGAGGCAGCCGCCAATTATGCAGCCCCAGGTTCCTGGAAAGGCAATCATGAGCTTTACAATTCAAAAACACATAAACTTACACCCAAGGGAGTGGCTCAATTCATAGCAGCTACGCAAGGATTCATCCCGTATTCTACAGCAAATGGAAGGGCTGAGCAGACACTTACCTCCAGTGGTGGACTCGTACGTTCGTCTGAAGAGGGATTCTTCAAAGGACATGCCCTTCAAGTTATCGCAGATAAATTTGACAAGGCTGGTTATCATGAAGCAGCAGCGGAATTAAGGGGAATCGTAGATGCCAATAAGGGCGTCAACATGGGCGTTAGCTATGATCCGCAAGGGCATCCTGTTACGGGTGTCGGCGGCAGGGGGGCAGAGGTCAATAGGCGTGATTACGCGACAGGAGTGTTCGGGAAGAGCTCAGAACATATTAACAGGGATGTGAATACTACTGACCTTGGCGAACGGGTAAAAGATGGGTATTTTGCAGAACGTGGCACAAGTGACCAAACTTTTAATAGAGATGAGTCTATAGGTGCTTATAAAGGAGCTGACGGCAAAACCTATTATGGGGATTTCTTTTACGGCAATCTCACAAACCCTACCACTGGCAAGCAAGAAAGATCAGTAATATCCGGGCAGGGTTCTAATGTTCTTAACATTGAAAAATCGACTACCCAGACCACTCCTGATGGCCATAATTTCCCGGCAAAAACTTCAGAGACATATAGCCAGAATTTCCAGTTACTGAAGTCTAATTCTGAAAGCGGAACCAGTTCTTCCCACGACGATTCTAAAAAGTTTTCTGGCGGATATAAGTACGATAATTACATTAGTTCCTTACTTGCTGAACATGGTTACGATCGTGCCGCACAAGTTGCTGGTAAAGTCCAGGGTTTATTAACAGATGTCGGTAAATATCTTAACCTGCCTGGAGGAGGGGCTCGGCGAGGAGGAACACCGGGACCGAAGAGTGGAGGGAAAGGACCTTCTGGGCCGACTAAATAATTCGCTTAAAGAATATGGAGGTTCATGTGAGCAAGAATAAATATTTCGCTTATAAAGCTATTGTCTCGGAAGAAGGAGTCATATTTCTTTTTCAAAACGTTGATAAGAGAGGATTAAAAAGCACGCCGGAAATAAACTTCCAACGTGAAGATATCTATGTGGAATATGGCGATAACATAGTTGTTTTTACACAAGATATATGTGCTCATCTTTTAACATCACCTAAACTGATCTTTGTTCTGTCACCTACTGAATATTATGAAGCATTGGAGCAAGTCGGTACAATAGATATAGATCCTCATATATTAGCTAAAATACAAGGTGCAATACAAGCCTTTAATCAAAATTATGGAGAATTAACCGAGAGCGTTATGGCATTGGAACAATCAGCGCAATAAAAAACGTAACCAAGCAAGAATGACTCTTAATAGCTGACGCTTATTAAACTGAAAATTAGTCAAAGGAGAAACTATCTTAAGTCAGCCAGTTAACGATGCGTAACATCCCAAGTATCATCATGGTAAATATTACAATCTTCCTCGTGGTAAATGGGATTATTGACGACATTATAGCGTCTATTCCCGTTAAGCACGCTAAATGAAACTATAATAAGCAAGGCTAATCCTAAGTAGAATCCAAAAAGATAAAATGCACCAGTTATAATACCAGCATATAAGAGAATTAGCAGATAGAATCTTAATTTCATGATTGTGCTCATTATTTACCTTCTTTGCAATTCTGCAAAAGAAAGAGTTCCATTTGGGGGCCGGTTGATGCCCCCGCTGTGGGTAGTCGAAGCGAGACAAGGAGGACCATAGCTTCGCTGCCCGCCCACGTTACCCGAACGCGGGCCTCCTTTTTATGGGCTTCCTGGGATCGCGGCAGGTCCCCGGCTATGTGCCGCCCCCCTGCCGCGCGAATATATTGTTCAGCACAGACTATATAATAGAGCCAAATACCTAGTCTTTACGAAATTATATACTCATTTTTGCTCTATACCGGAAAAAATGGGGAATAGCAAGAATATTTTTCAGGAGAGTGTCGCGTAAAAACTTTGTGCTGTACCAGGAATATAGTCGGAAACAGACAGAAGATTATCAAGGTCATCGAAGGTCATTTCAATTGAGAGATCAGGTTTCTCGAAGTTTGGGAACGTGGGGGGAGGGGTAAGTGAAGAGCGAGGTCTGCAAGATGTGGGTCGAAGCGAATCTAAAGTCGATAGTTAGGGAAGGATGCAAACATCTCCAGTTTTCCGCAGAGGATCTATATTTTAAGAAGGCAGCTCTCGAAGTGGTAGATGATATTGCTAAATCTACTTCCAATATGTTTGTTTTTGCACAGCGCTTCTGGCCGCATTATTATGAAAAACTGAGGGTCAACAACGGACAGCCTGCTCCGAAGTTATTGATCAGCCAAGAAGGAGGTGAACTCATAGCCACGATCACCTCCTATGAAGAGATCCCTATTGAAGAACCAAAGAACGGCTTCAGGGAATTCAAAGGGCCGCAAGCGGACCCAGTCCCTCTACCGATAACCTAAGAGGCAATGGAGATTACGCTTTGAAATTTGCCCTCGCTCTATATCTTCTTTTCCCCGTGGCTGTGTATGCCGCTAGTCCGGTGCCGGTTGGCGTTTTAACGTCACCGCCCGGGTGGAGGCTGGACCCTTTCGGTAGTGGGAAAATGGAATATCACCGAGGCTATGATATTGCCTGCCCGGTCGGAACCCCGGTGCGCCCAATGCAGGCTGGCACCATTTGCTACGCTGGTCCTCGCAAAGGTTACGGCAACCTTGTCGCGGTGGACCACGAAAACGGATACGTTACCATGTACGCCCACCTATCGCGCATTTTGGTGCGGCTGGGAAGTAAGGTAACCATGGATACTGTGATCGCCCTCACTGGGAACACCGGTCGCAGCCGCGGCCCGCATCTTCACCTTGAGTATCGAATGTGGCCCCAGGAATCGAGGCCCTATCAGAACCAGGCACCGGTCGCGGCCCCGCAGCATACGGATCAACAGGAACCCCCGGGAGACAACCAGTTGGTGTCTTCAAAGTCTCATCAGGACGTGGATAATTTGTTGTCGGATGGTTGGAATGCGGGAATGTGAGAAACTTGTTTAAAAACGTCAATAAAGGATTTGTTTTTTTGAGTCAGATGCTAAAAGTTTTCAGAAAGTTGCTGAAATGGCGTGCGTTTAAAGGTTAACTCGATTTCCTGAATTATGCAGGAGAGGTTAACATGGTTTGGTACAATCACAAATTGGTTACCTTAACAGCGGTATATGCCGTGACTGGCGGGGCCCTCTCTGCAATAACTGCGGCTTCCGCATCCCTTCTGCCCGATGTATTTGAGCTTGGTGGCGTGTTTGAGCATCGGGGTGCAAGCCATTGGCCGTATCCGTATTTGGGAGTTGCTTCCATCCTTTATGCAATTAGTTGCATGACGACATCTCTTTGGCCCTTTTTTGCTTTCTATTTACTGGTCGGAGCGTCTCTCCACCTTGTAGAAGACAGTTTGAGTAAAAGTGGCATCCCCTGGGAAAGCCCATTTGGTCCGACAAAAGGGGCCGGTTTATACTACACAGGGACTGGTTCTGAACAAATATTGGTATTAGTGCTTATCATTATATTCTTGCTCATATCCCATTTGCGGGATTTTTTGACGAAAAATCATTTCGATAATGAAGTTCAGGTTTCTTTGACAATACTTCGCGTTATATTCAATCTTTGAATAAAGAGGAGGTTAAAATGCGCAACTTTGTAGTTTTCATAATTTTAGATTTTCTCGTTTTAGCCGCAGTATCAACTCATGCTGAAACTATGAAATTGAATGCCTTTCATGCGTATCTGCGAAAGACTCCCGAACCGAATGCCACGGTTATAGGAGCCGTGAATATGGGAGATAAGATTGAGATTTTACAAAAATCGTCTAAATGGATTAAGGTGAGGTTGTCTAATGGGCAGACAGGATACCTTTGGCACCGCCTACTTGAGCCTATTATGGAAAAGCCTGTGGTGACTAACCTCAAAAGTGATGTGAAGACCGAAGTAATAAGTGTATTAAAGACTGAAGAGAAGGGCCAGAAGGCTGCTGCCGGCGATGAACAGATACCAATCGCTTCAAATGTGACTAAGGCTATACAACCGCCAGCCAAAACACCAGTACCAACGATCGTGGCGGCCGCCGCACAATCCCCCGCAGTAACACCGGTGACCCTGGCGCCAGTGCCTATCACCGACCTCGCAAACGTTACACAGGAGCATACCATGGTGGTTCCAGTGGCCATGGCAACCAACGTAAAATTGCCCGTGGTTGCCACAGAGTCTACAGTTGTACCTATCCCTACAGAGCCCATTGTGGAAGAAACCGAGAACCACTGTGAAGACATGCAGCTATCAGGGGGAATTCTCAAAAAAGATGAGGAATTGAAAGCGCTCCACCAGGAAATCGTTCAACTGACCCAGGAAAAGGACCCCCTGCGTGCCCAGCTCGAACGGTACAAGATTGCTGAGGCCGCTGATATAAATAGTGAACGTGTCTATTTGAAGGGAGTTGGAGAAGTTGACATGATCACTGGAGCCGGCATTACAACAATTAAAGTGCCTGTTAGCATCGAGTCTAAAGCGGACAAAGTGTTTTCAATTACTCGTTCTGATAAGCTCGTTAAAGAAGGATACGCTTATTATAGCGCACCAAGCACGGTATTTAATTGGTAGAGGTGAATACTTGTCCCTAAGAATCAGTTCATTACCTTAATCGGAGGGAGCAATGTCCAAAACTGCATTGAGAATCGCAGGATATGTAGCCTTTGCAAATGCCTGTTGCGCAATACCAGCTGGTCTAGCCGTTCTTTATTATTCAGTAGGCAAAATCTCACTTATTACTAAATTCGAATTGTCTTTCCTGACGGCAATCTTTACGGCAATTACGATTTACCTGATTCTATCATTAAAAAAGTACCTCCAGGTAACTTTCAATTTTCATGACATCAACCAGTCCGCTGTTCTTATTATCGTCGTATCCATTGCATACGCCGCGAACGACATTGTAGCTACATTTAATACGGGCACGATCAATTTAATAAACGATATAAATGTTGGATTGATAACTTTGCTTGGGCTCGCAAATATTTATTTTGCCTTCAGATTGTATGGCTTGCAATTTGACTTATTTAAAATGAAAAAAAGCTATTGTTTTCTCACATTGGCAACTGGAATTTTGCTTGCTTCGGTCTTTCTGTCTGCCCTCTCAATTGTGCCAGGCGTGTTTTCAGACCTTATGCTTGGCACAATTTTGCTCATGGCTTCGAAAGAGACAAAAGTAGTTGGGAAAATATCGTAGCTCTCACTTAGAATATATGCGATGTATGGCATATGGATGCCCAAACTTTAATCTTCATAACTGCTCTGATTTTGGTAGGGGCTGGGTTTTGCGGCAAATCTTTCGTGAGATATGCCAAACGCCGCAATTCTTATAACGGTGAAGCAACTGCCGATTGTGCAAATCCCGCGAACGGGACTGTTCAAAAAGAAATTTCCGTTATCGACCAGCGTCGCGTAAAGATTATTCAAGCTTTCATCGAAGAGTCTTCTCGTCCGCCCGTTGATTTACATGAGAACCTGAGAGTTTGCCGACTCGTGACTCATGCTGACCACCAGGATTGTCTGGTGAACGCGTTCAGGACCGCACAAAACAGGATCATCATTGTTTCACCCCAACTGTCTGTCTGGACAATCAATGGTGGGAGAATCCAGTCCCATATGTATGCAGCCATTTCTCGGGGTGTAACGGTTGTGGTTGTTACCGACGATCAACTAAATCGTGATCAAGATGACACTCCCAAGCGGTCCGCGGTCCTGGCCAAAAAGCTGATGGAAGACGCTGGCGCCATAGTTATTATCGCTCGCGGAATACATCAGAAGACGCTTATCATTGATAACCAGGCGATCGCCGATGGTTCTTATAACTGGTTGTCTGCCGTTCGAGACGCAAATCACGCCCATCACCGAGAGGAGCGAACTAACATAATCACCGGCGGCGAGGCCTCCGCACATATACGAGTAGAACTGGAGCGGATCGTAAGGTTAATACCTCTTGCTGATGAGTATAAAGCGGCTTAGGAAATTATAAAATGAACCCGTTAAAAGCTGACGCCGACTTTGTTTTTCGACACCTGGATATCCGGGAAATGCAATGCATCATCCCTGAAAAGAACAGGCGTAGATTCTACCGGATTGAGGTAACTCAAGGCCTATGGTGTCCCCTTGTGGTCAGAGCCTGGGGCAGGATAGGCTGTTCGGTCCGAGTCAAAGTTGATTTTATTGAAGAGGGTATTGAACAAGCCTTATCCACTGCAAATAAGCTATTGGCTAAACGAATAAGGCGTGGATACAAGATCGTAACCTCATCTATTGTTGAAAATGCAATGGCGGTTCATCCCGTTGAGATCAAAGATCTAAAGATTCAGCGGGGGAAACCGGATGATAATTTATCTTTTCCCTTCTTTGGATGATTAAAGTCAATCAACAATGAGGTAACACTTTTGGACCTTCGATCCTTTAACGCTCCCCAACGCGAAGCCATCCTTCATGGGGAGGGCCCTCTCCTGGTCCTGGCCGGTGCAGGCTCCGGCAAGACCAGAGTTATTGTCCATCGCATAGAATACCTGGTCAGAGAACGTGGCATCCCGGCCTCCAGCATCCTGGGGATTACCTTCACCAATAAAGCCGCAGGGGAGATGCGAGAGCGCCTAGAAAAGCTTCTCGGCAACGAACCTCCTCTCGTATCAACTTTTCACTCCTTTTGCGCGAGAACTCTCCGTCAAGAAATTACTCTCATTGGCTATTCTCGGAACTTTACAATTTTTGATGACGACGATGTCGTGGGTTTGGTAAAGGTCGTGATGCGTGAGCTGAATCTTGATCCGACTAAATTTAAGCCGAAAAGCATCTCCAATTTCATCGACAATTGCAAAAACAAAGGACTGTGGCCCGATCAAGTCGTTCCGGAAAACTGGTATCAGGAGATCCTTGTAAGAGCCTATCGCTCATACCAGGAGAAGCTTAAACTCCTTAATAGCCTTGATTTCGGTGACCTCATCAATTCCACGGTCAAGATATTCAGCGAACATCCCGGCGTCCTCGCTCGCTACCAGGAACACTACCAATGGTTCTTGGTGGATGAATTTCAGGATACAAACACTACACAATACCGTCTCATCCGACAGCTAGCAGGATCCAGGCTCAACCTGCAGGCCACAGGAGACTTTAATCAGACGATTTATAGTTTCAGGGGATCGTGCCTCAGCAATATCATAAATATGGGGAAAGATTTTCCCGGCCTACGAACAATCAAGCTCGAAGAAAATTATCGTTGCACAAAGCAGATCCTGAAAGCAGCCAATGCAATTATCTCTCACAACTCGCAGAACCTGGCCATGGCCCTTTGGACAAAAAATGCGGAGGGGAAGCGCATTATCTGTGCAACGATGGAGAATGAACTAGATGAAGGCCAGTTCATAGCCGAGACAATCGAGAACAACCGACTGTCTGGTAAAAAGTATTCAGACCACGCAGTATTGTATCGCGTGAATGCATTATCCCGCTCTATCGAGGAAGCGTTTTTGAAGCGAGGTATTCATTATATAGTAATTGGTGGGTTCCGTTTTTTCGACCGAAAAGAAATTAAGGACTGTCTCAGTTATATGCGCAGCATCGTCAACCCTGCCGACGACATGGCTCTGCGCCGCATCTTAAATGTACCCTCGCGCGGAATCGGTGATACCACCCTGGCCAAGCTTGAAAAAGTCGCCGGGGAACGCAAGGTCAGCCTCTGGGAAGTTATGAGGGCACTGGATTTCTCAGGGCTTTCAGCTTCTGTCAAAGATAAGATACGTAGTTTCATTCAACTCGTAGACACCCTGATCGAACTCCATAACACACAGAACCTTTCCACTTTACTGAAGGAAATCATGTCGTTGAGTGGATATATGGCAGCTCTCGTAACGGAAGGTTCCGACAAGGCTCTGAACCGCGTGGATAACCTGGATGAGTTGCTGTCTGTTGTCACAGAATTCGAAAGCACCAGGGAAGTGCCAACCGCCGAGGCATTCATTGATTATGCGGCGCTTATGTCTTCTCTCGACATCAGTGCTGGCTGCCGGGATTGCGTGACTCTCATGACTATTCATGCCGCGAAGGGGCTGGAGTTCCCGCAGGTATTCCTGATAGGGTGTGAGGAGAAGCTTTTTCCGCACGAACGGTGTATGGGAAGCCAGGCTGATATCGATGAAGAGCGCCGTCTAATGTACGTAGCGTCCACTCGCGCGAAAGAACGTCTTATACTCACTACAGCCGAGATAAGGCGCATTGCCGGCACGGTGGCCAACAGGAAGCCGTCGAGATTTCTCGCTGAAATACCGGATGATTGCAAGGATGAAGTTTGGTGGGTTGAGGAAGGACTAGTTTCTTATCGGTAAACGCACATTTATGTCACAATACAAAAATGGGGGTACATCATGAAACGTTTATTCATCGCTATTACTTGTTATTTGGTCCTATATACGTCTGCTGCAGTTGCACAGACAACTCAGAGGGATCGATTGATTGATAAAGTTGGAGCGTGTTACGTGCAGGGAACAATGCTGTCAGAGGATTCGCCTTTAATTGATATGCTTTTAGCTCCTGCCAAGTCCGCCAACCCCAGTGTGGTCAGCGGTACATGGTTAGAAATAAAGAAGGAAATTGCCTCGGGTATTTCAAAAGCCATGACTGAGAAGGGCGGCCTCATAGACTTGCTATTACGAAAGTCAGTTGAAAAATTGTCTGACGGAGAATTAGATCATCTTGATAGGATTCTATGTGATCCGGTCTATACCAAATTCCAAACGGCAATGGCCAGTCCATCAACTCAAAAGCAACTTGCACAAGCTTTGTTTGCTAACACGTTAAAATTCAATGTCGTGATTAACAGTGTCCTTATGCGCCATGGACTTAAAGAAGTGCAATAATCTTACGCCAACCAACTGAGTCATGAACCCCACGGGCTAAAGGCTGGGGCTTCTTACGGGCTTTCGGTGGCAGTTGATGGACACCCCTCTTGCGATGAAGAACATGGTCAATAACCATATTGCTTGGCACATTACAGGGATTTTGCTAGTTGTAGCATTATTCATTCTAAACCGTGAAAGTCGACGAGCGCATATTCTCCTCTATGCCTTATTTAGGTGGCCTGGAACCGCGCTGCATGAGACCTCACACATGGTCACAGGACTGATACTTTGGGCAAAGCCTTCAAGATTAAGTTTACTCCCTCGACAGGACGATTCTTCTAACTGGCGTCTCGGCTCGGTGTCTTTTACTCGTATCACAGCGTTTAATGCGGTTCCGATCGGCCTCGCTCCACTGGGATTGCTTTTTGTGGCATGGCTATTTTGGAGAAATTGGTTTTTCTGGTTCAGAACAACGGCAGCTTCAATTTTATGTCTCTATGTAGTTCTCTTCTATCTTTGCTCTAGTGTGTTACCATCGAGGCAGGATCTACGCATTGCCCTGAATTGGCGCAGTATTTTGCTGTATGGCATAGCCGCTGCTATTATAGTTTACATCTATTTATAATGGAGGGTTGGATGAATAACAAAGGATTTTTCCATAGAATACCAATATACATCTTGGCAATCATCGGCGTATTTCTATTGTATAAGAGTTACCTCACTCATAACCTAAGTAGCGACTTTGGATTCATGATTGAATCATGTCAAAAGCTAGCTGAAAAAGCTCGTATGTCTGATAGCGACAGGCGCAACATGATGGATTCATTTACAAATATCCAGGAAATTGCAAAGAAAAACAATATCAACGGCCTTCTCACGAACGGTTATAAATAAAGCTGAATACATAGGGGAGTTGGTGATGATCCTGGAGCGTGACCAGCTCCTGGATAAAAAGAACCTCCAAAAAGTGTTTCCAAAAGTATACCCGAGGCATTTGTTGAATAGTGACCTCACCATAAAACCTTCCTGGTAAAGATCGGCGACGATATCCTTTACAGTCAGATAACGGCAGTATACGACTATTCCGAGAGCGAATATGACCATTGGTTCCATGTGAACGGCCTCCTCATTGTTTGAGAATTTGACGATAGCATTGTGTGTTGCAACTGAATAAGTCGAAACAGCAACGCGCCAAGAGAATTGATAATGAACAAACATCCCGTCTTGGTGCTGGTTATGTGCAGGTCAATGCACCGTTTCCCCGGCCACCATTTCCCTGATCATCCTGCGCATCGCGTCTTCTTCCACGAAGCTGAACAGTTCGCTCTTGCCGAAGACTATTTCCACGCAGCCCCGCCTGCTCCTCAGCGTCACCGCCACCTCGTGTACGCCGTTACCTAAGAGCCCAAAGTGAAGATGCTCGATGCTGTTTCCCCTCCTATGCGGCTCTTTGCCGCGCAGCTCGAAATATACCGCTTGGTCCAACGTGTCGTTAGTCAGGTAAATCATGGTTCACCCCCTGTTTTCTCTATAGATAACCACAGTGGTGTGACAGAATAAGTCACACAACATGGGTAACCACCCAAATTGGACAATCGAAATAAATAACATTTACGTTACGCAGTAATGGTAGCGACTTATGTTACGCCGTAACGAAAACCAAAGTATGGCGAATATACCTGTATAGAGGCAAGCTGCATATCGGGGAGGGCGCAACGATGGAGAGGATGATCATTGGATAAGGAGGTTAGTGAGCCGTGGAGGGGGTGACCCCTCACAAAACTACTTGGGTTGTGAAACGAGCCGTAGGAACTGATTGGTAATTCTTTGCATACGTTTTGGGTCAATTGGACTTCAAACTCCCGTATTGAGCGGGGTTGAACGCTATGTATAATTCGAATAACCTAGCGATGCCTTATATAGGAATCGAAATCGATTGTAACCAGCGTACCGTCAACAATAGCATTTCCTCAGAAATCACGGCCCAGAGCCGCGATAGTCTCCAAGGCATCCGAGTCTGGGCGATCATCATGGCCCCAGGAATTAACGTTGTTTCCACATTTCGAGAGCGATTCAATCTGAACACGCCACTTCTTTTCCCATACTTATTTCTTTTTTCCCGTAGACTTGGCCTTCGGAGCTGCCTTGACCGACTTCGCTTTAAGATCTTTTAGCGCTTTACCCGGTGTGAATTTGCCATTTGTCTTAGCCGCAATCTTGAGAGCCTTGCCGGTCTGGGGGTTTCTTCCTGTACGAGCCGCACGGGTAACCGAACTGAACGTCCCGAAACCAACCAGGGTGACCTTGTCGCCAGCCTTGATGGCTGCTGTAGTTTCGTCGATGAAGCTGGCGAGCGCCTTCTCAGCTTGGGCTTTGGTCAATCCTGCGCCTTCTGCGATCTTTGCAACGAGCTCTGCTTTTGTCATAAAGTCCTCCTTTATAGTGATTTCCCTTTATATAGCGCATCGAAACTGGTGTCCACAACAAATTTAATCGGCATTCATGCAACGCTTAGGGGAAATCATTCGCCTGTATTGAATAATAAAAATATATGTCCATAGAACTAGTTGTAAATAATCAAGTAATTGGAATTTAGCGAAAAAAAGTTGACTTTTATCATTTATAGTTTATTATGTCTATTTGATAAGTAGAGTAAACTAGATTGACCGGAGTGACCGGAGGTCTCAAGCAGAGGTATGCGCTGGAGGCCTCCGGTTTTTTATTTTTTCTGTTCGCAGATAAATGCCAGATATTGAGTCCTGTTTATCCTTCAAACCATCTTGGCTGACACCTTTAGAGTTTAAAAAGGATGTTGGGCAGAGTGCCTGCCCGCCACGAAGTTTGTTACTTTTCCGGTGATCTACAGGTGGAGGGATGATTACCGAAGACTGGAGGAGGGTGAAGTAATGAGTTTAGACAAGAAGCAAATTTCGGAATACCTGAATAAGACCCGTTTAATTGTCCTGGCAACCATATGTGACGGCAAACCGGTTTTGCGAACCATGGCCGCTTTCGCTGCGGATGGTATTTCCCCGGTCTTTTCGACCCATCAGGGTACGGATAAGGTATGCCAAATTGATGCGAATCCTCACGTATCAATTCTCTTTGAGCATGAAAACCAGAACCTCAGAACATTTGTGAATATCACCATTTCAGGCATTGCCCGGAGAGTCGACTGTCTGCAAGAGAGGGAGCGAATCATCACTCTTATCGGGACAAGGAATCTCCGTTACCGTGAAAGGGAGTTACGGGGGGAGTTAGTTGAACAGATTCTCTACAGGGTGGAACCGCATGAGATTAAAGTCATGGATTTCAGAAAGTCGCCGAGCCCGCAGGGCATTCAGAAAATAACTATCTGTGGTGCCTACGAAACGGCGCAAGCGGCGTAATGGTGTGTGGATGAGAAGGAATAGGTAGTTTCTATTCGGAAACGTTTCTTTTCCGCCATGGCGGTGTCAATCTTCGTGCGTGTCTGTGCGGTGTACCGTTGTACGCCTCCGCGCACTCGATTGACTTAGGGTGCAGAACTTAGTCAACATGCTTTCATAGCGACGTTTTTGGATATAATAGACAAAAAATCGTTGACTTCGAACAGGTCAATTGATAAAGTTTTGTCTATCAAATTAGTAGAGAGATGACATGATATCCAAAAAAACTAAATATGCTCTGAAAGCAGTCATTTATCTTGCCAGGGAATACGAAAAGGGCCCGGTACTCATAGCCGATTTGGCGCGGGATGAAATGATCCCCAAAAAATTTCTCGAACTTATCCTTCTTACCATGAAGAACAATGGGATACTCATGAGCAAAAAGGGTAAGAAAGGTGGTTATTACCTGGCGAAGTCTCCACGCAAGGTGACCATGGGGCAGATCGTCCGGATCATGGAAGGAACCCTAGCTCCGGTTCCCTGCGTCAGCGAGTCCAGTTATGAAAAGTGCGAAGAGTGTGAAAGTGAGAATGCCTGCGGTATCAGGATTATAATGAAGGATGTCCGCGATGCCATTGCTGATATCCTTGACAACGCGACACTTGCCGATGTGCTTGAAAAAATCGACATGGCACAACAACAGGGCAGGGACATGCTTAATTTCGTCATCTAAAAAATTTCCCTAAAAGATATTCCTATCTCCGAGGTCTTGTCCCCCCTTCTCTAACATCTCCACCAACCTGGCCGCAGTCGCTTCAGGCTCCTCCTTGACAAAGATATAACCGCCGAAAATATCCCCCATCTCCGGAAATCAGTGAATTTCTCCTCGGAAGGTAGGAGGAATTGAGAATACGGCTATTTATCATTTTACTGAAAATATTATTTGACAAATCTTTTTGTAAATACTAAACTATAAAAACGATAGAGATAATAGTACAAGGTTGGCGGGCAGCAAAATGTGAGCACGTATCCCAAAGCTCAGGGGCTTTCCTTGGTCTTTTGGTTTCCGGAATAATTCAAATGGATGGTTGGAAAACGTTTCGATTTCTAAATGCAATCGTGATAACCAGGAATATCGGGAAATAAGCACTCCATGATCAATAATCCCAAACACATCGCCATCTATGGCAAGGGAGGCATCGGCAAGTCAACAACCACGTCAAATATCAGCGCCGCCCTTGCCGAGTCCGGCTACCGTGTTATTCAGATCGGCTGCGACCCGAAAAGCGATTCTACCAATTTCCTGCACGGCGGCATTGACCTGCCTACGGTTCTCGATACCGTGGAGGAAAATGCCAAGGTGAAAATTAAAGATATCTCCGCGGTTGGCTTCAAAGGGGTACTCTGCATCGAAGCGGGTGGGCCGTTGCCGGGGGTGGGGTGCGCGGGGAGGGGGATTAACGCGGTAGTGAATCTGCTTCATCAAATCCGCCTGTTCGCGGAATACAAGCCCGACTATGTCCTCTACGACGTCCCAGGAGACGTGGTCTGCGGCGGTTTTGCAATGCCGATCCGCAACGGGCAAGCGGATAGGGTGTATGTGGTTACTTCCTCGGACTTCATGGCGCTCATTGCCGCAAATAATCTTTTCAGGGCAATAACCCGATATGCGCCATACGGCGGAGCCCGTCTCGGTGGTGTAATTGCCAACGCCCTGACCGCTCCTTACGCTGAGTCGCTTGTGAAAGATTTTGTTGTCCGGACGGGGAGCCAAGTTGTCGGAAAGGTACCCCGTTCTCTGATCGTATCCCAGAGCGAACTCTTTGGCCAGACCGTCATTGAAGCGTTTCCGGAGTCGAAAGAGGCGGAGATATATCGCAGGCTTGCCCGGTTCATCGCTGAGGATGAAAAGACCACCGTCCCGAAACCTTTCAATAGCCCTGAATTGAAGGTCTGGGCGCGTGAATGGGGGGATAGGATCTTTAATGTGGAAGCGGGAGTGATCGGCGAAAGTGCCGGCATCTAAATGTCAAACTCCGGGAAGTCTAACTAAAATAATCAGATAGTTTTATCAGAATCATTTTGCACAAAATATTAGACTACTAAATCGATAGATATAATAAATTAATGGTTGACTTATTTGCACGAAATGATTTATAAGATTCTTAACTTTGTTAAAAGCATGACCAATTTCTAAAGGAGGTTAGAAACATGGCTAAAATTGCGGATAATCTGACAGACCTGATCGGCAGGACACCGCTGCTCAAGCTGAATCGAGTATACAAGGGGCTCGGAGCGCAGGTGGTGGTGAAGCTGGAGTCGTTCAACCCGGGTGGCAGCGTAAAGGACCGGATCGGCTTTTCCATGATCAAGGACGCCGAGGAAAGAGGTCTTCTAAACAAGGATTCCGTCATCATCGAGCCGACCAGCGGCAATACCGGAATAGCCCTGGCTTTCGTGGCCGCCGCCCGAGGTTACCGGCTGATCCTGACCATGCCCGATACCATGAGCGTCGAACGGCGCAATCTGCTCAAGGCCTATGGCGCCGAGCTGGTGCTGACACCGGGGG